>Ga0316195_10001532_pt1 | contig 10441 bp, 7 predicted proteins | sample Phised1_MG_FD_204937 | JGI IMG/M metagenome (GOLD analysis project Ga0316195, IMG submission 204937) | Coastal sediment microbial communities from Maine, United States - Phippsburg sediment 1 | ecosystem: Environmental > Aquatic > Marine > Coastal > Sediment | place: USA: Maine | collected...
CACCCCAAGCATGACCGCCACCGGCCAATTACCCAAATTCGAAGAGGATTTATTCAAGATCAAGGGCTGGGATCTCTATCTCATTCCCACCGCCGAAGTACCGGTCACCAACATCCACCGGGATGAAACCTTAAACGAGGGCGATCTGCCGCTCAAATATACCGCCTTTACCCCCTGCTTCAGGTCCGAAGCCGGCTCATATGGTAGAGATACCCGCGGACTCATCCGTCAGCACCAGTTCAACAAAGTTGAGCTGGTCAAATTCACCACCCCGGAGAGCTCGTTTGATGAGCTCGAAGCGCTGCTCGCCGATGCCGAAGAGGTGCTTCAGCAGCTCGGCCTGCATTACCGGGTGGTCACCTTGTGTTCAGGTGATCTGGGATTTTCGGCCACCAAAACCTACGACATCGAGGTCTGGCTGCCCAGCCAGAACGCCTATCGGGAAATATCCTCCTGTTCCAATTTTCTCGATTTCCAGGCCAGACGCGGTGCCATCCGCTACCGCCCCGAAGGCCAGAAAAAGAGCCGACTGGTCCATACCCTCAACGGATCTGGACTGGCCGTTGGCAGAACCCTGCTGGCCATCATGGAAAATTATCAGCAGGCAGACGGCTCGATAGAAATTCCCGACGTGCTCAAGCCCTATATGCAGAGTCGTCTCTAGCCACCAGCGCCAAGTTCGGAAAACGAACGGAGGGTCCCATGAAAGACCTGTTCGGCAAAACATCCCTGCCACGAGCCCGTGTCTTCTGCTGGCTCCTGGCCTTCTACTTTCTCTTCACAGGCGCTGTTTCAACCTGCGCTGCTGCCCAGGATACGGCCGGCAGCGGCGACGCCAAGGTCGAATCGATCATGGCGGGGCTCAGCGATGAGCAGGTCCGTCAAATGCTTATCGAAGAGCTCAAGGCGGATGCTCAGGCGCAGGAGCCGGGCGAACGGCAGATGAAAGGCCCTGCCTACATTCTGGCAGACATTCTGAAATCGCTGAGTAACGAGCAGGACGCCAACGAGGACCAGATTAAGAACCTGCTGCGCCAAATCCCGAATGTGGGCCCCGATCTCTACAAGGTCTTCATCAAACTCTGCCCGTACGGCACATCCAGCGGGGCTCTGGTCAATATTATCTGGGTAATCTTTTTTATCAGCATCGGCTTTATCTTTGAGCTGCTTTTCAGAAAATTCTTTTTCCCCAGGTACCTGCGCACCGACCCGGACGTGGACATCGCGGCCATGAGCAACTACGACAAGTTCCTGGCCGCCATCACCCAGCTGCTGCCCGACATGCTCGGCCTGATCCTTTTCTTTGGAAGTGCCTATTTCGCCTTCATGGTCTTCATCTGGACCGATTCGCCCTACGTGCAGCTCTTTTTCCTGGCAACATTGATATCGATTACCTGCATCCGCACGATAGCCATTGCCTCGCAGATTATCTTCTTTCCAAAGAATGAGCATCTCAGAGTCATCCCGATGCACTCTCGACAGGCCCTGATGAGCTACCGCCTCGTGATATGGATATTCGGCTATATCGTTGTCTCGCTGATGTTCGCAGTCGTCGCCAGCCGCCTCGGAGCCGAGCAGGAGACCGTTCGACTGCACCAGCTGCTAATGGCAACGCTGCTCCTGGTGGTTACCGGCTGCGCGGTGGTAATATATAGAAAGCAGGTGCAGAAGCTCATTATCGATGCCGGAACCGTCGACGGTCAGAGCCTAACCTGGGGCAGAAAGCAGTTTGCCTCCATGTGGCATATTCTGACCATCACCTATCTGGCCATCCTCTGGATGCTGCTATTAAACGATCTGGCCGATCCCAACATCAAAGGCAGCGGCGCCTTTATCCTGAGCTTTTTCGTGGTCCCGATATGGATGGTGGCCGACTGGCTGATCCAGTGGGTGGTCAAATATTCCATGACCACACTCAGAATCTATCAGGATCACTATGACGAAGCTGCCGAGCCGACCGAAGAGGATCTCATCCAGCGGGCAAAAGGCAAAACTCTCTATATCAAGGTTAAGTCGATCGCCCGGATCGGCGTGGTCGGTGCGCTGATCATCTGGGTCAGCAGTCTGTGGAACATACGTATTCCGTTTTTCTCAGGACTGGCCGCCTTTTTGCTTGATTCCATTATCATTTTGACCCTTGCCCTGTTCTTCTGGCAGTTTATCAGCTCCTGGATCGAGCGCAAAATTCAGGAGACCATTCCGGAAGAAGAGGACGACAAGGAAGAGGAAGGCGAATGGGGCGGCGCCGCCAAGCGCGGCAGGGCCTACACCCTGCTGCCGATGCTCAGGAAATTCATTGCCAGTGTCCTGTTTGTGATGGTGACCATGACCCTGCTCTCCTCACTGGGTGTGAATATCGGCCCACTTCTGGCTGGTGCCGGAGTCATCGGCCTGGCTATCGGTTTTGGGGCCCAGAAGCTGGTGGCCGATATTTTTTCGGGATTTTTCTATCTGCTCGACGATGCCTTCAGGGTTGGTGAGTACATAACGGCCGGCAGTGTTTCCGGCACCGTGGAAAACATTAGCCTGCGCAACGTGATGCTCAGACATCATCGAGGTATGCTGCAGATCATCCCGCACAGCGAACTAGGCGCCATCACCAACTTCATGCGCGGCGGCATCATCGTCAAATTCAACCTGGATTTCCCTTACGACGCCCCGATCGACAAGATCCGCAAGGTGATCAAAAAGGTTGGCCAGAAGATGCTTGAACACGAGGAATACGGCAAGGATTTCATCCTGCCGGTCAAGTCCCAGGGGGTGCGCGAAATAGCCAATTCGGTGATGACCATCCGGGTCAAATTCACCGCCCAGCCGGGATCTCATTTCGTTATCCGGCGTGAAGCCTACCGCCTGATTACCGAGGCCCTCAATAACCAGGGGATTTATTACGCCCACCGCAAGGTAATTGTCGATCTGCCCGATCTGGCAGAGCACGAAAAAGATAATATCGATCCTGAAACCCAGAAGCAGATTGCCCAGGCGGCAGGAGCTGCAGCCACACGCACCATAGAAGAAGAGCAGCAGGCAGCGTCCGGTGCAAAGGCAGCAAAAGGCGACATGCTGGGCGGGTAATCGATTCTAGCGTCGCTTTAAAGCTTGATTCTGAGCTCAATCTCGTCGATATCTTCGGCCAGTTTCAGCGCGTTGACATAACCGGAGACCACTCCGGCCAGAGAATCCTGAATAAAGGATTTGAGCACGATCTTTTTGCCGTTGACCAGAAGAGCGGTTTTTTCCGGATGACGGCGCTTCTGGACGAACCGTTTTTCGATGAAATCAGCAATCTCGGCTGCCTCATCCAGGCGAAACACATAGTCGGCGCTGATATCAAGATCGGTTGCCACCGCGATCACCCCCGGCAGCTGGCCGCGCAGATTCTGCTCCGGGCTGGAGATCACCTCAATTTTAGCGATCTGCCGCGCCTCTTTGAACCCCTCCCCGATGACGATATCTGCATCACAGAAATACCGGTGCGCCAGCACGGCAAGCGACAAGTTCTTCGGCCTGGTCTGCAAGACCATCTGATCCGGGGTGACGAGCATGACCTCATCGGCCCCGGCCTGCCGGTGCTTGAAGGTGTCCGTGCCGGCAGTATCGAATTCGATCCCCTGTGTGCTGCTCGACTTGATCACCCCGACCCGCAACCCTTTTGCCTTGAGATGTGTGACAACCTGGGTGGCAAGGGTCGTTTTACCGCTGTTGTGATAACCGATGAATGAAATGATCGCCGCCATTGAGCCCATCCGTGTAATAAGGGTGTAGAGTCGAGTTCAAGCCATTGGAGTGAAGAATATACATCCGATGACGGACACTGTCATGGTCCGCTCCCGGAAAAAGGATCACGAACAGATTTAGGTGGAAGATTTTTTTATAGCTGCTACATATAACGGGTGCCCGCCCGAACCGGAGAAATTCCCCGGACGGGCGCCTTATTTCCTTCGATGAGCAGCGTTGCAATGACCACAAACACCTCACTACTTCACGATACCACCATCGTCACCCCGCAGAAAAGCTGGACCGAGCGTGAGCACATTGCCGTCGAGACCCCGTATACCATCATGCTCAACGAAGTGGAGATCGGCGCCTCCATGGTGCTGCCGGTCGGGCTCGAGGAATTCGGCGTGGGCTTTCTGTTCGGCCAGGGCTACATCGAACGACCCGAAGAGGTAAAAGAAGTCCTGGTCTGTCCCGAGGGACGTATTTCAGTGTATGCAGATGTTGCAAACACCGAACCCAAGGATGTGATCATTACATCCGGCTGCGGCGGCACCGGTAAAATCCCGCGGGATATGCTGGAGGGGTTTATCGAAGATCCACTCGACTATGCTCTGGGTTTTGCCGAGATCAAAGCCTTTATCCGTCAGGTGCTAAAGGCCTCGCCGCTGGGACCACAGACCCATTGCGTGCACGGCTGCGGCCTCTGGGCAGACGGAGCGCTGAACCTGTTCTATGAAGACGTCGGCAGGCACAATGCGGTGGATAAGGTGATGGGGGGTATCCTGCTCGGCAAGGCCTCACCGCGCTCAGCCATCTACACCACCGGCCGGTTGACGTCAGATATGGTGCTCAAATGCGCCCGGATGCGCATTCCTATAGTAATGTCGCGCACCGCCCCTTCATCGCTGGGCCTGGCCATAGCCGCCCGCGCCGGGCTGACCCTGGTTGCCTATGCCCGGCCTGAGCGCCTCAATGTCTTCACCCATCCCGAGCGCATTATGATGGATCACCAGTAAAGCAGCTCTCCAGTCCCAACTGATCCTGTCAGGTTTGCCTGAATAGTTCACGAGTTGTTTTTCCATGAACGTCAGGCTAGTCACGTCCTGCGCCTTTTGCTTCCAGCCCGAGTTCGATCAAACGCTCGAGAAGTCGGGGATAATCGAGGCCATGGGCCGCAGCCGACTGCGGCAGCAGGCTCGTTCTGGTCATACCCGGTATGGTATTGGTTTCCAGAATGTAGATGGTACGATCGGCGGCGATAATCATATCGCTGCGGGAGTAGCCCAGCAGGTGCAGCACCCGGTGGGCCAGGACCCCGTATTGCTGGGCAGTTCTGGTCAGATCCTCGTCGATCTCCGCGGGACAGATCTCTTTGGAGGCACCCGGCAGGTACTTGGCATTGTAGTCAAAAAACTCATAGCCCTCGCCGGGCACAATTTCGATGACCGGCATCGCTTCGGGCAGTTCATTGCCGATCACTGACACGGTGATCTCCCGGCCGTCGATATACTGCTCGACCATCACCCGGTGATCGTTTTTCAAAGCCAGCTCGATTCCTTCCCGGACCTGATCGACGCTGCGGGCGATGGTCAGGCCGAGACTGGAACCGTCCCGGACCGGTTTGATCACCAGCGGCAGTCCCATGGCCTGAGCCATTTCCTCGCACTGGGCGGGCTCCATTGTGGTGACCACCCGCCAGTCGGCTACCGGGATACCGGCCAGCTGATAGAGCTGTTTTGCCAGATTCTTGTCCATCGCCACCGCGCTGCCTAATATACCTGAACCCTGGTAGGGGATATCGAGCAGATCGAGCATGCCTTGCACCGAACCGTCCTCGCCGAAAAGGCCGTGCAGCAGGATAAAGGCAAAATCGATGCTGGCTGCGTCCTCGGCCAACCGGGCCAGGTCAGTAGCGGGATCGTATCGTTTTATCGTGTATTTTTCCGGATCGAGCGCCTCTTCAAATATTGCCGCGCCGCTCAGGGAAACCTCCCGTTCGCCGGATTTACCGCCGGCCAGCAGGGCGATACACATCTTCTTATCTGCTCCCATGGATGCACCTGTTACTCAGAGGTTGGTCAGTGATGAGCCTGATGCTCGGGCTTTGCTATGGCACCACGGCCGTTTCTCGGGTATGGTTGTTGTCCTGATTCATGACTCGTTTTCCATCAACCTAAATCGAAACGCTGATGACTGCAATACCTTCTCATATCATCGATCAGTTAAAAGCAATCCTCGGCTCTGCAAACCTTACCACCAGAATCGAAGACCTGCACTGCTACAGCTATGACGGCACCGCCAAACCGCACCTGCCCGAGGCGGTCGTTTTTCCAGAAAACACCACCCAGGTCAGTGAGGTCATGAAAGTCGCCTCCCGCCATCGGATACCGGTAACCCCCCGGGGAGCCGGCACCGGTATGACCGGTGGCGTCGTCCCCTTGGCCGGCGGTATCGTGATGGCGATGACCAGGCTCAACCGCATCGTCGAGCTCGACACCGACAACCAGATCGCTATTGTCGAACCGGGCGTGATCACCGCCGAGCTGCAGCGGGCCGCCCGAAGGCAGGGGCTGTTCTATCCGGTAGACCCCGCCAGCATGAAGTACTGTTCGATTGGGGGTAATGCGGCCGAATGCGCCGGAGGCCCGTCCGCGGTCAAATACGGGGTGACCAAGGACTATATCATCGGGCTCGAAGTCGTGCTTGCCTCAGGTGAGATAGTCACCGCCGGGGCCCGCACCGAAAAGAGCGTCACCGGCTACGACCTGACCCGGCTGTTCATCGGTTCGGAAGGTACCCTGGGCATCATCACCCGCCTCATCCTGCGCCTGCTGCCACTGCCGCCCCATAAGCTGACCTTTATGCTCACCTCGACCTCGCTGCGGCGCACCACCGAAATGGTCTCTGAAATCCTCAATGCCAATATCAAACCGTGTACTTTGGAGTATATGGACAAAACCGCGATCACCACCGTCTCGTCATTTCTGACCGACCCTCCCGCGCCGGAGGTGGAGGCCCTGCTGATCGTGGAGATCGATGGAGAACAGCGGCAGGTCGATGAACAGGCGGACAGGCTGCGCCGGCTGTTGATGGACCGTAGTGAGTTCACCCTGCGCCAGGCCGACGACGAGCAGGAGGTCGAGGAAATCTGGCAGGCCCGCCGGTCTATCTCGCCCTCGGCCCTGAAACTGCGGCCCAACAAAATCGCTGAGGATGTGGCCGTGCCCAGATCGAGGATCCCCGAACTCGTTGAGTTTACAGAGGAAATGTCCAACGAGCTGGGCCTGATCATTTTGACCTTCGGTCATGCCGGAGACGGCAACATCCACGTCAATATCATGCTTGACCGCAGCGATCCCGAACAGGCCCGCCGCGGTGAAATCGCCAAGGAGCGCCTCTTCAGACAGACCATCGCCCTGGATGGTACCCTGTCTGGTGAGCACGGCATCGGCTTTTCCAAGTCGCCCTATCTGGGTTTTGAATTAAATGATGCCACTATCGGCTTGATGACGCGGATCAAGCAACTCTTCGATCCGAACAATATCTTAAACCCGGGAAAAATTTTTCCGGATCAACAGTCATCCAGCAGACCGGCGGGACTAGCTTCTGAAAAATAGTTTGACAGATAACGGACATCGTTTTATATAGAGAGATTGCCGTCAAAAAAAGTCGACCATGTTGGCTATTACCATTAAATGATTTTACGCAATATTTAAACGCCAAACGGAGATACAGATGATAGAAGTTGAAGTTCGGGGCGACCTCGAATTTGCCATCAGGCAGTTGAAGAAAAAGCTTCAGATCGACGGAATCAAGCGAGAGCTGAAGCGACGTGAATATTACGAGAAGCCCAGCGTCAAGAAGCGCCGCAAGCAGGCCGAAGCCCGGCGCAAGCTGCGCAAGTTCAACCGCATGAGAAAGTCCCTGTAATCCGTTGCTGAATCTACTCCTCGCCTGCTGCCGCTGAGCGCAGGCGGGGACCAGACTGCCACAACACGATCACAAAGCAACCCAAACACCCGGAACTCCCCGCTCGATTCAGCGCCCTGCTGGACTTGTTTTTACGCCACCTCATCTCCGAAAGGAGACTTTCTGAAAATACCGCTGCGGCTTATGACAGCGATATCAGATTTTTTCTTGGTTTCATCACCGGCAAAGGCGTCACCGAGCTCAACGAGGTGCGCCTTGAGCTGATCCACGGATTTCTCATCTCCTGCCGGTCGCGCTCTGTTTCGAACCGGAGCAACGCCAGACGGGTATCCGCCCTGAATTCATTTTTTACCTTTCTCGTCCTCCATCTGCATATCGACAAAAACCCGTTTGCCACGGTCGATCTACCCAAAAGCGGCAGATCGCTGCCCAAGGCCTTGACCATCGACGAGGTCAACACTCTGCTGAAGCTGCCGGCCGCCCCTCCTCCGCTGATGCTGCGCAACCATACCATGCTGCTGCTGCTCTATTCCACCGGACTGCGGGTTTCCGAACTGGTCAACCTGCCGCTGGCCGGCTGCAACCTGAGCTCGGGCTTTCTGAAAGTGATCGGCAAAGGCAATAAGGAACGGCTGGTACCGTTCGGCCAGACTGCCCGGGAAGCGGTCCAGACCTATATGGCCGAGGCCCGCCCGCACATACTCAAAGGCAAGAGTTCCACCTATCTGTTCGTCACCGGGCGGGCCCGGCCGATGAGCCGGGCCCGGTTCTGGCAGATCATCTCGGAGCAGGCACGGGCAGCGGGCATCAGTAAAAATATCTCCCCGCACACCCTGCGGCACTCGTTCGCCACCCACCTGCTGGCAGGAGGAGCAGACCTGCGTGCGGTCCAGATGATGCTCGGCCACGCCGATATTTCGACCACCCAGATCTACACCCATATAGACCAGGACCGGCTCAAAGCAATCCACCGCTCTTTTCATCCGCGCAGCTGAGGGCCATTGCATTAAACGTGTGCAACCGCTATAGTTGTTCATAATCACTACCAAATCAGCTCAGCGACCAACGCTTTTGCTGTACTGCGGTCCACTGATTTGAATATTTCATGAAAAGTAATAAATGTTATTTATATAGCAACAATATCAATATTTTATGCAGTTATTTTGTAATTATGTCGATGGTACCGTTTGTACTATTTAGAAGCAGTGATGAAAGGCCGTATTTGCACCCTTTGGGCGAGTCGATACGACCTGCTACCCCGCGTCTCTTTTAGGAAAGGCATATTACGTATATTGCCTTCCCCCAGTCTCCTTGGCTAGCAGGCCGTCTCAACTCGTGAACGCCAGGCTGATATGTCATGCGCATCATAACCACCCACATCAATGCCGATTTCGACGGCATGGCCTCGATGATTGCGGCCCAGAAGCTCTATCCGGACGGGCTGCTGGTTTTTCCCGGATCCCAGGAAAAGACCCTGCGGGACTTCATCTCCCAGACCCTGCTTTATCGATACGAATTTCTGAAGGCTAAACAGATCATACTCTCGAGCGTCACCTCACTGGTCGTCGTCGATACCAGAACAGCGGCCCGGATCGGGCCGCTGGCCGCCTGCCTGAAAAATCCGGGTATATCCCTTCATCTCTACGATCATCACCCGAAAAGCGACGGCGACCTCCGTGGTGATCTGGAAGTGATCAGAGATGTCGGTTCAACCATGACCCTGCTCGCCGAAATCCTGCGTGAGAAAGACATCGCCGTCAGTGCAGAAGAGGCCACCATTTTCAGCCTTGGCATCTATGAAGACACCGGGTCGCTGACCCACCTGACCACTACGCCGGACGACATGCGGGCTGCAGCCTGGCTGCTGGAGAAGGGGGCCAAACTCGACGTAATCTCCCAATTCATCAGCCATGATCTCACCTCACAGCAGGTGGGCTACCTCAATGAGCTGGTCAAAAGCGCCAGCCGGATCACCATCCAGGATATTTCCGTGGTGATCGCCACCCTGTCGCTGCCCCATTACGTCGACGATTTTTCCCTGATCGTCAAACGGTTCCTGACCATGGAGAACCTCGATGTGCTGTTCACTATCGTCACTATGGGCGGCAGGACCTATCTGATTGCCCGCAGCAGGATCCCCGACGTCAACGTCGGTGCCATTGCCCGCGACTTCGACGGCGGCGGGCATGCGACGGCAGCCTCAGCGACGATGAAGGACATGAGCCATGTCGAGGCCCACGAACAGCTGGTCCGCAGCCTGCACCGCCATATACGGCCCCAGGCCATCGCCCGGGAGATGATGACCTCTCCGGCAATCACCGCTCCGGAAAATGCGACCCTGTTCCACGCCAAAGCCCTGATGTCGAGGTACAATATCAACGCGATGGTGGTCGTTCCCCAGTATGAACCGGCGCCCCACTCCAACGAGCCGTTCATCCTCGGCATCATCTCGCGGCAGATGGTGGAACGGGCGATCAGCCACGACCTCGGCGATCAGCCGGTCCAGGACTATATGGCCAGCGATGTCGAAGTGCTGTCACTGAACGCCACACTGGCTGATATTCAGGAGATTATCATCGAACATCGGCAGCGTCTGATCCCGATCGTGCACGAGCGCGAACTCAAGGGCATCATCACCAGAACCGATCTGCTCAACCGACTGGTAAACGATCCGGCCAACCTGCCCAAGAACCTGCTGCACGAAGAGAATTACCCGTCCCTGGAGCGCAGCCGCAACCTTACCCAGCTGCTGACCTCGAGCCTGGAGAGGGACATCATCGTCCTGCTCCAG
>Ga0316195_10001533_pt1 | contig 10434 bp, 9 predicted proteins | sample Phised1_MG_FD_204937 | JGI IMG/M metagenome (GOLD analysis project Ga0316195, IMG submission 204937) | Coastal sediment microbial communities from Maine, United States - Phippsburg sediment 1 | ecosystem: Environmental > Aquatic > Marine > Coastal > Sediment | place: USA: Maine | collected...
TTTCAGTGTGTGCATTGAAGGGCTCATGCTGCGAAGCAGTCGTCAATTGTAGGTGATTTTCTGCTTGGAAGAAGACTCTGTCCCAGATTGTGCGACGGCATCGGTCCTGGTTGGAATGATTTTCAAACTTGTTCTTCGTAACGAATGGACAGGATGCTGAGCGTAGAGATCTTCTCGCCAATTCTGACCTCCACTTCATCATCTACGCGCTTTTTGTGCAGCGCCCTGGCCAGCGGTGAGTCCATGCTGATCGCGGATGTCTTTGCGTCCGTTTCATCGGGGCCGACAATTCGATAGGTGAAGGTGTCGCCCGTGTCGTCGCAGACTTCCACGATCGCACCAAAATAGACGGCATCGCCGTTCGGACACTCGCGGACCACGGTCAGGGAGGGTAGACGCTTTTGCAGGTAACGAATGCGCCGATCCAGGCCGCCGAGTTCCTTCTTGCGATAGATGTACTCTGCATTCTCCGAACGATCCCCTTCAGCCGCTGCCTCGGCGAGCGCTTTGACGACGTCCCGGCGGCGCAACCAGATGCCTTCCAGTTCTTCTTGCAGGGCACGATAGCCTTGCGGCGTGATATACGCCGAAGAAGCGGGCGCGGGCGGGCGCCATCGTCCCATGTTGATCTCCAAAAAAAACGGGGCCGGACCCAAGTTTGGATCCGGCCCCGGATTGATACAAGACTTTACTTGTTGGCTTTGCGTTCCAGTGTCTCTTTGATGACTTCATCTGCAACATTTTTCGGACAAGGTGCGTAATGCGAGAACTCCATGGAGAACTGGCCCCGACCCGAGGTCATCGTGCGAAGATGACCAATGTAGCCAAACATCTCTGACAACGGTGCATCGGCCTTGACGCGAACCCCCGTCGGACCCGGCTCCTGCGACTTGATCATTCCGCGACGGCGGTTCAAATCGCCGATCACATCACCGACGTGATCTTCCGGCGTGTAAACGTCGACTTTCATGATCGGTTCCAGAAGCTGCGGTGCCGCTTTGGGTACTGTCTGTCGATAAGCTGCTTTCGCGGCCAGCTCAAACGCCATCGCGGAGGAATCCACCGCGTGATAAGCACCATCCATCAGCGTGACCTTAACGTCGAGCAACGGGAATCCCGCGAGCGTTCCTTGTTCCATGCTAACGCCAAAGGCTTTCTCAATCGCTGACCAGTATTCACGTGGTACGTTACCGCCGGTGACCAGCGACTCGAACTGGTAGCCACTGTTGGCTTCGCCAGGTTCGACGACGTAATCGATTCTGCCGTATTGGCCGGAACCACCTGACTGCTTCTTGTGGGTGTAGGTGTCCTCAACCCGCTGCGTAATCGTTTCGCGATAAGCAACCTGCGGTTTGCCCATCTCTACTTCCACGCCGTGGGTGCGTTTGAGGATATCGACCTTGATATCCAGGTGAAGCTCACCCATTCCCTTGATGATGGTCTCGCCCGAATCGTCGTCGGTCTCGACGCGGAAGGAGGGGTCCTCCTGGATCATCTTGTTCAGGGCAACACCCATCTTCTCCATACCTGCCTTGTCTTTCGGCGCGATGGCGATTGAGATTACCGGATCCGGGAATACCATGGGCTCCAGCGTTGCCGGCTTGTCCGGGTCGCACAGCGTGTGACCGGTTCGCGTGTTCTTCATTCCCAGCAGCGCGACAATATCACCCGCCTGCGCCGAATCCCGCTCTTCACGTGAGTCAGCGTGCATTTCCACGATGCGGCCAATCCGCTCGGTTTTCCCCGTGAATGTATTCAGTACACTCGAGCCTTTCTTCAGGACACCCGAATAGACGCGGGTGAACGTCAGTGCGCCGTAACGGTCATCCATAATCTTGAACGCCAGTGCGCGAAGCGGGTAGCTCGGATCCACCAGCGCCTTGCCGCCTGTCGGGTTTCCTTCAAGGTCGATTTCCGGCTGCGGTGGAACCTCCGTCGGATCCGGCAGATAGTCGACGACGGCGTTCAGTACGTTCTGCACGCCTTTATTTTTGAACGCCGAGCCGCAATAGGTCGGGAAGAAGTCGAGCGCAACCGTGCCCTTGTGGATACAGCGCTTGAGATCTTCTTCGGAAGGCTGTTCGCCTTCGAGATAGGCTTCCATCAGGTCGTCGTCCTGATCGAGAGCGCTCTCGACCATCGCCTCGCGATACTCCTCGACTATATCTTTCATATCTTCAGGAACATCGGTGATTCGATAGTTGGTCGGATCGTCAGAGCCATCCCAGATCCACGCTTTACGGGTCAAAAGGTCGACCACGCCAACGAAATCGTCCTCGGTGCCGATCGGCAACGTCATCACCAGCGGGTTTGCGCCCAGCACTTCTTTAACCTGCTTTACGACCCGGTAGAAATCTGCGCCGATGCGATCGAGCTTGTTGACGAAAATAATTCGCGCCACTTTGGACTCGTTCGCATAACGCCAGTTGGTTTCTGACTGTGGCTCGACACCACCAGAACCACAGAAGACGCCGACGCCGCCGTCAAGTACTTTCAGGGATCGATAGACTTCAATCGTGAAGTCAACGTGACCCGGCGTGTCGATGATATTCAGTCGGTGATCATTCCACATACAGGTCGTGGCCGCGGACTGAATCGTGATGCCGCGTTCCTGTTCCTGATCCATAAAGTCTGTGGTGGCCGCGCCGTCGTGAACCTCGCCGATTTTGTGAATCTTGCCGGTGAGTTTCAAAATGCGTTCCGTGGTGGTGGTCTTGCCAGCATCCACGTGCGCGAAAATACCAATGTTTCTGTACTTGCTAAGGTCCGTCATGATCTGCTCTTTACTCAATTTGGTGAGGAACGTCGCCGCGAAAATTCTCTGTTCGCAGCACGCCACAAACCCGATCGCTCCAATCCGGCGCGACCGAGATTCTGTGTCTATAGTGCTTCCCGGTCGAAACCAGGCTAATAACCGGCTGGTCCAGCTGCCGCAAAACCGGGGCTTCTCGAACCGCCCCTAACTGTCCGGGGCGCGATATTACCAGTGAATATCCGCCTAAGCACCCCGATTTGGCACTAATTAGCGAAAAAACAAGGGTATTTTTCGGGCAGGTAGTGACTGGGTACGGCCGGAGCTGGCGCCAGTGCCTGCCCGATCGCAGGGCACGTCCTTGTCAAGGACCTGGCGATCCTGCCCGGGAGCCGGCCATAGGCGCAAGCCGGACTCGGCTTGCCGCTGATGGAACGGTCGCAAGGCTCCGCGGCGCTGCCGAAAACCCCGGGCAGGTCACAGATTCGACGGCAAACCGACACCGAACGTCAATTCTTTGAACCAGTGCCTGACTGCTTGCGGGCTTTTTCGCCTAAATGCACCCAAGCTGACATGGGTCAGTTTCAAAAAAATTAAATCATTCAATCAGTTAGGAATGATTCCTGATCTTGGGCAATTGTGTGGAGTGATAACTATGGTAAATGCAAATCGTGTGGAAAAGGGCGGGTTCGTAACCCTGACGGCGGTGCTCGCTGCATCGTCGCTACTTTTGTTCTCAGCCGACTCGAAGGCCGATTCGGGTTTTTACCTCGGTGGCAGCGTTGGCCAGGCAGGGGTCCAGATCAATGATGGCGACCCGGTTCAGCCGATCGTCTTCGATGAAAATGATTTCGCCTGGAAAGCGTTCGGTGGCTACAATTTTGACGTTACCGTCGTGAACCTGGCCGTCGAGGGTGGCTACGTGAATTTCGGCAGCCCGTCGATGAGCGCTCTGGGCAGCCAGCTGGAGGTTGATATCGATGGATTCGACGTTTTCGGCGTTCTCGGTTTTAATCTCGGCCCGATTGGCGTATTCGCGAAGGCAGGCATGATTTCGTGGGACGCGGAAATTTCGGTTGACGGCGTTAGCGCCGGTTCTGACGACGGTTCGGATCCTGCCTACGGTATTGGCGCCAAGTTCAACCTTGGGTCGCTGAACGTGCGTGCCGAATACGAAATGTTCGATGTCGAAGACGCCGAAGACGTGACCATGCTGTCAGTCGGCCTTGTCTGGATCTTCTGAACGATCTGCCAGCGCTCGCCCGGTTCATGCACAGCTCTGCAGGACCGGGCGAACGCGAATCAGGCTCTCGCGCCAACCAGCTGCTGCCGGGCCAATCTTCAAATTCCGCTAAATGAGGTCCGCCCGTTGCGGATTGGCTCGCACATTTGAATAGTTCTGCCCGCCCTGTGTGAAGCCAATATCCTTCGCCGCAATTGATGACGCCGCGCAGCGAGAAAAAGTTACGCAGTTTGCCCCCATTTGGCGTGCCTCTTCGCGCCGATGCGCGCGCTAATTTTGTCACCCGCCAGCGCGGCCATACGCCACGTATCTTCGTTGCAGACATCAGGATCGTCGTGCCGCCCGGTCGAATAACTTTCGAGCTCAAAAAACGGTGTCGAAACGAAGGCCGCACGACTCGAGCACGTCCTTGGCGTCTGGTCGTGCCGAGTGACTGGCGTTAACCTCCCGGACCTGCCCGAATCCCGGGCAGGTGTTGGCCCGGCTTCAGGCCGCCGCTACGCTGATATCCGCTTCGCGCACCAGCACGAGAACATCGGACCAGATATCGCCGAGTATCTTCTCCGCCGTGTTGCCGACCGTCATGCCACTCAGGCCACGCCGACCGATGTTGCCGACAATCACCAGATCGGCGCCAATTTTCTTTGCCAGCCCGGGTATGACATCGCCGGGCTTGCCAAGGTGGACGTGCGCTCGGGACCTTTCGATGCCCAGTTTTTTAGCGACATCGGGCGCGTGAACGAACTTGTCAGAGTCCAGGTACGCGGACACCGCATGCAGCTCAACCTGGTCATCCGCACCGCGGATTTGGCGACCCAGGTTCATCGTCGCCTCGTTCAGGGCCTTGTGTTCCTCGTCCGTTGCATTTAGATCGACCGCGACCAATACCTTGCGGACTTCCGCCGTCGGGTCGTGTTTTACCAGCAGCAAAGCGGTGCGCAAGGTTCGAATCAGTTTCCTGTCGGAGCTGGCCTGGGCGATAGCGCGATTACTGGATCGCTTGATCACCATGTCGATTTGCAGGTCGAACACCATTTTCAGCAGGGCGTCGGTCCAGTCTGCGTGCCATTCGACAACCGGTTTGACGGTTATGCCGGTCTCACTGTAGTGCGCAAGAATTTCGTCGAGCCACATGGAATGGCGACGCAGTTCGGCGGCCTCGAGTTCGGACGGATCCGCTCCCTGAATGTAGTAATACGGGCACAGGAAAGCATAAATTTCGACGTTTTCCCGATTCTTCGCGATGCGAAGCGCTTTCTGCAATGCCCATTGCTCGTTTCGGGCCGGGTCAATAACGACCAGGTAACGTGTTTTTTCGGTTCTCACGGAATGACCTCCAGTCACATTTCCAACTTACCTGCTGTATGTGAGGTCGAAAGTTCAGATCCATATTGGTACTTGTACCTATCGCACGGGCCGCTAGTAACCGGCGTCGAAATCAATCACGTACTGAAGTGGTTCACGATTAATGTAACGGCGGTAATTGGCCACAAAAATTGGCACGATGAGCAATGGGTAACTGACGGCCGCAATGTGTGCGGTAATGGATAAATTAGGCGCATCCCAAAGCGCGCTGTCTGGCGGTACCGGCTCTGTGTCGAAAACGTCCAGCGCCGCACCCGCCAGGCTTCCGTTTCGCAGTGCCGCCAGCAGTGCCTCATCCACGACGACATTGCCGCGGCCTACGTTAATAAAATAAGCGTGAGAGGGTAGCTTCGCCAACGCCTGGGCATCGAGCAAATTATCGGTTTCCCGGGTCTGGGGCAGGGTCGAAACGAGATAGTCGACCTGCTCGAGAAAGGTGGCTAACGCTTCGACCGGGAATACGGTGTCGAAACCGGGAGTTCCTGCGCCGCTTCGACTGAGCCCGATCGTCTGCACGCCAAAGGTTTTGGCCGTCATCGCAATATGCTGACCGATCGATCCTGTGCCCATGATGCCGAGTCGTTTTCCGGCCAGGGTGCCGGACAGACTCTTGAACCAGCGGCGTTTTCGCTGTTGTTGCTTGCGCTCGAGAATCTTCAGTTCGTGCGCAAGCAAATAGGCCAATACGTATTCTGCCATCTGCGGGCCGAACACATCTTTTACGCCGGTCAGTACGTAATCGCGGCGCGGATGGTTCAAGAACGGCGTGACGCCGGCCCAGGAAGACTGTATCCACTCGATCGAGGGCATGCGGTCCAGCACCGGCACGATCATATCGGGATTGCCGAAAATTACGGTTTCATCGGTGTACGCCTCGAGCGCCTGTGTGGAAGACGTGCAGGCCTTGGCGGGAATGGGAGTATCCGACAGTCGCTGGATCTCGTCTGCAAATTCCTCGGCTAACGCAGTAATGATGAGACAGTTTGCCACTGCTAGCGTCCAAGGCCGTCGAGGAGGGCAATCACATCGTCGAGCTGCGCGGATGCCTTCGGCGAGCGTTCCAGGATTGCATGCATCGTGTCGTCAACGATGCTCGCCGCATCGTCGAGGATTTGCCGGCCGGCCGGGGTCAGTGCGGCGATGGCCAGCCTGGCGTCGCGTTTGCTTTTGACGGTAGCAACGATACCAAGCTTTTCCATGGGGCGAAGCGCACGCGTCACTCCGGAAGGCGTCAGGCCCACGGACGTTGCCAGCTGCACGCGACTGGCCTGGGCATTGGGCGCATCGCCGAGCGCCCGCAACAGGCGGTACTCGGCGAAGCTGATACCGCGGATCGCGCCGAGATTCTGGTCAAGGCGGCGTTCGAGCCGGTTCCAGGTTCTGGCAAACTGCAGGGCAAGTGCCTGTTCTCCGGCAGGGTTTATATTCATGACGAAAGCATAACAGGACCGTGATTAATCACGCAATAGACAATAAATACATCCGGAAGGCGCCAGGCAACGGTTGTTTCGGGGCCGCCGACGCGCACCGAGTGCCGCCCCGCGGTGGCCAGTGGCCGGCGGGGCCCGACCCGTGGCGAGGTAGGCTCAGTACAGTGCTGGCGGGGTTCACGCCCGGGGTCCGGCAAATGACCGGCTCCGGGTGGCACCCCCCTAGTCGTACACCACAGTTGCGATAATCGCCAGGTGATCGCTGACGCCGCGTTTGAAGGCGGCCACGTTGACTCGCTCGTCGTTGCCATGAATTCGTGAGAATTCGGCCTCGGGTACCACAATTGGGTCGAAGCCATAGCTGGGAATGCCAAGGTCCCTCGTAAAGTGGCTGTCAGTGAAGCCGGATGCGACAGCCGGCATGACCCGCGAGCCTGGATGCCGCTCAGCGGTGACTTTTTCGATAGCACGGTAGAGCAGCGAGTCGGTCGACGTAACCGCCGGGGTAAATGCCATCAGAACTTCGATCTCGACGCCGGTGTCTTTGAGCATCTCGCGCATTTCATTGACGAAAACGTCGCTGGGCCGGTCTGGCAGTATGCGACAGTCAAGTTCTGCCCACGCCTCCGGCGGCACTACGTTGATCTTGTTCGATGCGCCAAAACGAGTCATCGAGCAGGTGTCGCGGGTTAGCGCGTGCAGGAAGGGAGAGCTCTCCTGCAGTTTGGCCAGGAATCCCGGTTTTCTGATCGCACCGGCGATGTCGCTGTAGGCTTCTTCCCATTCGGGTGATGCACTCAGCGATAACGATTGAAACATCGAGTCAACGGCCGGCACGATGCGGGGCTCGAACGGATGTGCCCGCAGGATGGCCAGCGCATCGACGATGCGCGTTACTGACGAGGTCGCGTTGGGCATCGAGCCGTGACCCGGCGTGTCCACCGCCTTGAGGCGTAGCCAGACGGGCACCTTTTGCGTCACCTCGACGTTGAAAAGCAGTTCCTTGTCCGACTGCTCGCCATTGCCGCCTTCGTTGATCAGGAGGCCTGCGCCGGCAAATATTTCGGGATGATTCTCGACCAGCCAGCCGGCGCCATAGAAGCCGCCAGCTTCTTCGTCGGCAGTGGCCACCAGCACAACATCGCGATTCAGAGGTACCCCCGCACGGTGCAGACTGACAAAGGTGGCCAGCTGGGAAATGCCGGTTCCTTTCATGTCCAGGGTCCCGCGACCCCACAGGTAACCGTCCCGGATTTCGCCGGAAAGCGGATCGTCGGTCCAGTAGGCAGGATCGGCGGGCACGACATCCGTGTGCTGCAGCATGATGAGGGCCGGCTCGTCGCCCCCCTCGAGGCGCGCCCAGAGATTGCCGCGGCCGGGGGCGCTTTCTGCCGTTCGGTACGCGATACCTTCGGCCTCGAGAATGCGCGCAATGAACTCGACGGCGCGTGTTTCATTGCCCGGCGGGTTAATGGTGTCCACGCGAACGTAGGCCTGTAACCAGTCAAGCGCCTGCTCTTCGATGGGCTGGGCAGGGAGGTTTGCGGTCAGGCTGCATAGAGCGAGAAGCATTGAAAAGCGCGTAAACATTGGTTTCCCCGTGACGATTTTGGGCGAGCGTAGCACGGAAGGTGCCGCCGCGTTTGCGGCGCGGAATTTCGCCGCGTGACGCAGATCACACTTTTGGCGGTGACGCAGGGCCGGGCCTTTGCCCGATAGTCATGGATATGATGTTGATATATCTGAGGAAAGGTACGCGCTATGCATCTGACACGGGTTCCCATGAGTACCTCCAGCCTGAGCGTCGGCATGTACGTCGGCATGCTCGATCGGCCGTGGCTGGAGACCCCGTTTATTTTCCAGGGCTTTGAAATCAAGGACCGGCTGGAAATCAGCGAGCTGCAAAAGTACTGCAGCCAGGTCTACGTCGAAATCGAACGCGGCAAACTGTCGGAACGAACGATACGGGCGCTGGCCGCGAGCGGCGGGGCGGCCCCGCAAATCCTCGGCGCCCATGAAGAAGGTCCTGCCGGCCCGCGCTGGCTGCATCGCATGGTTGTTCGTTTGGGGCTGGGCGGATTACTCGCCGCGCGTGCGAAGTCGAAGCGCAAAGGCGCGTATGACGTCACCTGCACGGTACGGCGCGAAGCCCCCGAGGCCCGGGCGGCCTATGATAAATGTGCGACAGCCTATCGCCGTATCGTCGATCGAACGCAGCGTGTCGGCAATGTCAAGATCGACCAGGTCATTCGCGCCGTTACGCCACTCGTGCAAAGCATTCTGAGAAACCCCGATGCCATGGCCTGGACGGTTTTTTCAGGCAAACGGAGTGGTCGCAACTACAGTCGCGCAGTGGCAACTTCCGTCTTTGCCGTGATGTTTGGCCGGCACCTCGGCTTCGACCGAAAAGGTTTGCAGGACCTGGCCGTTGGTGGCCTCCTGCTTGACATCGGCAACGTCGAACTGTCGGAGGAGCTGCGTACGGCAACCGGCGCGCTGACGCACGATGAGTATGAGCAGGTGCCGCACCATGTGCGCGCCGGCGTCGATATCCTGCAGCGCTCCAAAGACATTGAACCGGCAGTCTTCGAGATGGTTATGTATCACCATGAACGCTTTGACGGATCGGGCTACCCCTTTCAGATCGCGGGCAGCAATATACCGCCGCTCGGGCGCATCGCCGGTATCGTGGATTGTTATGACGCGATGACTACCAAAAACGCTTATTCGCCCGCGCTGGCCGCCTATGATGCTGCCCGTGAGCTCAACGAAATGCGCGACCAGCAGTTTCACGCCGAAGTTGTCGAGCAGTTTCTGCACACGATCGGCATGTTCCCGACGGGCAGTATCGTGGAACTCAGTAATGGCTCGATTGGCCTGGTGCTCGAGCAAAACCGCAATAATCCGTTGCAGCCTAAAGTCATGATCCTGCGGAATAAAAAAGGCAAGCAGTCTCGCAAGCCCGCCATCATGAACGCGAAGGACTGGGAAGGTCGCGGACTCTGGATTGCCAAGGGCCACGAGCACGGCGCCTTCCGCATCGATCCGATGGATTACTTTAACTAACAGCAGCCTCCCGGCACGTATAATCCCGCCGTGGAGGGAACATGAATTATTTAATCCGGATTGTTCTGAAACCGGTATTCCGGCTGGTACTGCTGTTGCTCGCTCAGGCAGCGGTTTCCGGCTGCACGCCGGAGACGGCGCAGGCACCGCCCGCCGCGGTGATGCGCGACGTCGAGGTAGCCATGCGCGATGGCGTGCTTCTGCGCGCGGACGTCTACCTGCCACCGGGCACCGGCCCGTTCCCGGTCCTTGTCTATCGAACGCCATACGGCAAACACTACGCCGCCCGGACATACACCACTCATGAGAATGCGGTTGCCCGGGGTTACGCCGTTGTGTTGCAGGATGTCAGAGGGCGCTATGCTTCTGACGGAATTTTTGAACCGTACCGAAACGAAGGGCCGGATGGATATGACACGATCGAGTGGGCGGCTGCGCAGTCCTGGTCTGACGGCAGCGTCGGGACGTTCGGCTTGTCGTATCCGGGGGCGGTGCAGTGGCTCGCGGCTATCGAGTCGCCGCCGCACCTGAAAGCCATGGTCCCGGCCATGACTTTTTCGTCGCCCAGAAAATTTTTC
>Ga0316195_10001534_pt1 | contig 10432 bp, 7 predicted proteins | sample Phised1_MG_FD_204937 | JGI IMG/M metagenome (GOLD analysis project Ga0316195, IMG submission 204937) | Coastal sediment microbial communities from Maine, United States - Phippsburg sediment 1 | ecosystem: Environmental > Aquatic > Marine > Coastal > Sediment | place: USA: Maine | collected...
TGCCCCAGTAGGCGCGCCCCTGTGCCGCGAGCCGCTCCAGGATGCCGCCGCGGACGTAGCGGATGCGCTCCTTGACGCCGACGACGATCGCTGCGATCAGCCAGAACGCCAGGAACAGGCCGAAGGCGATCATCGGCGTCCAGTTGCCGGCGATGAACGGCGCCGCCATGGCGGCCACGAAGGCCACCGCCAGCGCCCACCGCAGGCGCGTGGCGAGGTCCGGCAGCTCGGCCTTCTTCCAGCGCGCGACGGGTCCGATGCCCATCAGGAACACCAGCGGCGCCATGATCGGGACGAACACGGCATTGAAGTACGGGGGCCCGACCGACAGCTTGCCGAGCCCGAGCGCATCGAGGAACAGCGGGTACATGGTCCCGAGCAGCACGGCCGCGCAGGCGCTCGCCAGCAGGATGTTGTTCAGCAGCAGCGCCGACTCGCGCGACACGGTGTCGAACTTGCCGCCGAGCCCGATCTTCGGGGCCCGCCAGGCGAACAGCGCAAGCGAGGCGCCGATCACCACGACCAGGAAGGCGAGGATGAACACGCCGCGGCGCGGGTCGGTCGCGAACGCGTGCACCGAGGTCAGCACGCCGGAGCGGACCAGGAACGTGCCCAGCAGCGACAGCGAGAAGGCCGAGATCGCCAGCAGCACGGTCCAGCTCTTGAAGCTGCCGCGCTTCTCCGTGACGGCCAGCGAGTGGATCAGGGCCGTGCCGACCAGCCACGGCATGAACGAGGCGTTCTCCACCGGGTCCCAGAACCACCAGCCGCCCCAGCCCAGCTCGTAATAGGCCCACCAGCTGCCGAGCGCGATGCCGATGGTCAGGAAGCCCCACGCAAGCGTGGTCCAGGGACGCGACCAGCGCGCCCAGGCCGCGTCCAGCTTGCCGCCGAGCAGCGCCGCGATGGCGAAGGCGAACACCACCGACATGCCGACGTAGCCCATGTAGAGCATCGGCGGATGGAACACCATGCCGGGGTCCTGCAGCAGCGGGTTCAGGTCGCGTCCGTCGGCCGCCGGCGGGAACAGCCGGTCGAACGGATCGGACGTGGTCAGCATGAACAGCAGGAAACCGAACGACACCAGTCCCTGGACGCCGATCACGCGCGCGACCATCTCCTCGGGCAGGTGGCGCGAGAACACCGTCACGGCGAAGGTCCACCACGCGAGCATCAGGACCCACAGCAGCATCGAGCCTTCGTGCGAGCCCCAGCTCGCCGCCACCTTGTACTGCAGCGGCAGCTGCGAATTCGAGTTGCTGGCGACGTTCAGCACCGAGAAGTCGTTGTTGACGAACGAGTAGACGAGGCAGGCCCAGGCCAGCGTCACGAAGAACGCCTGGCCGCGCGCCGCCGGGCGCGCCAGCGCCATCCAGACGCGGTCGCCGCGCGCCGCGCCGACGATGGGCAGCACGCCCTGGATCAGGGTGAGCAGGAGCGCCAGGATCAGCGCGAAGTGACCGATTTCAGGAATCATTGTTCGACCCTCTCCGTCGCGATGCCTACTGCTTGACCGTCTTCTGCGCCTTCTGCGCCTGCTCGACCGCGTGCGACGCCTCGGGCGGCATGTAGTTCTCGTCGTGCTTCGCCAGCACCTCGTGCGCGGTGAACACGCCGTCCGGACCGAGCTTGCCCTGCGCCACCACGCCCTTGCCTTCCTTGAAGAGGTCGGGAAGGATGCCCTTGTAGGCGACCGGGATCACCTTCGCGGTATCGGTCACGTTGAAGGTCACGGTGACGCCGTCGGACTGCCGCTTCACGCTGCCCTCCTCCACCAGACCGCCGATGCGGAACGCCTTGTTCTGAGGCGCCTCGTGGTTCGCGACCTGCGACGGGCTGTAGAAGAAGACCAGGTTTTCCTGGAACGCGGACAGCACCAGCGCCGATGCGACGCCCAGCACCGCGAGTCCGCCGAGGATCAATGCGAGTCTTTTCTGCCGTGGTTTCATCATCAACTCCGACTGCGCGCCGTGTCGCGCTGCAGTTCAGTCACTGCATGCCGGCGGCGTACCTTCAGTTGCCAAAGTTCGATGGCGATGATCGCCAGCGCCATCCCGTACGAGCCCCAGACGAAGAAGGCGTAGCCCCCCATCGCCCAGAAGTTGTCCCAGCTTCCCCAGTTCACTTGAGCCTGCCTTCCGCAAGGAGTTCCCTAATCCATTCGGCGCGCCGCTCGCGGGCCACGATGATGCTGCGGACCCGGTGCAGGACGGCGGCGATGCTGTACATCCAGAATGCCAGCGCCATGATCAGCATTCCCCACAACATCGTCGTGGCCATCGACGGCGCGCGCGTGATGCTGACCGACGCGCCCTGGTGCAGCGTGTTCCACCACTGCACCGAGAAGTAGATGATCGGGATGTTGACCACCCCGACCAGCGCCAGCACGGCACCCGCCTTGTCGGCCCGCCGCGGGTCGTCGATCGCCGCCTGCAGCGCGATGAAGCCGAGGTACAGGAACAGCAGGATCAGCTCGGAGGTCAGCCGCGCGTCCCACACCCAGTAGGCGCCCCACGTCGGCCGGCCCCACAGCGCGCCGGTCCACAGCGCCAGGAAGGTCATCAGCGCCCCGGTCGGCGCGATCGCGGTCGCCATCATCGACGACAGCCGCGTGTTGAACACCAGTCCGACCGCGGCCCAGAACGCCATCACGACGTACAGGAACATCGACATCCAGGCCGCCGGCACGTGGATGAAGATGATCCGGTACGACTCGCCCTGGGTGGCGTCGGTCGGCGCCACGAAGAAGGCGATGTACAGACCGACCAGGCCCAGCCCGACCGCCAGCGCGGCGAACAGCGGAACCATCCGGCCGGCGAGCGGAAAGAAGGTCTGCGGCGAGGAGAACCAGAAAAGGCCCACGCGGGGAGAGGCGCTCACGGTGTTCATCGGGTTCCGTGCGGAGGATTCGGGATCAGTGGGGTCATCGGGCACCGCTCCTATTCAACGGAGATCCTCAGCGCCAGGGAGACCGCCCACGGCGTCAGGACAGCTGCGAACAGCAGGAAGGCGCCGAGCAGCAGAAGGTACGCGGCGTAGCTGACGCCGGACGCCGCTGCGCCGACCGCGCCGGAACCGAAGATCAGCACCGGGATGTAGAGCGGCAAAACCAGCAGTGATGTTAGCACTCCGCCCCCTCTCAACCCGAGGGTCAGGGCCGCCCCGACCGCCCCGATCAGCGACAGCACGGGCGTGCCGAGCAGCAGCGACGCCACCATCACCCCGGTCTCCGTGACGCCGAGGTCGAACACGACGCCGAACACGATGGACATGATCGTCAGCGGCAGGCCGGTCACCAGCCAGTGCGCGGCCGCCTTGCCCAGCACGATCAGCGGCAGCGGCTCGGACGACAGCAGCATCTGCTCGAGGGTGCCGTCCACGTAGTCGTTGGCGAACAGCCGCGCCAGCGAAAGGATGGCGGCCAGCAGGGCGGCGACCCACACCACGCCCGGCGCGATCGCGCGCAGCTGGTTGGGCTCCGGCCCGATGCCGAGCGGCACCATCGTGACCACGACGACGAAGAAGAAGAGCGTGTTCAGGACGTCGGCCTTCTGCCGCACCGCCAGCAGCAGGTCGCGCTGGATCACCTGCACGATGACCCTCAGCACGCCGCGTCCTCCTCGGTCGCGCTGACCGCCCCGCTGCCGCCGCCCGCGAATTCCACCCGCTGGCGCCGCGGTGCGTCGATCGGCACTTCCTGGTGCGTCACCAGGGCGACCGTGTTGCCCTTCTTCACGTGCTCCCCGATCAGCGTCGACAGTCCGGCCACGCCGCGCACGTCGAGCGCCGTGAACGGCTCGTCCAGGATCCACAGTGGCGCGGTTTCGCTGACGTACAGCCGCGCCAGCGAGATGCGCCGCCGCTGTCCCTGCGACAGGAAGCGCGCCATCCGGTCCTCGAAGCCGGCCAGGCCGACCCGCTCGAGGGCGTCGGCCAGGCGTCCGGCGGACGCCGGACGTCCGGCCACCTCGGCGTTGACGCGCAGGTTCTCGCGCACCGTCAGGTCGTCCTTCACTCCGTTCAGGTGGCCCACGTAGACCAGGTCCTTCCAGTAGTCCTCGCGGAGCTTGCGCACGTTGCGGCCGTGCCAGCGCACCTCGCCCGCCACCGGTTCCAGCAGCCCGCACAGGATCCGCAGCAGGCTGGTCTTGCCGGTGCCGTTCGGTCCGGCGATGCGCAGGAGGGTTCCGCTGGGAGCGGCGAAGTTCAGGCCGGAAAACAGGCTGCGTTCGCCACGCTCGCAGGTCAGGTCAACGACTTCCAGCATTCGGAGGGAGCAAGGGCGGCGCGCGGCCGCCGGGGTGCATCTGTATTTGTTGGTACGGCGCCCGAAGGGTACGGGAGCCTCCCTTTCGTTACAAGCGGCGTTACAGAGCCGTGTGGTCTAGATCAAGGCGTTACGGGTAAGCCCCTGTTCCGCCCCGCAGTACCCGCAAAAAGAAGGCCGCGCTCGCGCGCGGCCGCATCGGGAGACAACCGGATGAAGCGGATGCGGGCTACCCCGGCACGTCTACTTCCAGGCGTAGATGTAGCTCACCCCGAGATAGCCGACGTTCTGCTGCGGCTGCAGGTACACGGTCGAGTTGTCGCTGTACAGGAACGGCGTGCCGCCGTACGCATAACCCCAGTCGTCGTAGGTCAGGCGCTGGTACGCGCCATCCAGCCGCACCGTCGACCTCGCGCTGAGTCCGTAGCTGCCGAAGAGCCTGAGCTCGGTGCGGCGGTACAGGATCTCCGGCAGGCCGCCGGTCACCGCGAGCAGCTGCGTGCTGCCGGGTGCCGCGTCGGCGCCGAGCGTCTGCGCGTACTTGTCCGTGTTGCTGATGTACGAGAGCATGCCGCCCAGCGTCAGCTTCTCGCTGGGCTTGCCGTTGAAGCCGATCCCGGCGTTGAGCGAGCTGTCGTCGAAGGCGAGGATGTAGCCCTGCGGCCGCGCCTGGTTGAGCTTCTGGGTGCCGGTCGACAGGTAGCCGTTGAGGTTCCACGCATCCGACAGCGCGTAATTGACGTCAAGCGTGTAGAGGTCGAACTTCGACTGCTGCAACGCGTACTGCGTGGGTGCCTTGTAGTCGTCCTTCCCGGCGTCGACGGCGAACTGCACGGTCAGCGCATCGGTCGCCATCCAGGTGAGCATGAAGCGCAGCTTGGTGCGGTCGCGGTCGGCCAGGGTCGGCATGTAGATCGCGTTCGCGCCGAGCTGCGATGCCGGATCGCCGACCGGCGCCAGGCCGACGCCGCCGGCTGCCGGCGCCAGCCAGCCGGAGCCGTCGCGGCTGCTGCTGGTGTAGCTGACCATGCCGCTGATGCGTTCGGTCATCGTGCGGCGGGCCTGCAGCCACCAGCTGGTCTCGTCGGTCTTCTGGCGCAGCGCACTGACACCCGAGTACGTCGCGGTCGGCGTGTAGCTGCCGCGGTCGATGGAGTTCATGCCCCACCCGGCCGTCCCCTGGATCGCGAACGGGAAGCGATACGTCGCCTCGATCTTGCCGCTGTTGACTTCGCGCGACACGGTCTGGTTCGTGAACTGCGTGGCGCCGACCTGGCCGTACGGGACGACCGTCGTGTTGTCTTCGTTGTTCGAGTAGCGGTATTCGCCGATCAGCGACAGCTTGGCCATCGGGTTCGCGACGACGCGGACCTGCGCCAGCGTGTTGGTCACGTCGCCGTTGAGGCTGCTGATGCCGGCGGGCGCACCCGTCAGGCCGGCGCTGCCGAAGTCCTGGTCCTGCGTCGTCTTCGAGTAGCCGAGCTTGAAGTTCGCGCGGATGATGGGCGAGAACGTGTACGAGCCGGTCAGGTCGACCCCGTTGTAGTGGTTGTCGGGGGCGAGCGCGACCGGCTGCGACAGGTAGCCCGCCACGCCGGGAACGCCCGCCACGACCGAGCCGGACGACAGCGGCTGGCCGATGGCGTTGTTCAGCGTGCCCGGCACGCCGGGCGTCATCGATCCGTTGCTGTTCGAGAAGAACGATCCGTAGTAGCCGCCGCTCAGCTGCAGCGCGCTGCCGGTGTAGTTCAGTCGCGCCTCGACCTGCGTGTGGTTGTAGTCGATGGGCTGCGGGTAATAGAGGACGCCGAACCCGGCCGTCGCGCCGGGCGTGAAGCTGCAGCCGCCGGTTCCCGACGACAGGCACTGGTTGCCGATGCCGAACAGCTGCGTCCCGTTCTTGTTCTCGCTGTTGACGCTGCCTTCGAGCATCCAGGAGGAACCCAGCGTCCTGGAGCCGCCGAGCACGATGGACTGGCGCTTGGTGTTCGGCTGGAAGTCGCCGCCCGTGCCCGGGCCACCGGACAGGTAGTTCGCCGACGGCGTCGTGCCGCCCGCGCCCGCGACGCCGGTGTTGACGGTGTACGGGTTGACGCGCCAGAGCTCGCCGTAGTTCGCGTTGAGCCTCCACTCGCCCTGCCGCGTCCAGAACAGGCCGAGCTCGCGCGTCTGCAGCCCGAGGTTGCTGCCGATCACCTCCAGCCAGGTGCCGGTGGACGCATCGCGGCGGCTGTACCCGAAGCCGGCGAGGCCGTACACGTCCTGGTTGCGCATGCCGTTGTACTGGCCCCAGAACGCGCGATCGCCCTGGTCGCCGGACACGCCGGCGACGCCCGCCTCGAGCGTGATCTCGGTCTCGACCTGGCTCTTGGCGTCGTCCTTCTTCTCCTGCGCCTGCACGCCGGCGAAGGCGGCGCAGATGGCCAGCGCGAGCGCGCTGCGGCTGAACTCGCGGACTCGTGGTTGCTGCTTCATGGCGTCACTCCGGTGCTCAGCGGAAGAGGTTGGACGGAGCGGGCGAACGCGCCGCCGGGTTGTTCGACCCATGAACCTGCGTGTGGCAGTTCAGGCAGCTGCGCCCCTGCCAGACGTTGACGGTGTTGATCCCGCTCGACAGCGGCGTGATCGCGGAGACGGTCTGCGGCGGCACCGCCGGCGGGAACACGCCCGGCTGGCCTCCGAGCGCGCCCACGCCGCCCGCGGTGTGCGGCGTGTGGCACTGGTTGCACAGGATCGGGTCGCGCGCCGTGAGCATCCCGGCGATGTTGCTGCCGTGCGGGTTGTGGCAGCTCGCGCAGTTGTCCTGCACCGGCTCGTGGTTGTGCACGTACGGCCCGCGCTTCTCGGCGTGGCACTGGTAGCAGGTGGCGTTGGTGCTGTCGCGCCTGGCGAGCTTCGGACCCGCCGAGCCGTGCACCGCGTGGCAGTCCGAGCAGGTCATCTTGCCTTCCTGGATCGGGTGCCGCCACGGCCGGTTGCCGGCGACGCGCTGCTCCTTGTGGCACGCGTAGCAGACGTCGGCCTGCTCGGTCTTCGAGAAGACCCTGGGCTTGTTCGAGTGCACCTCGTGGCAGTTGCTGCAGGCCACGTCCGCCTGCGGATGGGCGCTGCCCGCCCACAGCAGCAGCTTCTTGTTGTTCTGCGACTCATGGCAGACGAGGCACACGCCGCTCGACTCGGCGCCCGCCAGCGCGCCGGCGCCCTTGAAGCGCTGCTCGGGCTTCGCTTCGCCCGGGTTCTCGGCGTGCTTCTCGCTCATGCCGTGGCAGCCGACGCAGCCGAAGTTGCGTGAATCGGCCGACACCGCGTGCGGAGTGCGGGCCATCTTCTGGTAGTCGGCTTCGTGGCACATCATGCACTTGGCCGACGGCCCGCCGTCTTCGTCGGCTGCCCAGCTGGTGCCGATGCAGCCGAGCAGGCCGATGCAGGCCGCCGCCAGCGCGCTTCTGATCCCCATTCAACCCCTCCTTCGGAAACCCGTCACACCCGTCGCACCGGTCGCGCAGGCCGCTCGCCCGCGCAACCGATCCGAGCGTGCTTCATTTCTGTCCGTGCACCACGTCCACGCCGAGCTGGCGCCCCACCGCATGGCAGTCGGCGCAGGTTTCCAGCGTCTGCAGCGACTCCGCCTGGGTCGCGGTCCCGAACGCCGAGCCGCCCGAACCGATCACGTGCTCGATGGCCTTGTTCGAATCGTGGCAGGCGGTGCAGCTCGCCGCCTTCGGCGTGATCACCACCCACGCCAGCGGATCGGTGCCCGCCTTCAGCGTGGCCTGGTCGATCGGCTTCGCGACGACCGCGCCCACCGTACCGCGGTCGGTCTGCCACGAGTTGTTGACGTGGCAGGCGTTGCAGTTCAGCCCGACCTGCGGGTAAGCGACCTCGGCCGCGTAGTTCTCGACCGGACTGCCGGATGCGCCGAGCGCCGTTCCGGCCGGCACGGCCACCCCCGTCGAGTACGGCTGGAACAGCGTCCCGGCGGGCGCCGAAACGCTCGACGACGTGCTGGCGGCCACCAGGCCTTCGAGCGTCAGCAGGCCCGCCTTGTCGAAGGCGCCGATCACGTTGTTGCCGTGCGTGAACGGATAGGCTCGCTTCGAGTTGCCGTGGATGCCGTGGATCATGCGCTTGAACGAGTAGTTCTCGCTCAGCGCGCGCCCGTTGGTCATCACCGTCGACGAGTACCGGTTCGGGTCGTGGCACACCACGCACGCCTCGACCGTGTTGCGCGCGCCGCCGTGGAAGGCGTTGGCGAGCGTGTTCGACCCCGACGTCGTGCCGAGCGCGCCGTGGCAGACGTTGCACTTCTCGTTGGAGACGACCTGCCGGCGCGGAGTGAGCGGCCCCGACAGCGCGACGTCCGCATAGGTGTGCTGCACGACGACATTGACGACCGACGCTGGAACGGCCACCGGCCGCGGATCGAAGGCGGACTTCACCTCGAGCTTCGGTTCCTTGATCTGGCCGATGCCGACGACGCGCGCGGTGCCCTGCGCGACGGCGGTCGCCGAGTCCGCGGGCAGCGCGATGTCGATCGTGTAGGCGTTGCTGCCGTCGTTGGCACCCTTGTACATGAAGGCGTTGGCGCCGCTGCCGCCGTTGTTGTATGCGGTGAACTCGGTGACTCCGGCCGGCTGCCCGACCAGGTTCTGGTAGGCGAGGTAGAAGCGCAGGTTGCCGAACCGGGTGTCGCTGCTGCACGCGAGCGTGGCGCCCGAGCCGGTGCAGTCCGACGTGACCAGGTTGTAGCGCGCGTTGCCGTTGGTCGGGTCCGACACCGAGTACCTGACCGTCACCTTGCGCGCGGCGGCGTCGAAGGTGGCGCTTTCGATGTTGACCTTGTACCTGGCCGCGTGCTCCTCGTTCTGGTTGAAGTGGACGCGCTCCGGCGACACCGACGTGCCGACGCGATGGCACTCCGCGCAAGAAGAATTGGGGATGTCCTTCGGCTTGCCGGCGGGCCCGACGATCTGCAGCGCGAAGTCGGTGTGGGTCGTCTCGAACTTCGAGCCGGCGTTGTTGGCATGGCAGGTCAGGCACGATTCCTTGCTGGTCCGCGACTTCCAGTTGTCGCCCTGCGGCGTCTTCGGGTTCGCGCCGCTGTGGCACACGGTGCAGTTGCGCAGGTCCTGCGGGAACCCGACTTCGGTGTAGTCGTGCTTGCTGGCCCGGAAGCCCCAGATGACGTAGTCCTCGCCGCCGCTGGCGATCTGGCTCGCCAGCAGCCGTCCGGAGTGGATCTTGTGCACCATCGTCTGCATCGTCAGCACGTTGCCGCTGTTGGCGTCCGTCGTGCCGGGGTTGTGGCACATCACGCAGTACTGGGTGTCGACCCGGCCGCCGCCGTGCAACGCCAGCTTCTCGTGGCAGCCGTTGCACGACGACACGTCGGCCATCACGCGGGTCTTGCCGGGATCGGTCACGGCCACCGAACGGCCGCTGGCGTCGAAGGTGACGTCGAAGTACGGATTGACGAGGACGGTCTGGCCGGCCGCGTCCGTGTAGCTCAGCTGGATCGCGATGCGGTGCGTGCGGCCCGGTTCGAACACAACGCCGTTGGTATTGGCGGGATCGGTGATGTCGGTGCTGAACGTGTACGTGTAGTAGCCCGCGGAGTTGTAGACGAGCTGGTTCGCCTGGCCGGCCGGCTTCGGGTCGGTCGTCGCCTGGAACGCGGACGGCAGTACCGGCGTTCCGCCGGGACCCGACCCGACGTTGTTGCTGCCGGTGGTCGTCTCGACGGTGTAGGTGTAGTTCTGCCACTCGTCGATGTTGCCGTTCGTGCCCGGCACCAGCTTCGCGAGCACGAAGCGCACGTCCGACAGCGTCAACCCCTGCTTGACGGTGCCGCCGGAAAACACGGTGAAGTTCACCACGGGCCGGCCCGCCACCGTCACCGCCGGCAAGTTGTTGTCCTGCAGGACCTTGAAGGCCGACGACGAATTGGTCGACGTGTCGTTGGCCGGGTCGCCGGCGGCCGCGGCGATGGCGGGCGCGAGATCGGCGTTCGGCGGCGGAGCGCCGCCACCGTCGCTGCCTCCACCGCATCCGGACAGCGCCGCCAGGACGAAGGCGGCTGCTCCAAACCACGTGATCGAACGCTTCATGGTCGACTCCATCACGACTTCGGCGCCGGCTGCTTCGGCGCGGACTTCTTCGGTGCTC
>Ga0316195_10001535_pt1 | contig 10429 bp, 11 predicted proteins | sample Phised1_MG_FD_204937 | JGI IMG/M metagenome (GOLD analysis project Ga0316195, IMG submission 204937) | Coastal sediment microbial communities from Maine, United States - Phippsburg sediment 1 | ecosystem: Environmental > Aquatic > Marine > Coastal > Sediment | place: USA: Maine | collected...
GGTTCTCTGCGTCCTGTTCATGTCCGAGTCTCGGGGCAGTGTAGCGGCCAAATCTGGCAGGAGCCGAGTTTCGCGGCACGCGGATTGCCGGCCGATACCGGGCGGCGACGCGCCGTCCACTAGACGGTCCGGCCGACCCGAACGCTTAGGCGCGGGTGCGCACGACACCGAGGCGAATCCTTAGACTGGGCCGATTGCCACCGCTCGCCGGCACAAGCCCACTTCGCGATGTCCCTGGCCGTCGTCCACTCCCGCGCCCTGATCGGGCTGCACGCGCCCGAAGTGCGCGTCGAGGTCCACCTCGGCAACGGGCTGCCCGCGTTCCACATCGTCGGGCTGCCCCAGGCCGCAGTGCGCGAGAGTGCCGACCGGGTGCGTGCGGCGCTGCTGCACTGCGGGTTCGATTTCCCCAATCGCCGCCTCACGGTGAACCTCGCCCCCGCGGACCTGCCAAAGGACTCGGGCCGCTTCGACCTGCCGATCGCCGTGGGCATCCTCGGCGCCAGCGGGCAGGTGCCGATCGACGCGTTGCAGGCGCTGGAGTTCGTGGGAGAACTCTCGCTGACCGGAGAGATCCGCCCGATCCGCGGTGCGCTGGCGATGGCGCTCGCGCTGCACGCCGACCCGGCCCGAAGGCGGCTGGTGATCCCGACCGCATGCAGGGCCGAGACGGCGCTCGTGTCCGACGGCAGCTCGCTGGCCGCGGCGAATCTCGTCGACGTCTGCGCGCACCTGCGCGGCGACTCGCCACTGGAACGCATCGCGCACGCCGTTCCGGCCGCGGCCGCGACACCGGGGGTCGACTTCAGCGACGTCAAGGGCCAGCTGCTCGCCAAGCGCGCGCTCGAGGTGGCCGCCGCCGGCAACCACTCGGCGCTGATGATCGGCCCGCCGGGCGCCGGCAAGACGATGCTCGCGCAGCGGTTTCCTGGACTGCTGCCTGCGCTGGACCACGACGAGGCGCTGGACTGCGCGCTGGTCCAGTCGATCGCGGGGCGCTTCGACGAGCGCGACTGGGGACGACGCCCGTTCCGCAGCCCGCACCACACCGCGTCGGCGGTCGCGCTGGTCGGCGGCGGCGGTGTTCCGCGACCGGGCGAAGTCACGCTTGCGCACCGCGGCGTGCTGTTCCTCGACGAGCTGCCGGAGTTCGACTCGCGCGTGCTCGAGGCGCTGCGCGAGCCCCTCGAGTCCGGCGAGATCACGATCTCGCGCGCGGCCCGGCAGGCCACGTTTCCGGCGCGCTTTCAGCTGATCGCGGCGATGAACCCCTGTCCCTGCGGACACGCGGGCGGCGCCAATGGCCAATGCGCCTGCAGCGCCGACCGCATCCTTCGCTACCAGCGGTCCGTGTCCGGGCCGCTGCTGGACCGGATCGACATCCGGATCCACGTCGAGCCGGTGTCGCCGGCGGACCTGCAGCGGCCGCTGTCGGCACCCGACGACGCCCGTTCACGCGTGTCGGCCGCAATCGCGCGCCAGCGCGAGCGGCAGACCGTGCCAAACGCGCAGCTCGACGTGCGCGCTGTCGAGCGCGTCTGCTCGCTCGCCGAAGGCGCGCGCACCCTGCTGCGTGAAGCGCCCGAGCGGCTGGGATGGTCCGCCCGCGGCCATCACCGCGTGCTGCGTGTCGCGCGCACCATCGCCGATCTCGCCGGCGCCGAAGTCATCGGTCGCACGCACCTGGCCGAGGCGATCCAGTACCGCAGAGCGCTTGCGACCGGCTGACCGCCCGCGGCCGGACCCGGACGGCGCGACACCCGGTACCATCGGTAAACACCATGCGGCATTCGCGCACCAGCCCGCGCCAGACGGTCCGTGCAACGCATCCGACAAAGGGACAGCACCATGACTTCGATTCTGCATCGCTCGATCCGGGACGAACTGCCTCGCGCGGTCGCCGGCGACGGCCCGTTCCTGATCGACGACCAGGGCAGGCGCTACCTCGACGCCTGCGGCGGCGCCGCGGTTTCCTGCCTCGGACACAGCCATCCGGCGGTCATCGCCGCGATCCGCGCGCAGGCCGAGCGCCTGTGCTACGCGCACACCAGTTTCTTCACCAGCGAGCCGGCGGAGGAACTCGCGGAGCACCTGCTCGCCCGCGCGCCCGAGGGACTGTCGCACGCTTACTTCGTCTCGGGCGGCTCGGAGGCGGTCGAAGCGGCGCTGAAGATGGCGCGCCAGTACTTCGTCGAGATCGGACAGCCGCAACGCAGCGTCTTCGTGTCGCGCCGGCAGAGCTACCACGGCAATACGCTGGGCGCGCTCGCGGTCGGCGGCAACGAGTGGCGGCGCGCGCAGTTCGCGCCATTGCTGATCGACACGGTGCAGGTGTCGCCCTGCTATGAGTACCGGGACCGCCTTGCCGACGAGTCTCCCGAAGCGTACGGCCAGCGGCTGGCCGCCGAACTCGACGAGACACTGCGCCGGATCGGCCCGGATCGCGTGATCGCTTTCGTCGCCGAGACCGTGGGCGGAGCGACCGCAGGCGTGCTCACGCCGGTTCCGGGCTACTTCCGCGGAGTGCGCGAAGTCTGCGACCGGCACGGCGTGCTGCTGATCCTCGACGAGGTGATGTGCGGAATGGGCCGCACCGGCAGCCTGTACGCATGCGAACAGGAAGGCGTGGCGCCCGACATCGTCACGGTCGCCAAGGGCCTGGGCGCGGGCTACCAGCCGATCGGCGCCGCGCTGCTGTCACGCCGGATCTTCGACGCGTTCAGCCAGGGCTCGGGTTTCTTCCAGCACGGCCACACCTACCTCGGGCATGTGCTCGCCTGCACCGCGGCGCTCGAGGTGCAGCGCACGATCGAGCGCGACGGGCTGCTGGAGAACGTGAAGCGGCTGGGTGCCACCTTCGAGAACCTGCTGCGCGAGCGCTTCGGCGCGCATCCGCACGTGGGCGACATCCGCGGCCGCGGTTTCTTCCGCGGCATGGAGTTCGTCGCCGATCGCGCGAGCAAGGCGCCCTTCGATCCGTCGCTCAAGGTCCACGCGAGGATCAAGAAAGCGGCGATGGCGCAGGGGCTGATGACCTACCCGATGGGCGGAACGCTGGACGGGCGGCGAGGCGACCACCTGCTGCTCGCGCCGCCGTTCATCGTCGGCGAGGAGCACCTGGTGATGATCGTCGAGCGGCTCGGCGCCGCGCTGGACACGGTCGTGCAGGGTTTGCCCCGCCAGGCCTTCGCCGCCGCCGGACACTGACCGCGGCAGCCGGATCGGTTCAGTCGGCGCGGCGCGGCTGCACCCGCCACATCAGCAGCAGCGCGAACGGCAGCGACTGGATCAGCACCCACACCAGCAGCGCGTGCCGGAACGCCGCGACCTCTGGGTCGCCCAGCGCCCGGAACGCGTCGATGGTGACGCCGAACAGCCACTGGCACACGAAGATGCCGACGAAGATCAGCAGGTTGAACGCGGTGTACGCGCGCCCGGTGAGCGCCGGCGGGAACGTCATGCTGACGTGCGGCTGCACGATGATGTAGCCCGTGCTCGCGATCGCGAACGGCAGCCACAGGACCCATGCCCACGACGCGTCGATCAGCGCGATCGCAAGCTGCAGCAGCAGCACCAGGGTGGTCGAGATCGAGATGATCCGCAGCGTCGACCAGCCGGTCTTGGCCAGCCGCGGCAGCAGCCACCCCAGCCCGACGTAGCCGAACAGCAGCACCAGGTTGAAGATGAACAGCGCCTGCGCGGCCTGCGCCTTGCCCATCCCCAGCACCTGGGTGAACCAGGGGCCGGCCCACAGGCTCTGCATCGAGATGAAGCTGCCCTGGATCACGATCGCCGTCAGGCCGAAGCGCCAGAAATAGGGGTCGGCGAACACCTCCCGGTAGCCGTTCCACACCGACCCGGGCTGCGCCGGGTGCACCGCACGTTCCTCGTCCCTCGGCACGAACACCCGGATCGCGGTCGACGCGACCAGCATCAGGGCCGCCGCCAGCCAGAACACGCCGCGCCAGCCGGCGATCGACAGCGCCGTCTGCACCGGCACGGTCGAGGTCAGCGCTCCGGCGGTGCCCACGACCAGCATCCAGGCGGCGAGCTGCTGCTGGCGCTCGGCCGGATACCAGAAGCGATAGCCCTTGAGCGCCGACATCAGCGCGCCCGCCACGCCGGCGCCGATCAGCGCGCGCCCCAGCCAGAGCATCGCGACGTTCTGCGCCAGTGCGAAGCACACACACCCTGCCGCCGCGACCACCAGCAGGCTCGAGTCGGTGCGCCGCGAGCCGTAACGGTCGAGCCATATGCCCAGCGGGAGCTGCAGCAGCGCGAATCCGAAGAAGTACGCCGACGAGAGTGACCCGAGCTGAGCGTGGCTGAGCCCGAAATCGGCGACCAGCTCGGGCGCGATCACCGCGTTCACCGAACGCAGCGCGTAGGACATGAAGTAGCCGCCGGCGAAGCACGCGAAGACGCGAAGGGCCATCGCGCCCTTCAACGGAGAAGTGTTCACAGGTCAGGACCCCGGCTGCAGCAGTCTGAACGATTCGAAAAAGGTCCGGCCCTCTTCGCGCGGGAACCCCGACCCGATCACCACCCACTGATAAGCGCGTGTTCCGCTCGCGGTGAAGCCGGCAAGCATCGTCGCCGGCTTGCCCTTCACGTTGCCGCTCGCTTCGACGCGGACCGCCGGCACGCGCCCGCGCGCAGCACCGGTCGCGTCGATCACCGTCACGACGTACTCTTCGGCCGCGTTCTCGGTTCCGCCGATATTGCGCACCATGCCCGCGCGCATCGCGGCCCGCGCCTTCTCCCGTGTCGTCGACTGATCGTCGGGAAGCGTCGCGACCGCGACGGTGTAGGAGGCCTCGCCGACACGCGCGCCCTGCATCGTCATCGACACCTCGATCTCGTCGAGCCGGATCCCGCGGGTCATCGACACGGGCTTGCCCGGCAGCAACACCAGGTAGCCGTCGTCGGACGAACGCACCTCGCGCCAGTTGTATTCGGGCGAACAGGCCGCGAGCAGGGTCGCCGCCAGCGCGGCCAATGCGAGTCGCATCGGTTAATCTTAGCAGTGCCGCCTCGGCCGCGACGGCCGTGGGCCGCGCCGGCAGCGACGAGCGCGTCGCAAGCAGCCGGCGCCCAGACCCCGAAGGAGAAGTCCGCCATGCTCTACGAGTTCAAGTCCCGGGCCACCGGCAACCTGGTGGTGACGCAGAAGGTTGCCGAGCGCCTGCTGGCGATCATCGGCAAGGCGCCCGGGCCCACCGGCATCATCCTGCCGGCGCAGATGCCGGCGGCGATCCAGGCGCTGGAGGCCGCGATCGCCGCCGAACGCGCGCACCCGCAGGCCGAGGAAGCCGACACCGACAACGACGACGACCGCGACCCGGAGCGCTCGCCGGCGATCACGCTCGCGCAGCGCGCCTGGCCGCTGATCGACATGCTCAAGACCGCGGCTGCCGCCGAGCGCGAGATCACCTGGGGCGTGTGACGCGGCTCAGTCTTCGCGCATCAGCCGCCAGTAGTCGATCTTCATCATCAGCGCCGCGCCGGCGATCAGCGACACGAAGGTGATCAGCGATCCGAGCGCGAGCGTCGACATGCCCGACAGGCCCTGACCGATCGTGCAACCCATCGCGGTGATGCCGCCGAAGCCCATCAGGATCGCACCCAGCACGTGGCGCTTCAGATCGGCCGCGTTCGGGAAGCTCTCCTCGCGATAAGTGCGCGAGATCAGCGCCCACGCGAGCGAGCCCGCCACGATGCCGAGCGCGGTGGCGATGCCGAAGGTCACGTGCTTGCTGGTGTCGCTCCAGAACATCAGCAGCTCCAGCGTGTACGCGAACGGCGCGACCAGCGACAGCGACTCGGCGCGGTTGCTGTTGGTGGCGATGAACGCCTCCTCCAGCGTCTTCGGGTGCTCCGCGATGTAGCCCAGGTGCCCCGTCACGTACCAGCCGCCGACCACGGTCAGGCCGACGACGATCCCGCCGATCAGCGTGTCCCGCTGCCAGACGTGGCGATTGGCGAGCACGAAAAGGAGCAGCACGATGCCGATCACCAGCGGCAGCCACATGTCTGTGGTGCCGCGATCCCAGCCCATCGCCGACGACAGCAGCGCGGGAATGTCCTGCGTCTTCTCGAACCTCACCGAGAGCTTGTCGAAGGTGTTGACCCGCCAGACCCCGAACAGACCCTTGAGCGTCACATAGGCCGAAATCCCCAGCACGATGAAGACGACGAGCGACTTCAGGTTGCCGCCGCCGATGCGGATCAGCGTCTTGCTGGTGCAGCCCGATGCCAGCGTCATGCCAACACCGAACAGCACGCCGCCGACGATGTTCGACATCCAGATGAGGTTGGGACCGGTGTAGATCGACTTCCGGATGTCGACGAGGCCGCCCATCTGCAACGCCCAGACGCCCAGGATCGCGATCGCGATCGCGAGAAGCCACATCCGCATGCGCGTCCAGTCGCCCATGTTGACGACGTCGGACACCGCCCCCATCGTGCAGAAATTGGTCTTGTTGCCGACGAAGCCGAAGACCGCGCCGAGCGCGAAGCCCAGCCAGACAATCAGCGTCGCCGAAGGCACCTCTGCGTCCATTGTTCCCTCCCCCCTGTGCGTGTTGGCGCCATGTTCGGCAGCGGGCGCCTCGCCGTCCATACCCCGATCGGGTGGCTTCTCTCGCGGCGCTCAGGCCGCCCAGGCATCGGTGAAGGAGGAAAGCGTTCCTGCGATCCGGTCATGATACCGGGCGCGAAACACCAGCCGGCGGTGCTGCGGCGAATCGCTGAAGGCATCGCGCTCGTGCAGCACATTGTTGCAGACGATGCCCATGCCGGGCTCGAGCCGCAGGCTGTGTACGTAGGGCGCGGCCGCATCGAGCACCGCGCGCAGCGCATCCACCGCGGCGCGCGTCGCCGGATCGTCGTGCCAGGCGATGCTGCGGGTGCGCGCGGTGTAGCGCATGTGCAGGTCGCCGCTCGCCGCGAGCAACGAGAAGACCGGGCCGGACCGGGCGCGGCGCGCCACCTCGCCCGCAACTGCGGCGCCGGCATTCGCATCGGTGCCCGCTCCTGCTCCTGAACCTGCAACGGTGTCGGCAGCGGCACCGGTCTCGGCGTCCGCCTCGGCCTCTCGCGGCGGAATGAGCATCGCGTCCTGGGCCGACAGCGCGCGCACGAAAGCGGGGTCGGCGTCGCGCAGCAGGATGTAGGCGATCTCGTGATCGAGCAGCCGGTTGCCGCCGCCCTGCTCGGCGCGCTCGGCGCAGTGAAGCAGCATCGCGTTGATGTTGCGCCGCGGCTCGTTGTAGTAGCCGTCCGTGTGCCACCTGATCGGCCGGTCGGTATACGGGATGAACTCGCTGCGCGTGCCGCGCTCGCTGACCGTGAGGCTGCTGATCCCGTCCTCGTCGGCCAGCCAGTTCGCGTCGAGGCTGCGAAGGCCCAGCTGCTCACCGAGCCGTCGTGCGATCTCCTTGTCGGGCTCGCGACGCCGGCTCGCGTAGACCGCCATGTTCGAGACCCGGCAGCGCTCGACGATCGCGGCGTGCTCGGCGGCACTCAGCCGGGCCGGGTCCCCGACCTCGACGATCAGCGCCTGCGCGCCGGCGGGTGCGCGGGCGAGCTTCCAGTCGCGCCAGCGTCGGTACGACGCATCGTCGTCCAGCGCGAACGGGCTGCGCGTGCGCGCGTGGCGGTCGTCCACACGCGGGGCGGGGCGGAAGTCCGAGCCGGGAACCATGTCGTGCGCAGGCCCTACTCGCCCGCGTCGCCGCCGCCGCGCCGCGGTTTGGGCTCGAGCCCCAGCAGCCCGCGCATCGACTTCTCCATGACGTCCACGCACTCCGGCCCCTCGACGGTCATCGCCTGGTCGAGCGCCCAGCGGCGATCGTCGGGGTCGGCCAGGGTGTCGGTCAGCAGTTGCCCGAAGTGGCGCAGCATCGCGAACTCCGGGCCGTCGTCCCGATAGTCGAAATCCGCGTACTCGGCGGCGCGCTGATTGAACCGGTCGATGAAGCGCTTGCGGTACCCGCCGCCCGGCGCCGGACCGAGCAGATCGTCGAAGCTGTCCTGCAGAAGCTCGCCCACCCGCGTGACCAGCGTCGACGTGAAGACCTCTCGTGCGGCTCCCGGGTCGTGGCGGTAGGCGATGCGGTCGGCGACGACCACCAGGAAGCACAGCAGCTCGACGAGCACCATCAGATAGTCGGGCCCGGCGGCGACGTCGAAGTTGCCCTTGCGCAGGTTCTTCAGCCGCGCGTCCGCGATTCGCCAGACGATGGCGGCCAGCGCATTGGCCACCTGCGCCGGGTCGCGCGGCGTGGCGTCGCGAAACCAGTGGGTCTTCAGTTTGATGCCAGGGCGCAAGCGCGTGTTCTCCGGTCGGGGCGGGGCGAGTCAGGCCTTGCGGATGTAGAACTCCCAGTCGTGCGAGCCGAACTCGACCACGTCCTCGAGCTTGCAGCCGGTGACCCTTGCCCAGCCCTCGACGTCGGCGCGCGCGCCCGGGCAGTTGCTGACCAGCCGGAGGATCTCCCCCGAGGCCATTCCCTCGAGCACCTTCTTGGCCTCGAGGATCGGGCCCGGGCACACCGAGCCGCGCATGTCGAGCGAAACCTGCGGCTCCAGCTCGGGGCGTCGACCGCGGCGAACGTAGTAGCCGGTGGCGCCGCTGGTCAGCCGCTCGGTCTTCACCACCTGGTTGCCGGTGCGCTCGGCCCAGGTGTGGAGCTCGTCCATCGTCGCCGGGCAGTCGGAGATCAGCAGCAGGACCTCCCCTTCGGCGAGCTCCATGACGATCTTCTTTGCGCCGATGATCGGGCCGGGGCAGCTCACCCCGGACAGATCGAGCGTGACGCCGGGGCTGAGAGCGGGCGATTGGGCCATGATGATTCCTCTTCAGGTGAACTGCGGTGCGGCCGCGGTGGCTCAGTCGATACCGCTGATGATCTTGTGGGGCAGGAAGAGTCCGCAACCGAGTCCGCGCAGTTCGCCCAGCCCGCGCCGCTGCATCAGCAGCGATTGCAGGGGGCGCAACTGGTGCAGAACGACACCGGCGCCGCTGATCGGGACCCCGCCGGCGCGCACCGTGCGCATTCTCCCGCAGATGAACCGCAGCGGCACGTCCAGCGCCTCGAGCATCTTCTGCACCGTCTCCTGATGTTCGAGCTCGTCCGCGGCGCCGGTCGCGACGAAATGCGCCGTCAGCGTCGGATAAGGATCCAGGGCACGCGGCCTGGCCGTGCCGATGTCGATCTGCTCGCCTTCGACCGTCAGCGACTGCCCGGTCAGGCGCCGCGCGTCCGCGCCGCGCGCGCCCGGCAGCCGCAGCGTCAATCGCGCACGCCGCGACAGCAGCAGGCCTGCGTCGGTCATCGACCCCCGAATCGGATGCACGCCCACACCCGGCTCGTCGGCCAGCCAGGGCAGGCGTTCCAGCAGCGCGGCCCAGAGCAGCGCGTGATAATCGCGGGGCAGCCGGGTGCCGCGCAGCTCGAACACCAGGTCGAGAATCTCGTCGCCCGCCGCATCCGGCGGGTCGTCCCGGCCGACGATCGGGGCATCGGTCATTTCGGCTCCTGCCCCGCCTGGGGCTGCGACCCCGCCCATCGCGTCAGCGCCTCGCCCCAGGCGGCGGCGGAAGCCGGGTCGATATCGAACACGGTGAAGCGCCGGCCCTCGCGGATCCGGATCCTGAGCAGGCTCATCCCTCCGCCGGGGTAGTCGACCTGCTGCAGCTCGATTTCCTGGCCGCCGAGCGGCACCCGGAGCTTGTCGAGATTCGTGATTGTGAGTTTATCCATGGCGCACCGGCGATTGGGCAAGTTTGCGCGTCCCGCGTCCATAACCAGTGCTGGGGATCGCCTCTACCCCAATTGGGTAGCTGCCCGCCCCCCATCAGGTCGTTAAGAATAGCCGAGGAGGGGGATGGTCGCAGGCACGCGCGATTCGTAGGATCGATGCGTAGCCTGCCGCCGTGCCGGTCGATTACGCGCGCCGTGTCCGCGACGCGCCAGGAGGAGGTACCCATGGCAAAGAAAATGCGTGATACACCGATGCTCGACGCGCTCGAGACCGGCCCTTGGCCCAGCTTCGTCACCGGACTGAAGCGGGTCGCCCAGGACAAGGACTACATGGTCGACGTGCTCGGCACGCTCGAGACCTCGTACGAGACCCGAAAGGGCTACTGGAAGGGCGGCACGGTCAGCGTCTTCGGCTACGGCGGCGGCGTGATCCCGCGCTTCACCGAGCTCAAGGACGCGGACGGCAAGCCCAAGTTCCCGGACGCCGCAGAGTTCCACACGCTGCGCGTGATGCCCCCGCCCGGAATGCACTACAACACCGACGTGCTGCGCAAGATGGCCGACATCTGGGAGCGCCACGGCTCGGGCCTGATCGCCTTCCACGGCCAGTCGGGCGACATCATGTTCCAGGGCGCGACCTCGGCCAACGTCCAGCCCGCCTG
>Ga0316195_10001537_pt1 | contig 10427 bp, 8 predicted proteins | sample Phised1_MG_FD_204937 | JGI IMG/M metagenome (GOLD analysis project Ga0316195, IMG submission 204937) | Coastal sediment microbial communities from Maine, United States - Phippsburg sediment 1 | ecosystem: Environmental > Aquatic > Marine > Coastal > Sediment | place: USA: Maine | collected...
GTGGAGAACCCAATCAGCCGAAAACGGGCGGTAGCGATGCTCTCCGAACTCGAGTCCAACGTAGCGAATATCGATGGTCACAAAACGGTAGAGGCGATTGATTCGATCGAGTCGGTCGTCGAGGCCATTAACCAGGCGATGGGCAGTTTCCTCCACCTGCTCCGACGTCCGCACCCTGGACGCCACGTGGCGACCGTACCAATCCGCCAGATCACCCCAATGAGGGTGGTTCGAGTAGACCAGGTAAGGCATTACCAGGAGCTGCGGCGCGGCCGGTACGTCGGTCGGGATGGCTGGGAGGTCGCGCCACTCCCAGCGCAATCTAACGACGCCGTCTTTGTCCTCGTCGCGCACCGGTTCACCCTCGAGGTTGGCAACCTCCCAGTCCGGAAGCACCGCGCCCGGAGCCACCAGCTCAACCTCCATTAGCGACACCGGAACCCCGCGACCGAGGGGAATCAGCCCGCCGTTGTACGGGCCGGTTTCGTTGGCCTCATCGGTTTCAGAGAGGACGTAGGCGATCTCGATGAGGTCGCCGTTTTCAAGCTCATCAAACCGAAGGATTCGCAGCCGGGTATCGTAGTACAGATTGAACTCGGGCTCTGACAGGCGGGGAGTGTCACCCTGGCGGGCGCCGGCCTCGGAGCCGTCGCGACGCAGGATTCGCGAGCGCAGAACGCGCAAGCGTTGGTTTTCGGCGACATAGGGAATGTGTTGGCTGCGTAGTTCGTCAGCTCGCGCAGCATCGGTGATCAAGAACACCTGCTGAACTCTTTCCTCCGTCAAGCGAGAGGGCAGAAATCGGATCTGTTGGTGGTCGAGAATTGCGATCGCCGGAGTCGCAGGCGGGGCCGCATCGGCCATCCTCCACAGCTCGTCCGGGGAGCGAAGCCAGTCGAGGTTCTCTCTCTCCTCGCCCAGCAATTCCAGCAGACGTTGGGCGCGACGGTCCTGGGGTCTGATCTTGAGGACGCCACGAGCAAGCTCTGCGGCGGCCCCGTCGTCGGCCACCGAGTGTTCGACACTGGCTAGTTCCATCATCAGATCGACATCGGTCGGTGAGCGATCGAGGCCATCGGACAGAATCGACCGAGCCGAATCGAGATCCCCATCCGCGGCAAGCAACCGCGCCAGACGTACCCTGGTTCGCGGTGCGTTCGATTCACGCTCGAGGCGCATCGACAAAAGCTCCCTCATCGTCGCGCCGTCGCCACAGCTTTCTGCCATTCTCTCGTTGAGCTCGATGATGTTGACTGCGCCTGGCGTCACATCCGTGAGCCTCATCGCGGCTTCCGCCGCCAGATCCCAACGGCGGGCAACGATAGCCGCTTCGGCGAGACCAATATTGACCCGCACGCACCGTGGATAACTGCGGCCCAATTCGGCCAGCTTCGGCAAAACCAATGGCCCCCATAGAGCCGCATCGAAATCGAGCATGGCACCGAGGATGACGGCACCAGTGGTGTCCGCCTCGGCGAGAAGACTGTGGGCCTGCTCGTACAGGCCTCGTTCTCCGTACCAGGCCGCAAGCTCGAGTCGGGCCCACAGCAGATCAGGGTCTTCCTTCAATGCCTCCGAAAGGAGATCCCGCCCTGCCCCCGGCTCGGTGGTGACGAGCCATTCCAGGAGCCGAGCCTCACCCGGCATCTCCGCGCGAGCATCCCGACACGCTGCGCGAACGCCACCCCCCCCTACCGGTTCCGGATGCCGGGCGACGAGAAAGGCCGCCAGAGCCGTCGCAGCCTGGGGGCTTCCCTCAGCGAGTGCCTTGCGGATCTCCACACCGAGCTCGCGGACCTCTGGCGGCTCGGAGTCTATCGGTGGATACAACGCTGGCGGCTGGCGAATTTCTCGCACCCCATCGATGGCTGAGCCGTCAGGTCGGGTAAGGCGAACGCGAAGCCACCAGCGCTCGTCCTCCGAAGCAACAGCAATAACGACTGCGTTCTCTCCCTCACGCAACCACCCGCCACCAACCGCCTGATCCGGCGCCCGTTCCAGAGGCTGTGGCGTGGTCACCAGCTCGACACCGTTGAGCCAGACTCGCGCAACCTGCTCTGCCCCGACCCGCACCGCCACGGCTTGTTCACGATCACTCACCACCGTTGTCGCGAGGTAGGCCATCTGCCGTTGCGGAGGCCAGGCGAGACCCGACACCCGTACCCATCCCGACGGATCTGTGCCCGGTGTCGCCCGCCATTCGAGTTCAGCCGGCGGCGCCACCGCAACATCATCGAAGTCGGTGAGCTCCTCGAGAGCCACCGGTTCGTGAAACCACCAGGACGTGAGCCCGCCCATGGTGCGGAAGAGCTCCCGAGCGACAGCGTCGCGGCCACGATCCATCTCGATTTCTGTGCGCATCAAGCGGATTTCATCCACCATCAGGGGATCGATCGGCCGCGCAGCAGCAAGGCGATCGAGTCCACGCTCGGCGAGCATCCAATCTTCGAGAGTCGCACGCCAGCTGAAAGCAAAGACGAGATGATGGTAGTCGGCCGGGGTCAAACCATCCTCGACCGCCGCCTCAATATGGCGCTGCACACGATCTTCAATTGGACCGGCTTCAATTGGCGGCGAAAGGCACAGAAAAAACACCGTCAGCCAGACAAATGTGCGCAGATACACCATCGCTAGTTGTTTGCCGTTCTTCACCGAAAGGTACTCAAAAGCCCACATACGTCGATCGAGTATGGCAGATCCGCAGTTAGCAGGGGAGCGGGAAACAGGGGAGCGGGGGGCTTCGGCTCAGACAACCAGGCCCAGGATTTGGTCAAGGCTCGAGATTCGTCGATAGGCTTCGTCGACGAAGAGGTCGTGTCTGTCAATGAGGGCCGCGCTCAGCCCTGCCCTTTCGGCTCCACTGTAATCTTCGAGCGGCGAATCGCCAACATGGATCGTTTCCTCCGCCAAGACATCCATCCGATCGAGCGTCCGACCGAATATCTCTGCCGACGGTTTTTCAACCCCCTCAATGCACGAGACCGAAACCGTTTCGAAGATATCCGCAAGACCCAACGATTGCAGGATATCCGGCAGCCGATGGTCCCAGTTGGAGATCACGGCCAGCCGCGCTCCGCGACCCACCAGTTCCTCGAGTGTGCTCATTGTTTCGGGAAAGACCTTCCAGACACTGGCCTCACAGAACGCTGCGTAGAGATCCTGAAGGAGCGGCTCCCAGCGGGCGTCGTGGTCGAGGCGCCTGAGCACCTCGCGCACGAATGCACCCCACCAGCCGAGCTCGCCTCCGGGAACAGAGGTGTATCGATCCTGTCCCGGCACTGTTCGCCGCTGCAGCTCGGCCCAAGCCTCCCGAAACACCGGGCCGACCTCTTCCGCGCGGACGGGACGACCATGACGGCTCAAGTGATGGGCATAAATCTCACCCGGGCTCGGGTCGCAATAAATCATGGTCCCCCCGGCATCGAAGGTGACAGCTTTGAAACCGTTTTCTCTCATCGATGGAGAATACCCGATCGCGCGACAGGCCCTGTCCTCCCGCACTCCCCTGTCCCCCTGGAGCACTGCACCCCTACTTGCCCGTCAGAACAGCTAAGATGAATTCATGTTGCATGCCGTCATCATGGCTGGGGGATCGGGAACCAGGTTCTGGCCCGCCTCGCGGCGCGACCGTCCCAAACAGTTTCTGACGCTCGCCACCGACACGCCGCTGTTGCGGATGACATTCGAGAGGCTCGACGGGCTGGTGCCGCCGGAGCGGGTGTGGGTCGCGACAACCGCTGCGACCGCCAAAGCCAGCTGCGACATCCTTCCCGAGCTGCCAGCCGAAAACGTCCTCGCTGAACCAGTGGGCCGAAACACCGCCGCCAGTGCGGGCTTTACCGCCCACGCCATGCTCGCCCGGGATTCCGAGGCGATCTGCATCGTGCTTCCAGCCGATCACGTCATCGGTCAGGAGGAACGTTTCCGCTCGGCAATGGCGGCAGGGGCGCAGCTGGTCGAGCGCGAGGGCGGTCTGCTGACCTTTGGTGTCCAGCCGACAAAGGCGGAGACCGGATACGGTTATCTCGAACTCGGTCAGGAACACTCCCGGGACGGCGAGTGGGCGGTTCACCACTTGCATCGCTTCGTCGAGAAGCCGGATCTGGAGCGGGCACAGCGCTATCTAGAATCGACACGGTTTCTGTGGAATGCCGGAATATTCGCCTGGCGCGCAGTGGATCTCCTCGATGAAATCCGCAGGCAACTGCCCGAGCTCGCCGAGGGCCTCGATCGGTTGGCGGGAGCCCTCGGTTCTTCCGAGGCCGATGCCGCCATCGCCGAGGTCTACCCGACTCTTCCCGCCACCTCGGTGGATTTCGGCGTGATGGAGGGGGCACAGAAGTGCTGGACCATTCCGGTCGACTTCCCATGGTCCGATGTGGGTTCATGGTCCGCACTCGCAGAGGAGATTCCGGGCGATTCCTCCGATAACCACTGCCGCGGACGAGTCCACAGCGAAGACTCGAGCGGCAATGTGCTGGTCAGCACGGGCCCGGCACTCTCGGTGATCGGCATCAACGATCTCGTGGTTGTGGCCACGCCGGACGCGGTGTTGGTGGTTCCGAAGGATGAAGCGCAACGTGTCAAAGGTGTCGTTGAAGCACTCCGAAAAAAAGGGTGGGACGACGTCCTCTAATCCAGTTTTGAGTTCTTAGTTTTGAGTTTTGAGTTCCAATCCAACCGCTCTGTTTTGCTCATGTGAGGGTGGGAGATAACTCAAAACTCATAACTCAACACTCAAAACTAATTTTTCTCCCTGAGCCCGAACTGTTCCAGCTTGCGATAGAGGGTGGATCTACCGATGCCGAGCTGGCGCGCGACATCGGAAAGATTGCCCTTGTTGTTCTCCATCGCCCGAACGATGGTCTCACGTTCGAGTTCCTCGAGGTTCATTGTGCCGCTGGCGGGCCCGGAGTCCGCCGTAGATTGAGCCCGCGATGCGGCCGAGGGTTGATCCTCTCCAATCCCGGGCGGTAGATCCTCGAGTTTGAGTTCGAGCCCTGAAGAAACCAGAAGCGTGCGATGGATCACGTTCTCGAGCTCGCGGACATTTCCTGGCCAACCGTGCGTTGCCATCGCATCCATCGCCTGGGCTTCGACTCGGGTCACCCGCTTGCCGGCATCACGGGCATATTTATCGAGAAAATGCTGTACCAGCAATGGAATGTCCTCCCGCCGGTCGCGCAGCGGCGGCAGGGTGATCGGGAAGACCACCAAACGGTAATAGAGATCCTGGCGGAAGGATCCCTCCTCGACCATTTTTGCGAGGTCGCGGTTGGAGGCGGAAATGACCCGAACATCGAGCTCAATCGTCTCAATGCCTCCGACCCGCTGCAGGAGACGCTCCTGGAGGACCCTGAGCAATCTCGCCTGGGCCGATGGTGACATTTCGCCGATCTCATCAAGAAAAATGGTGCCGCCGGATGCCTGCTCGAACTTGCCGGGGTGGGTCGCCAGAGCTCCCGTGAACGCACCCTTTTCGTGACCGAAGAGCTCACTCTCCTGCAGGCCCTCTGGAATCGCTGCACAATTGACATCGATGAACGGTCCATCCGAACGTACTGACGCGAAGTGGATCGCCTTGGAAACGAGCTCTTTGCCGGTGCCGCTTTCACCAGCGATGAAGACTGTAATCTCGGATTCGAGCACCTTTTCGATCTGATCGTAGACCTTCCGCATAGCCGCTGAGGAGCCGACAATACTGCGGAGGTGATAGCGATCCGAAAGCTCTTCCTTGAGACGTTCGACTTCTTTTGCCAGGCTGCCGTGGGACAGTGCGTTGCCGAGAGTGGTCAGGAGCCGTTCCTGATCGATCGGCTTGGTCAGATAGTCGTAGGCCCCGAGCTTGGTCACCTCGACGGCTCGCCGGACGTCGTGGTCTGCGGTCACCATGATGACTGGCAGTTTCGGATGGAGCCGGGAGACTTCCTTGAGAACCTCCACGCCGTCGACCTCGGGCATCATGAGATCGAGGAGAATGGCGTCCGGCGGTCCGCCCGAACTCGCCAGAACCTCGGCCCCGGAGGCGAAGGCGTCAACCTCATACCCGGCTTCCGTAACCATGAAGGTCACGAGCTCCCTGATCGCGGGATCGTCGTCCACCACCCAAACCATCTGTTTATCCGCCATGGTGGTCTCAGTTTATCCCGGCGAAGCCTGAATGGCGACTTGACCCGGCGTCGTCGAAGACGAAGCCGGAAGCCGACCTCCCCACCGAGGATCGAAGCGCTTGCATTCTCAGCTCACATCCGCCTGAAACACACCAGCGTGACGTCGTCTTTGGGCTCGGCGCCGTCAATATGACCGGCTAGGGCGGTGGTGAGCCGTTCAACCACGGCTCGCGGGCTCCCACCAACGGCGAGACAGGCGCGGATTCTGTCGAGCCCAAACTCTTCAGAGCCGCTGACGCCGCCCGCTTCGAGAAGGCCATCGGTATAGAGCAACACCGTATCGCCCTTGGCGAGCGAAGCCTTTTCGCATTCATAGCTCTGGTCGGAGAGCAGGCCGATTGGTCGACCGGTAGCTCCAAAGTCATGGACAGAACCGTTCCGTCTCAGCATCAATGGCGGATGGCCGGCGCTGACCCAGGTCAGGGTCTCGTTCGTCGAATTCCACTCTGCCGCCACCAGGGTGGCGTATTTGCGACCGCGGGTGAGGCGGCATAGGATTTCGTTGACATCAGCAACAATCGAGGTCAAGGGCTCGGACCCCGCGCGCCGTGTCCACAAACAGGCCTGGATATTTGACGCCACGAGCCCGGCCGGAACACCCTTGCCGGAGACATCGGCGACCACGATCCACCAGCGGTCATCGGCGACCGGGATGACGTCCCAGTAGTCCCCGCCGACCTCGTGACAAGGTTCGAAGAGGACCTCGATCTCCAGACCCGGGATGTCTGCACGGCCCTCGGGTTGCAGGGCCCGCTGGATCTCGGCCGCAAGACGGACCTCGCGACGCAGCTGTTCTCGGGCCACGATCTCCCGGTGGAGATCGGCCGTTGTCAGCGCGATCGCGAATGGAACACCGAGCTCAGCCAGAAACTCCACGTCTGCAATTGAGAATCTCCCGCTCCGATGATTGAGGAGCTGCAGCACCGCGATCAGCAATCCTTCGCGGTCGCGAACCGGCACCGTCAGAAGCGACCGCGTTTGGAACCCGGTGAGTTGGTCGACCTTGGGGTCGAACCTTGAATCTGTGTAGGGATCGTCGAGGATTGCAGCTTCGCCAGATGCCGCTACTGCGCCGACGATGCCCTCGCCCACCTCCACCGTCAGAGGACCTGTGGTCAAACCCTGGGCAACCATCGATCGCAATCGGCCGGTCTTCCGGTCAACCAAGAAGAGGCTCCCGCGCTCGGCGTTGATGAGCCGCGCCGCAATGCCGACAACGTGCTCGGCAAGCTCGGCCAGATCGAGGGTCGAGTTGACCATCAATCCGGCCTCGACCACCGCCTCCAACCGCCGAACCCGCTCCAAAGCCTCGGCAAGCTCATCACGTCTCGTCTCGTGTTTGATCACAGTTCTCCAGTTTCGAGTTGAGGGATCATCGTAGCTCAGATGCCGTGGCTGTGGGCTGGAGATTGCGAATTGGAAAGTCTCACCCACTCGTGACCGATCTGCCTATTGATGCATTCGATTTGCTTTCCCGCAGATCACGCAGATTGATGCAGATATTTTCCTCATGCATGTGGATCTGCGTTATCTGCGTCATCTGCGGGCAAATTAGGATGGCTGAGCGGTTGAGTGGAACACGGAGACTATCCAAACAGACAGCGCTTCCGCCGCCATATCGCCGCGCAACGCGGTCTCGACTGCACCGACCCCGGCGATGGCCTGCACCAGATCCTCGTCGGAATAGTGCCCGGCTCCTTTGAACAGCTGTCCGAGTGTAAAGAGGGTCGGGGTCTTCCCTCCCGCTCGCTGGATTGGCGACGGCGCGTCGGCCTTCACGAGCTCCACGATCTTCGGGCCGAGCCCGTTTTTAAATCGCCTCGGGTACCAGAAGTCATCGCGGGTCTTGTCAGTCGACATTTCCCCGAGGAGGCCATGCTCGGCGGCCAATCTTCTCAGATAGAGAAGGTTTTGGAGGATCGACGCGACCTGGCCGAAGAGAATTTGCGGAGCGCCCTTGGCGGTAACTGTCCGGCCCTGCCGATCGCGCACCTGGATTCCGGATTCGGCGGCAGCGATGATGTCGAGTATCGGCTCCACCCGGCGCTTGAGTACCGCATCCCATACAACGTCGAGAGACCGCTCCTGGGGAAAGCTGAGGGCCAGCACGAGATCCTCATCGACCACCCCGTCGACGTTGGCCGCCGCCAACTTTCGCCCTTCCTGAACGAGAAGTCGGGGAGCGAAACCGAGGCGTTCGAGCAACAGTCGTGCCGCCTCCGGCGTGAACCGGATATCACCGGCTGCCTTTGAAAGGAGCTTTCGCAGCATCGCCTCCTGTTCCTTCGACAGGACTGCATCCTCCCAGGGCTTTGGTGGTTCCGGGACCGGCTGCCAGTGAAATCCGCCGGCTTCGTCAACCGCATCGACAAGCGCACCTTTGGGTTTGCTGTGACAGCACGCTCCCATGACCAGGGCGATGCCGTCGGCGATCCCCTCACCCAACACCTGCACTACCGACCCAGCATCGACGGCCGCCTTTTCGGCGGGTCGTGGATCCGGGGGACGCCTTGCGGGTATGTCGATCCAGGTGCGGATCTCCGGCACCACGAGGACGCGCTGCGGCGCGAAGAGTGATGGTGAGCAGAGTTCGACGGAGAGGTCGTCTGGCGTCAAAGTCTCGGGCATGCCCTCGGGATCTATGTCCCCAAATTCGGCGCATACCGCCCGCACCGTCTCACCGAGCGCCACTTCAAGCAGGTAGTCATCGGACGAGGCGACGAGATAGACCGGCGCGCTCACCTCCACGCCCACTCTGGTCGGATTGATGTCGCTCGGTTTTTCCGGATCATGATTGCGTGATTATGGTCGGGGATCGAGAAGGCTCAGATTTCTCCACGATCCTGCAGCTCCTGACACTCGAAGCAGTGACGCGCCCACGGCACCGCGTCGAGGCGGCCCAATTGGACTTTTTTCTCACATGAAACGCAGGTTCCATAGGTGCTGTTCTCGATACGATCGAGGGCTTCATCGACCCGGCGCAGGATTTCTCGCTCCTTGGCGGTTACTTGATAGCTCAGATCACGAATCACCGTGGACAGGGCACGATCGCCGAGATCCGGCGCCTCTTTGTCATTGGCCTCGGTTTCGCTGGAACGCGCCGCCTTGACGAGCTGCAGGAGGGACTCCCGCTTTGCCAGCAGTTGTTTGCGATAGCGTTCTCGCTGTCTCTTGTTCATCGCTCAATCCTCCGAAAAGGCGGTCCAATTCCACCCACAACACTGTCGCTTCCGGTCCTCCATTTGACCGTCCCTCATTGTACGCCGACTCGGTGATACGCACCACCACCCAGCATGTTGGCGGCACGGAAAAGCTGCTCCCACAACAGAAGTCGCGCCAAAAGATGGGGCAAGGTCATGGCGCCCAGCGACAGCTTCTCATCAGCCTGGGCGACGAGGTTTTTATCGAGGCCGAGGTCGCTGCCGATGGCAAAGAGGACGCCCTCTACACCCTGGTCAGCGTGCTTTTGCAGCCTTTTCGCGAAGGCGTCGCTGGTGCGGGTCTGGCCGTGTTCATCGAGGACCACGAGCCGCCACCCGGGCTCGAGATGACGAATCAAGATACCGGCCTCGAGTCGCAGCGCCCGCTCGGGGTCCTTGTCGCGTCCACCGGCTGAGGCTCGCAGCGGACGGTCTTCTGCCGGCCACCTGCGATGGACCCTTTTGCGGTAGGTCTCGACCTCTCGTTCATAGGGGCTCGCCGTCGGTCGGCCGAGCCAGGCCACGCGAACCTTCATTGCGGATGGCCGTCATCGATTCCGAGCTGCACCGCATCGAGCTTCGGAGCGTCGCCCCACAGGCCATCGAGTCCGTAATAAGTCCGACGTTCTTCGGTAAAGACGTGAATCACGAACTCGCCATAGTCGAGGAGCACCCAATCTGCCCGTCTCTCACCCTCGACGTGGAGGGGTCGTCTGCCCGCCTCCTTGAGCTGTCGCTGTACCGCATTGGAGATTGCAGCGACCTGGCGATCGCTGGCGCCGGAGCAGATCAGAAGACCGTCGGTGTAGGAGGTGAGGTTGGAGACTTCGAAGCCAACGATCTGGAACGCCTTCTTGTCGGCGGCGGCTTGCGCAGCTATTCGAAGCGAGTCCATCAGTTCAGCGTCCGCCATCACTCCTCCGTGATCGAGGCCGGCGAGTAGAGGCCGTACTTTTCGATATAGGAGTGGACCTCGTGCGGAACGAGCTCGCGAATCGGCAGCCCGCGACTCTGGCGATTCCGGATCGAGGTGCCGGAGATCGGGAATGGCTCGTGG
>Ga0316195_10001538_pt1 | contig 10426 bp, 9 predicted proteins | sample Phised1_MG_FD_204937 | JGI IMG/M metagenome (GOLD analysis project Ga0316195, IMG submission 204937) | Coastal sediment microbial communities from Maine, United States - Phippsburg sediment 1 | ecosystem: Environmental > Aquatic > Marine > Coastal > Sediment | place: USA: Maine | collected...
TGGACCCTGTCCTCGAGCGCAGTGCTCACCCAACCACTGACCGATTCCGCTTGCCCAGCCGCCACAGCCCGCTGACCCGCCTCGACGAGCGCTGGGTCGACCGTCACGGTGAGTCTTGTCTTTCTCAATGTCATACCAGAATACTACACAAGTATGATTATGTGCGTATCACAGCGGGGTCGCTCACCGGACGGTCCGGTCGGCGGTCATGATGTGGTGCCCTTCAACAGGAAGGGGTGACCGACGTCGCCGGCGATGCAGTACGAGTGGTTGTGATTCAACTCGCGACTACAGAGCGGACCGTCCCGTTGGGCTATCGGCAGGGGTCGGCAAGGCTGTCAGATGCGACGAACGTCTGGCTCGCCGGCGTCGGGCGGTGTGTCGGTGTCTGGGCGCGAACCAGCGGCGTTTGGCCTGTGGTGCTCACTCGATGGTGGATTCGGCCGATCGGTCCTGTGGGATACTCGCGGTCGACGGGAGATGAGAATTGCAGCACGATCCAGCGGGCGAGGTCACGTTTCTGTTCACCGACATCGAGGGATCGACCGCGCTGTGGGAACGGTGGCCAGACATCATGGAAGGTGCTCTCGCCGAACACGATCGGACGGTTCGACGGATCGTCGACGCCAACGGTGGCTACGTCTTCACCACAGCAGGCGACAGTTTCTCGGTGGCATTCAGCTCAGCGGACGCAGCGTTGTCGACGGCGGTCGAGATCCTGCTCGTCACGCGCGAGCCGGTGGGAGGCCTGGATCTGCGCCTCAGGATGGGTCTACACACGGGGCCCGCCTCCTTCAGGGACGGCGACTATTTCGGTCCATCGCTCAATCGGTCTGCTCGACTCACAGCGGCGGCCCATGGCGGCCAGGTCCTGCTCTCAGGCTCCACGACAGCGCTCGTGGAGAGCGCGCTCCCTGAGGGCGTCGGCCTGCTCGATCTGGGCGTGCACCGACTTCGCGACCTGACCGAACCGGAACACATCCACCAGCTCCTTCATCCGGACCTCGCCTCCGAGTTCCCGAAGCTCCGATCTCTCGAGGGTCCGGGCGACTCGCTCCCGAGTCAGCTCACCACGTTCGTCGGACGTCGCCACGAGATCGCCGAGGTCGAGTCGCTGCTTCGGGAGTATCGACTCGTGACGCTTTCGGGCTCCGGCGGTGCCGGCAAGACTCGACTCGCACTACAGGTCGCAGGGGGAATTGTGAGCGAGTTCCCCCACGGGATCCGCTTCCTCGAATTGGCCGCGTTGGTCGACGACGATCTGTTCGTCAACGAAGTGGCCGAGCGGTTCGGCGCCACGCCAGTGCCGGGGGTGCCGCTCATCACGGCGATCTCCGAGACCGTCGGTGACAAACGCATGTTGCTGATCCTCGACAACTGCGAACAGATCATCGGTCCGGTGGCCTCGTTGAGTCGGGAACTTCTTCTGGCCTGCCCCAACCTGCACATCGTCGCTACCAGCCGTGAGAGGCTCGCCATTGCCGGTGAGGCTGTCTATCGGGTGCCTTCCCTCTCGCTTCCGACAACGGATGTGGGAGCATCGACGGCGCTCGAGTTCGACGCCATCCGTCTCTTCGTCGATCGTGCTCGTCTCGCCGACCTCGAGTTCGAACTCGAGGCCGACAGCGTCGCCGACGTCGTCTCGATCTGCCGGCGCCTCGATGGGATCCCGTTGGCGCTCGAACTAGCGGCGGCACGCGTCCGATCGATGTCGCCAGCGCAGATCTCGGCTCGCCTCGACGAACGATTCCGGATCCTCACGGATTCGGAGCGATCCGGAAGCCAACGACAGCAGACGCTGCTTCGAACGATCGAGTGGAGTCACGACCTCCTCGACGAGCGTGAGCGCGTCGTGTTCCGGCGGTTGGGGGTCTTCGTCTCCGACTTCAGCCTGGAGGCGGCCGAACAGGTCGCCTCTGCCGGCAGGATCTTCGAGTTCGACGTCTCCGAACTCCTTACGAGCCTGGTCGACAAGTCGATGGTCACCACGGAGAAGAGCAGCAGTGCCGGCATCCGTTATCGGCTCCTGGAGAGCATCCGGGTGTTCGCACGCGTGAAGCTCGACGAGGCGTCGGAGCAACGAGACGCGAACCTGCGCCACGCCGAGTACTACGCAGATCTCGCCGAGTCGCTCCAGGTGATGTACCGCGGCGGCGATCTCGTCGGCGCGCTGGTCGGCCTCGAGCGCGAGGAGGACAACTTCCGTGCACTCCTCCGGTTCACGCTGGATTCCCAACTGTGGGAGCCGGCCGCGCGAGTGGTCAGCGCTCTCGGGTACCTCTGGTACCAGGCAGGAACGAATCGCGAAGGGGTGCAATGGTGCCAGGCCCTCTTCGAGGCCGACCCGGAGCTGCCCGACGTCGTTCGTGCCGGGGCACTCCACAGCTATGCGCTGATGCTGTCCACGACCGGCAGCCCGAAGCGCGGCATCGAGATACTGCACGAGGAGATCGAGATGCGTCGGCAACTCGGCGACGCAGGCCGCCTCGCCTCCGCGCTCAACAACCTCGGCAACCTGTTGGCCGACGTCGGCGACCACGCGGGCGTCGATCCGGTGCTCGTCGAAGCGATCACGTACTTCGACGAGGCCGGCCAGAACACGTCGTTCGCCCTCACCAGCTGGGCGTCCTCCGCGATGCATCTCGGAGCCTACGACGAGAGCGAGCGTCGGAGCCGCGAGGCACTGCGGGAAGGGCGCCGGTTCGACGATCCGACGAGCATCGCCGTCGCGATGTTGGCCCTCGGGCAGTGTGTTCTGTTGGCCGGGCGGCCGGAGGAGGCGCGCCAGATCCTCATCGAAACACGCGAGCGCTGCGAGGAACTCAAGATGATCCCGGGCGTCGCCGACAGCGATCTGTATCTGGCGATGGTCGAACGTTCAGAGGGTTCGTTCCTCGAGGCCGCACGTCGGCTTCACGCCGCCCTCAACGCTCCAGGGGAGGCCTACTACGAGGAGGCGGACTGCTGGATCGCGCAGATCACCGCATCGATCATCGACGACAGCGAGGTGGCTGTACTGCTGGTCGGAGCTGCCGAAGCCAGTTACGAACGCATCGAGGCCCCGCAGGCGGTGTGGGTTCGCAGCGATCTCGAGCAGACCAAGCTGCGCTTGCAGTCCATGCTCGACCCGGAGGACTTCGGACGTTGTCACCGCGCAGGCGGTCGTCGGACACGGCCGGAGATCAAGCCGGCAACGCTCGACGCTCTCGAATCGTTCATCGATCGAGTCGACGACTCACCGGCCCATGGAGCGCACTGACGAGCCAATCGATTCTCAGGCGTTCGACTCGATCGACCGAGTGCTGGCTTCCCATGGCGGATCGGCGGGTGACGCCGACTCGTGGTTTGGCACATGCACTTTCTTCGGCCCGATCGCGTCTACATCGACCACGGCATCAGCGGCATGGAGCGTGAGCGTCGCGGCCTCGATCAAGCCCTGGCAGCGGTGCGCACGGGCGACACGCTGGTGGTCCCGAAGCTCGACCGACGTGCCCGATCCGTTCCCGATGCCCGAGACATCGGTGACACCCTTGCCAAGCGCGGGGTGTCGCTGTCGCTGGGCGGTCAGATCTACGACCCCGACGACCCGATCGGGAAGCTGTTCTTCAACATCCTCGCCACGTTCGCCGAATTCGAAGTGGACTTGATCCGGATGCGCACCCGTGAGGGCATGGCCGTCGCCAGGGCCCAGGGCAAGTTGAAGGGTCGTCAGCCGAAGCTCTCGCCGATGGAGCAGCGCGAGCTGAAGCGGATACACCAAACTGGCGAGTACACGATCTCAGATCTCGGCGAGCTGTTCTCGGTGTCACGACCAACGGTCGACCGCACCCTCAGCCGAGCAAACCCATAGGAAATCAGACCGCCGAACTGAACGGGTCTCAGCTCAGACCGAGATCCTCCACCGGACGCCTCAGGTGTCCGTGGACAACCGCTGGGTGACGCCGGTTCACCGTGATACGTCGGCGGTGGGACATGGCTGTAGCCGGTGAGGGTCGGGGTGAGACGACTTGGTCAACTCCAGGGATTGATGACGTCGAGTTCGTCGAAACGCTGGAAGTCCTTGAGGTCTCGGGTCACGACGGTCATGTCGTGGACCAAGGCGGTCGCGCCGATGAGAGCATCGCGGAACGGTGCGGGATCTGGTACGTGCAAGCCAGCCGCGCGACGCGCCACGCGCTCGTCCACCGGGAGCACTCGACTCTTGAACGCTGCGGCGACGCTCTGGTCGAGCCATGCGCGCAGCACTGCTCCCTGCGCAGGATCTGTCCGCTCCATGAGCAACACGCCGTGCTCGAGTTCGTGGATCGTGATCGCGGAGATGAACAGCTCGGCCGACGGGACTTGCTCGGCCCACGCGGCAACCCCGAGGTTCGCCTTGCCGCTTCGCACCTTGCGGAGTTCGGACACGATGTTCGTGTCGAGGACGAACATCACTCGAACGCTGCTGGGCGCGCCACGTCGCTGTTCTTTGGCGCCGCGAACTCGATGTCCGCGACTCCTGCCGGCTCGGCGAGCAGGTCGAGTGCTCGGTGTGGTCCGATGAGTTCTTCATAGTCGTCGAAGGTCAACAGCACGTGCGCCGGTCGGCCCCGGTCGGTGATGTAGACCGGGCCGTTTTCGGCAGCCTTCTTGGCGCCGCTGGTGTCTTGATTGAATTGTCGGCTGCTCATCTGCGTCGTCATCACGCCTCCATGTAGATACATCTCTACAATAGTTGTGAGGCTCGGGGGCGGCAACCCGCCGGATGTCTCGGCAGCCGCCGATCAGAACACCCGAAGCGAGCATCCCAGATATCGCTCAGGGACCGTCATGTTCGTCGGATGTCTCACATGGCGGTCGCCAACCGGACACGTTCCGAAGGTGATCTTGTGTGGGGTGCCGAGTCAACACACCCGCGCTGCAACGCCGGGAATGCAGCGCAGCGAGCGGCGAGTAAGGGCGGCCGCACCGAGTACGTGATCCAAGTCTCGCCGGGTCGATTTGGGATGGGCCCGTTAGGCGGCGAAGTCCATCGACTCCACAATCGGGAGGACTTCGGTCAAGTAGTCGTCGAGGCTCGTTCCCTCGGGGCCGACCTCAATAGCGACGTTGCCGCCGTTCCACTCGAGGAGGAAAAGTCTCGCCTCGAATCCGGGAAGGATGACGTGGTGCACCAGAGATGTTCCGTTGCCAATGATGAACGGGACAACTGGCTGCTCCTCACTGAATGGACACGTCACATCCCAGGACGAGTCGAGGGAGATGTCGAGAAACACGCCGGTCAGGCCGCCGACTATGACTTCTTCCGGTGTTGTCGTCACCAGGCCTGGGTGTGTGGTGTACCAGGTGACAAGGTCATCAACCCTGCCCCCGACTCCATCGGCCCAAGCTTCTTCGCACTCCGCCGGTGCTCTGACGTGCTGATAGATGCCGAGATATCGGTCGTCGCCCGGCTTCTGAAGCAAGAAGTTCCCAGGCAGGTCTTCCAGATTGGTCCAGCCGTCAGGAACGGTGTAGCTGATCGCGGGGCTGAACGACGCGGTCGAGTAGCTACCGGCGGCGAGCGGGCCACGGCAGACGCCACCGTGCGGATTCGGACACTTCGGTGCGATTGACGCCACCTGAGATGTCGGCGTCGTCTGCTGACTAGCCGCCGCGGGGGATGCCGAAGTCGGTGACCCGTTGACAACGGCCGCCGCGGTGTTACCGGCAGCCACGTCGGCCTCTGCGCCGCTTTCGCCCGAACCGCATGCCGCGAGGAGGAGCCCGAATACCGCAAGCAACACAAGTCGATCTCTCATGCCATTCCCTTCAGCCGAGGTCACGGGCACTCATGAACTCCGCTCAGCGAAACGCTACACAGATTCGGAGTGCCGGTCGACACACACCACTTGATGCCCTCAGAGGGTTCCTCGACGCGTTCGTCAACCGGACACCTTTGGAACGGGATTGTGCGTGGGGTCCCGAGTCGACCTACCCGCGCTACTCCGCCCCCACTGCAGAGCTCGGCAATCGCGTTGCCGCGGATCAGTCGTCGCGGCCGATACCGTCTTGCTGGAGTACGTAGGCGTTGCCGTCTGGTGCTCGAAAGAAGCACCAGCCCCAGCCTTGGTCAGCTGGATCGCCCGTGACGTCGGCCGCCCACACCAATTCGCCGATGAGTTCGATTCCAGCCGTGGCGAGTTCCTCCCTGGCACTGATCACGTCTTCGACCGCAAACGCGACCAGCACACCGTGCTCGAACTCAGCGGGCACCACTCGCTCATCGACATCTCCTGAACCGAAGACCTCGAGCAGGTCCCGGTCGCCAGAAGGCAGACGGAAACCAGCCCATCCGGGATGCTCGAACGCAACGTCCATGCCAAGCACATCACGGAACATTTCGACGGTTGGAGCAAAGCTCCCCGACCGGATCCCGACGAATGAGACTCGCAACACCTTCATAGACCCTCCTCGTCTGCCGCCCACAAGACGCTACACCGAGGGCTCAGCGGCCAGCAGGCCGGTCCAGGACACCCGATAACGGGCACGCGTAACCACGTGGCAGCCCTTGACCATGCCACTCGACTGCGGCTCATATCGAGCACTGCACAATCGCGGGCCGTGACTCGTCCGATAGGGGGATCTCAACCGGACGCGTCACCGAAGCGCATCGCTCGGTCCAGTGGTCTGACCTGGGAAGTCTCATTCGGGTGGTACGAATCGATTCTCGATGAGGGCTCGCTATTCGTTACACCCGTGGACAGGTCCGCCACGACCTCGGCAACATCGGCCCGCTTGTGCCAGGACCAGAGGGCAAGCCTGGGAGCCGGAGGCACTCCGTAATGCGGCCTCGTTGACCGCCCATCGCGCTGCACCGCCTGCGAAGTGCGGGACCCTCGGCTGGTGATTCAGCAGTGTAAGGATGCCCCAAGGAACGCCTGCGGCGATGCTCGTCGCACGCAGTCAGGCGTGATCGGATGCCTCCAGGGCATCGAAGGCGGGGCCGCGCTGGGCTATGAGCTCCACGGTGGCGGGATCCGATCCCACCGCCTTCGCCATCGCCGCACCGATGTCCTCGTGGTCGTGATATGCCGTAAAGGCGGCTGTTCGAGGCCCCACGAGCGTGGCGACCACCCGCCCGAACGTCCCGAGCCCACACTCGATCTTGCCGACGTCGTGGAGGATCGCACCGGCGATCTCCGCCCTCGTCGCCGCAGGGCGTTCGAGCACGAAGCGCCGCGCCACGGACGCGCTGTGGCGCCGATCCTGGTTCGACAGCTGCACCCACAACGACCGCTCCCCCGTCAGGAGGTGGTCGTCGACCCAGAGTTCGTCCTCGACCGACGGTGGGGTCGGCGGCAGCGACGTCACGAAGCGAGCAGCGAGGTGCCAGACCTTCGTCACGGGGTTCGCGTCGCTCATCGGGTCAGTGTGGCCCGAGGATGCGCCGAGCGGTACACGTCCCACAGCCGTTCCTGGCTGACCTTGGTGTAGATCTGCGTGGTCGAGATCGAAGCGTGACCGAGCATCTCCTGCACGACTCGCAGGTCGGCACCGTGGTCGAGCAGGTGGGTGGCGCACGAATGACGCAACACGTGCGGCGACAGCTCGTCGCCGATCCCCGCTCTGGTGCCGTACTTCTTGATCACCTGCCAGGCGGCTTGACGACTGAGGCGCCCACCCCGCGTGTTGAGGAACACCGCTTCGGCGTCGTCGCGGCTGCGCCACTGATCGGGAACGACCAGGGCCCGGCCACTCGGCGAAAACCAGTCGTCGAGCGCCGCGGCCGCCGTCGACCCGAACGGCACGATCCGTTCCTTGGATCCCTTGCCGTAGAGACGAACGAGTCGAGCGTCGAGGTCGATCTCGCCGATCGAGAGGCCGACGGCCTCTGAGATCCGGGCGCCGGTGGCGTACAACAACTCGATCAGGGCGAGGTCACGACGGTGGATCGGTTCGGTGACGACCACCGAGTCGAGCAGGCTCGTCACCTGTGCCTCGGTGAGCGGCTTCGGGATCCCCGACGGAACGCGGACACCTTCGAGTTCGCCGGCGGGATCGTCCGGGCGCTCGCCTTCGATCGAGAGATACCGGTGCAGCATCCGTATTGCTGCCAGCTGTCGCGCGATCGACGATGTCGCCGAGCCGCTCGATCGGCGTACGCCGACGAACTCGACGAGCTGCGAATGGGTGACGTCGAGCACCGTGGTCCCCTGACTCTCGAGCCAGTCGCAGTAGGCGCCGAGGTCGCGGCGATAGGCGGCGATCGTGTTCGCCGAGCGGCCCTTCTCGGCGACCATCCACGACAGAAACTCCTCCACCTCGATCGGCAGCGGTGCGCGAGCCATCGATGAGTTCCAGCGACGCTCAGCCGTACGGGTGGTCCGAGGCGCGCAGGCGGCGATCGGTCAGCAGCAACGCAACAACCGTCTTGGCATCGGCGATCTCGCCGCGCTCGACCATTGCGATCGCGTCGATCAACGGGATGTGGAGCAGTTCCATGTGCTCCTCCTCCGGGCCCTGTCGGTCGTGCGGCACCGGTGTGCAGTCGGTGGCCAAGTACAGCGTCGTGACCGAATCGGTCATCCCCGGCGACGGCAGGATCTCGGTGAGCAGCTCCAGCCGGCCCGCTTGGAGTCCGGCCTCCTCGACCAGCTCGCGCCTGGCCACCTCGACGGTGGCTTCGCCTTCGATGTCACGCATCCCTGCGGGCATCTCGATGATCGAGCGCTCGTAGGGCGGCCGGTACTGCGAGACGAGCACCACCGAGGCATTGCCCTCGGCATCGAACACCAGCGGCAGAACACCGACAGCACCCGGCGATCGCACGATGTCACGGGTGAAGCTCGATCCGTCCGGTGCCTCGAACTCGACGAGCGCAAGATTCCAGACGTAGCCCTCGTGGATCGTGCGCTCGGAGGTACGGCGGAACTGGGTCACGAGGTGAGCGAAGCAGCCGTGTCATCAACCGCCTGGACGACCGACTCCTCGACGACCGACTCGGGATCGGCGTCGGCTCGACGCGAAAGTGCCGCTGCGATCAGCTCACGGAACAACGGGTGCGGCCGATCAGGCCGGCTCTTGAACTCCGGATGCGCCTGCGTGCCGACCCAGAACGGATGACCGGGCAGCTCGATGAACTCGACAAGGCGATTGTCGGGTGACGTTCCCGAGCACCACAGTCCCGATTCCTCGAGCTGGTTGCGATAGCGCTCGTTGAACTCGTACCGATGACGGTGACGTTCGCTGACGACCGGTTCGCCATAGGCCTCGGCAACCTGCGAGCCCGGCGCGAGCACGGCGTAGTAGGCGCCGAGGCGCATCGTGCCGCCCTTGTCCTCGATGCCTCGCTGCTCGAGCATCAGGTCGATCACCGGGTGATGGGTGGTCGGATCGAACTCGGTCGAGTTCGCGTCGAGCAACCCCACGACGTCGCGGGCGAATTCGATCACCATCGCCTGCAGCCCGAGGCAGAGGCCTAGGCACGGGACCCCTTCCTCTCGGGCGTAGCGAGCCGCGGCGATCTTGCCCTCGACGCCGCGATAGCCGAATCCACCTGGGATGACGATGCCGTCGAGGTGGTTCAGTTGGCCGGCGGCGAGCAGCCCTTCGACGCTCTCGGACTGGATCCAGACGATCTCGACGTTGGCGCCGTGATGGAAGCCGGCGTGCTTCAGGCTCTCGACGACCGAAAGATACGCGTCGGGCAATTCGATGTACTTGCCGATCAGGCCGATACGGACCGGCGTCGTCGCTGCCTCCACCTTGGCGACGAACTCCTCCCAGTAGGTCAGATCGGGCACACCCTCGATGCGCAACAGGTCGCACACGAAGTCGTCGAGGCCCTCGTCGTGGAGGATCAGTGGGAGTTCGTAGATGTTCTTGGCGTCGGCGGCGTTGACAACCGCGCGCTCCTCGACGTCGCAGAGACTCGAGATCTTGCGCTTCAAGTCGTCGGACAGCGGGGCCTCGCTGCGGCACACGATGACGTCGGGCTGAATTCCGCGGCTGCGCAACTCGGTCACGGAGTGCTGCGTGGGCTTGGTCTTCTGCTCCCCCGACGGACCGATGAACGGCACCAGCGTGACGTGGATGTAGCAGACGTTGTCGCGCCCGACCATGTTGCGGAACTGACGGATCGCCTCGAGGAACGGCAGGATCTCGATGTCGCCGACGGTGCCACCGACCTCGGTGATCACGACGTCGACGTCGTCGTGGGCGACACGCTGGATCCGCCGCTTGATCTCGTCGGTGATGTGCGGGATGACCTGCACGGTCTTGCCCAGGTAGTCGCCGCGGCGTTCGGCGGCCAGCACCGCCTGGTAGATCGAGCCGGTGGTGGCGTTGGAGTTGCGCGACAGGTTCTCGTCGATGAAGCGCTCGTAGTGGCCCAGGTCGAGATCGGTCTCACCGCCATCGTCGGTGACGAAGACCTCACCGTGCTCGAACGGGTTCATCGTGCCCG
>Ga0316195_10001539_pt1 | contig 10417 bp, 6 predicted proteins | sample Phised1_MG_FD_204937 | JGI IMG/M metagenome (GOLD analysis project Ga0316195, IMG submission 204937) | Coastal sediment microbial communities from Maine, United States - Phippsburg sediment 1 | ecosystem: Environmental > Aquatic > Marine > Coastal > Sediment | place: USA: Maine | collected...
TGGCCGGGCTGGCTCGTCGTGCAGCGGCCCGGGTGGCGGCGATCGCCCGCCCGGGCGATGCACCGATCGCGCTGCTGCTGCCGGGCGGCGCGGACTTCGTCGTCTGGCTGCACGGGGTGTCCCTGGCCGGGCGCGCCGTCCTGCCGCTGAATACGCGCCTGACGGTGCCGGAATTGTCCAGCCAGTTGGTCGACGCGCGCGTCGACTGCCTGCTGGGCGAGCCGGACGACCCGCGACTGGGAGAGCTGGCCCGCCAGGTACCGCGGCTGCTCGCCTGCCCGGCACCGTCCGCGGCGACGTTGCCAGCAGCCGCGGGGAAACTGCCCGGTGAACAGTTCGATCCCGCCGCGACGATGGCGGTGCTGTTCACCTCCGGGACCAGTGGGCGCGCCAAGGGAGCGTGCCTGAGCTGGGGCAACTTCGAGGCCAGCGCGCTGGCCGCAGCCAGGCGCCTGGGCCCTTGCGTGGGCGGCCGCTGGCTCGCCTGCATGCCCCTGTACCACGTTGGCGGCCTGTCGATCCTGCTCCGCAGCGTCCTGTTCGGCGGCCCGGTCCGCCTGCAGGCGCGCTTCGACGTCGCCGCCGTCAGCGATGCGCTCGACGCCGGCGACATCGAGGCCCTGTCGCTGGTCCCGACCATGTTGTCGCGCCTGCTGACCCACCGTGCGGGACGGCCAGCGCCCGCGAGCCTTTGCGTGCTGCTGCTGGGCGGCGCTGCGGCCGCGCCGGAGCTGGTCAGCAGGGCGCTCGCTGCCGGCTTTCCCGTCTGTCCCACCTATGGCTTGACCGAGACGACCTCGCAGGTGGCCACCGCCGCGCCACCATCCGGCGCAGCGACGACCTCGCCGATGCTGCCCCTGCCCGGGATCGACGTCCGCATCATCGCCGGCGAGCGGGACGCGGATGCAGGTCTTTCGGGCGAGATCGCAGTGCGCGGAGCCGTCGTCATGCAGCGTTACCTCAACGATCCCGTCGCCACGGCGCGCGCGATTCGGGACGGCTGGCTGCTGACCGGCGACCTCGGTTATCTCGAGGCGAACGGCGCACTGCACGTGCTGGACAGGCGGATCGACCTCGTGGTGTCCGGAGGCGAAAACGTCTATCCGGCCGAAGTCGAGGCGATCCTGCTGGAGCATCCCGCGGTGGCCGAGGCCGGCGTGGCGGGCATCCCGGACGCGGACCTTGGTGCGCGGGTCGTCGCCTGGATCGTGACGACCCCCGGCGCCGTCAGCGACGCGGCGGCCCTGCAGGACTTCTGCCGCGGCCGGCTGGCGGGCTACAAGCTGCCGCGCGAGTTTCGCTTCGTGGACGCCCTGCCGCGTACCGGCGGCGGCAAGCTGCAGCGCAGACTCCTGGCCCGGACGGGCGGTAACCGCTAAGGTCCGCGCATGTCTTCACGCCGTTCCCGACTGCTCGCCCTCCTCGCGGCCCTGACCGCCACAGTCGCGCTGCTGTGCATTCCCGATTCCGCGCCGGCGCTGCCGCCGGCCCCGGAGCGCGGTGGCGCGTTCACCTGGGATCGCGACGCCTTCTGGAAATCCCTCGAGACCCGGTACGTCGAGGCACGCGAAAACGGCTGCGCGACCGCCGGCCCGGCCATTGCCCGGCAGTTCCCCGAGCTCGAGGCAATGCTGGCTGACCTCTCCGCTCGCGTGGCCGATCCCGCGGATCCTGCTTTCGACAGGCTCGAGACGATCTACTTCAGCCTCGGTCCCCTGCTTGCCGCCTGTCCGCAGCGGCTGGGCGAATACCTCGACTACGACGAACGGATCCGCACGGCCGTGAAGGACCAGTCGCGCCACTGGGACATGGGTTCCACGCCGGCCCGTTCGCGTATCTACCGTGCCTTGTACGGCGCGAGGCTCGCGGCCGAGGAGCTGATGCTGCACCATCCGGACCACCGCGCGGCGCTGGTGGTCGGCCGCGATGCGCCCTCGGCAGCGCCCGCAGCCGACATCGAGGGCGTGACGATCCACTCGGGCGACCTGCTGGTCTCCCGCGGCGGCTATCCGACCTCGGCGCTGATTGCACGCGGCAACGACTATCCGGGCAATTTCTCGCACGTCGCGCTCGTTCATGTCGATCCAGTCACGCATGCGGCATCCGCGATCGAGGCGCACATCGAGAGTGGCGTGGTCGTCTCGCCGGTCCGGAAGTACCTGGACGACAAGAAGCTTCGCATCATGGTGCTGCGCCCGCGCGCGGACCTGCCCGAACTGCTGGCCGACCCCTTGCTGCCACACCGCGCCGCCGCGGCAATGCTCGAGCGGGCGGCAACTTCGCATATTCCCTACGATTTCGCGATGGACTACCAGGATCCGTCGAGGCTGTTCTGCTCCGAGGTGGCCTCCGCCGCCTACCTCAGCCGGGGCGTCACCCTCTGGACCGGCCTGTCGACGATTTCGCGACCGGGCCTCAGGCGATGGCTGCGGGACTTCGGCGTGCGCCACTTCGAGACCGAGGAACCTTCGGATCTCGAGTACGACCCCCAGCTCGTCGTGGTCGCCGAGTGGCGCGATGCCGCCATGCTCATGCACGACCGGATCGACAACGCCACCATCGATGCGATGCTGGACGGAGCGGACCGCGGCGAGTCGCTCGACTACAACTGGTACGAGCTGCCGCTGCTGCGCCTCGCGAAGGGCTACAGCTGGGCCTTGAACCAGATCGGCAAGGTCGGCCCGGTACCGGAAGGCATGTCGGCGACGGCCGCGCTGCGCAACCAGGCCTTCTCGGAACGGCAGCGGCGTATCGCCGCCCAGGTCGCTGCCGGCGCGGCGTCCTTCACGAATGAACACGGCTATCCGCCGCCCTACTGGACGCTGGTCGAACTGGCAGAGGCTGCCGTGCACCATTGACCCGGGCGTCGTGGCAGAATCGGCCGCCGGCGATGCGTGGCATTCGCCGAATCCTGTCTTCTGTTTCAGCGGAGAGGACCGTGAACATTTCCTTTCCCCTGTGCACCACCCTGCCAGCCGATGCTCCCGCGTCAGCGACCGTCAACTCGGCCAGCACGCGCTTCCAGGCGCTCCATACGCGCGAATGGAACTGGCGGCTGGCGGAGTTCGCCTGGAATCCCGGCGCGAACGCACCGATCCCCGACCGCCTGCCGAAGCTCGACCCCGCGACCCAGGCCAGGCGCCTGGCGTACTGGCAGCAAGTCCTGGCGGAGCTCGCCGCAATTCCGCGCGAGGGGCTGTCGGCGACGGACCAGGTCAACTACGACGTCTATCGGGCCCAGGTCCAGGGGCTGGTCAGGCAGCAGCATTTCCGGACTTACGAAATGCCCGCGAATTCCGATTCCAGCTTCTGGTCAGACCTGGGCTACACGGCGCGCCGCAACTTCCGCAGCGTCGAGGACTACGACAGCTGGATTGCACAGATGCGCGACCTGCCGCGCTACTTCGACGAGCAGACGGCGCAGATGAAGGCGGGACTCGAGCGCGGCTTCACGCCGCCCAGGGTCACGATCGAGAACCGCTCGGCCGCGATCGAGGGCGTCGTCGTGGCCAGGCCGGAAGACACGTTTTTCTACACACCCTTCAAGGCGATGCTGGCCGGCGTTCCCGAATCCGAACGGGCGCGACTGCGTGCGGAGGCAGTGCAGGTCATACGCGAGTCCGTCCAGCCCGCCTACGCGAAGCTGCTGCATTTCTGGAACGACGAGTACGTGCCGTCGGCCCGGACGACCACGGCGGCGTCCGACCTGCCCGACGGCCCGGCTTTCTACCAGTCGCAGATCGCCGAGTACACGACGCTCGAGCTGACGCCCACGCAGATCCACGAGATCGGCATGGCGGAAGTGGCCGCGCTGCATGTGCAGATGCTCGAGGTCATGAAGCAGACGGGATTCAAGGGCGGCTTCCGGGCCTTTCTCAGGCGATTGAACAGCGATCCCCGGTTCCAGGCGAGCTCACCCCAGGACCTGCTGAACAGGGCGGCCTGGATCTCGAAGGTGTTCGACGGCAAGGCGTCCCAGTACTTCGGGCGCCTGCCCCGCGGCCGCTTCGCGATCAAGCCGGTCCCGGACGATATCGCGCCGTTCTACACCGCCGGTCGCGGCGGACCCGACATCTACATGCTGAATACCTACAACGTGTCACAGCGCCCCCTGTACAACCTGACTGCGCTGACCTTGCACGAGTCGGCGCCAGGGCACGCCTTCCAGATGTCGCTGGCGCGGGAAGACAAGTCCCTGCCGGACTTTCGCCGCTACACCTACATCTCGGCCTACGGCGAAGGCTGGGCGCTGTACGCCGAGTGGCTCGGCCAGCAGATGGGCATGTACGAGACGCCGTACGAGCGCTTCGGCATGCTCGGCTACCAGGTCTGGCGTGCCGCAAGGCTCGTTGTGGACACCGGACTGCATGGCCAGGGCTGGACGCGCCAACAGGCCATCGACTACCTGTTCGAGTACACCGCCCTGCCACTGCACGAAATCAAGACCGAGGTGGATCGCTACATCAGCTGGCCCGCGCAGTCGCTCTCCTATTACCTCGGCGAGATGGCGATTCGCCGCGGCCGGGAGAAGGCCGAACTGGCGCTCGGGGAGAAGTTCAACCTCCGCGCCTTCCACGACGGAGTCCTGGCGCTCGGCTGCGTACCGCTGCCGGTGCTCGACCGCTACATCGACCGCTTCATCGCCGGCGGGGGCGTGGGCCCCTACCCCGACGAGGAGCGCTAGCCGTCCCGCCAGTTACCGTACCCCGCCGGCGCTCCATTCAGTGCAGCAGGCCCTGGTGCCGGAATACGCGCCGCAGGAAGCTGACCGGCATGTTGCCTGACTCGAGGTACAGCTGGTGGAAGCGCCTGTCGAGGTCGAGACCCGACAGCCCGCTCTCGCGCCCGACGTCACGCTTGAGATCCCACACCAGGCGGTTGCCGGTCAGATAGCTCAGTGGATAACCGCGCTCCTGGCTATACCAGTTCAACTCTCCCTGCACGCGCTCGGGCACGAAGCCCGTCACCGCAACGAGCAGATTGCCGGCGGCCTCGAAAGGGTCGTCGCTGGACAGGTCGCAGGGAATGCCGACATCGAGGAACTCCTTCTCGCCGGTCATGAAGAAGAGGTCGATCGCGACACGCGCGCCGATGCGGCTGATATCGCGCTTGCCCTGGAAGCGTGCCTCGTCCGTCAGCTCACCCATGTAGCCCATGTCGAGCATGTAGTCCTCGAGCATGGTCGTCCAGCCTTCGGCATGGTGGGCGCCGTCGTAGTGCCTCCTGATGACCGAGGGATGCATGGCGGCCGTCGCCAGCTGCAGGTGATGCCCGGGGATGCCTTCGTGGATCATCATTCCCGGGATCGACAGCTCGGTGTGCTCCGCGGCGAGTTCCTCGGACAGCGTCAGGTAGACGAGGCTCCGTCGAACGCCGGCCCGGAACGGCGGTGGCGGCATCATCGCCCCGGCAGGAATGCTTGGCTTCATGAATCCCGGCGTACGCATGATCTTCAGGTCCTGTCCGGCAGGCACCGGAAACAGCTCACGTTCGCCGATGAACACATCGATTCGGCGCCGCTCCTCCTCGTAGCGGTCGAGGATGTCTTCCAGGCGCCCGTCAGTCAGCCTGACCTTGAAGTGGTCAGCCATGAAGCGTGTCAGGTCATCGGCCGTGGTGCTGGCCGATAGTCCGTATTTCTTCGCCAGCCTGCCCCGCAGGGACTCGACGACCTCTGCCGTTTCCGCCAGGAAGTCACATGCCATGGCATGCAGCTGCTCGAGACTCCGGTCGATACCCCCGAGTCCTACGATGCGGCGCGCGTCGGCTTCCTTGAGATGCAACTGCGTCGTGGTCGGCAGCCTCGCCAGGCGCGCGGCGTAATCCTGCAGTGCTTCCCGCGCAGTACTACCGGCAGCCGTAAGGCGCGCGCGATCGTCCCAGCGCGTTTCCGTGGCCCATGCCTGAATCGTGTCGAAGAGTTGCGGCAGCGCCGCCACTTTCTCGAGTTCCATGGACGTCCAGCGAGCCACCGGCGTGTCGAGCCTCGCCAGCAGGGCATCGAGGTAGCCCGGAATTGCTTCAATCCGGCTGGTGATCGTCTCGAGCCTTTCGGCGGGCTCCCGCGGGTCGTTGACGAACTGCAGGAAAATTCCGTCGCCCAGGTCATCGCCCGCCGACGGCAATTGCGCATGGCGGGTCCGACCGTTGAACGTGTAGGTCGCCTTGTGGATCCGCGCCTGCAGCGTCAGGCGCGCCAGGTCTGCATCGAGCGCCTGGTCGAAGTCGAGCGTGGCCGGATCCATCGCGTCCAGGCGCAGCAGCAGAGCCTGGGCCCGGCGCGCCTTGCCCTCCTGGGCGGCGGCCGACGGGTCAGGCAGTTCCCCGAGGCGTTGATCGATGCCGAGGTTCACGCAGGTGTTCGGGTCTTCGGCCAGGTGCGCGTGATAGTCCCGGACAAAGCGGTCGAAGAAGTCTGACAAGGCAGATCTCCCGGGCAAACGGGACCGTAGGATGGCACGCGGCAGGCCCTTCCGTCAGCCCGGGCAGGCGCAGGGCGCCGGGATCGCGCCAGGGCGACAGAGCCGGATCGCCGCTCGCCTGCGGGGTTTCCGGGCGCGCCCCGTCCACATAGTGATATTCGCGTATTCAATCGCGTGCCCGGCTGTGTTCTAGGTAGTCCTGTTCCGCCGCTCGTCAGACTAAGGACAGCCCACATGGCGACCCTCGGCAAGGACTACAAGGATGGCGAAGTCATCGTCCGGCAGGGAGAGGCCGGCAACTGCATGTACGTGATCCAGGAGGGCGAAGTCGAGGCGCTCGCCGAGGCAAATGGCAGGGAAATGCGCCTGCGCAAGCTCGGCCCGAATGACTTCTTCGGGGAAATGGCCCTGTTCGGCACGGAAAACCGCAGTTGCAGCATTCGCGCACTCGGCCCGGCCCGGGTCATGACGATAGACAAGAAGAGCTTCCTCGCGGGCATACAGGAAGACCCGTCGCTGGCCTTCAGGATCGTCAAGGTCATGTCGCAGCGGATCCGCGACCTGACCGGCCGGCTGGCGGAGTACGAGATCAATAAATAACCCGGCCGCGGTCGTGGCGTGACCTTCCACCCATGACCGAAACGTCGGGAAGAGGTGAAGGATGGCACCTGACTCCGGCGGCTTTGGCCGGCTCGGCCAGCAAACCCGCGCACCGGGATCAAAGCCGACCAAGCCACTGCACGACGGTTCCCGGATCGCCGTGATCGGGGCCGGGCCGGCGGGATCCATGTTCAGCTATTTCCTGCTCAACATGGCGGACAGCGTGGCCCTGGACGTGCAGGTCGACCTCTACGAGCCGCGGCATTTCTGTCATCGCGGCCCGGCCGGATGCAACCACTGCGGAGGCGTTGTCTCCGAGTCGCTGGTACAACGCCTGGCGACGGAAGGCATCGCGCTGCCGGATGACGTCGTGCAGCGCGGCCTGGAGTCGTACACCCTGCACATGGACATCGGCGACGTGGAAATCGCCACGCCGTTGCACGAGAGCCGGATTGCCGCCATCTATCGTGGCAATGGCCCGAGGAACTCGGAACCGCTCGACACCAACAGTTTCGACGGCTACTTGCAGCAGTTGGCCAGCGACCGGGGTGCGCGACTCATCCAGCAACTGGTCACCGACGTCCGCAAGGAAGACGATTCCATGCGCATCGACTGTGCCGACGGTACGCACCAGAACTACGACCTCGTCGTCGTCGCCAGCGGCGTGAACAGCCGACTGGCGAGGTCGCTGCAGAATCTCGCCGAGGAGCACGAGGCTCCGGCCCTGACCAAGACCTTCATCTGCGAATTCCGGCTCGGCAAGCAAGCCATCCGCGAGACCCTCGGGCCGTCCATGCACGTCTTCCTGCTGGACATCCCGCGCCTGGAATTTGCCGCCCTCATACCGAAAGGGGATTACGCGACCCTGTGCCTGCTCGGTGACGACATCGACGACGAGCTGATGGACCGCTTCTTCAGCGCGCCAGAGGTGGCCCGTTGCTTCCCCGGCGGAGTGATTCCGCGTCATGTCTGCCACTGCTACCCGCGAATCAACATTCGCAGCTCGCGGCCTCCTTACGGCGACCGGCTGGTAATGATCGGCGACAGCGGCACGACCCGGCTGTACAAGGACGGCATCGGTGCGGCGTATCGCACGGCAAAGGCCGCGGCCAGGACCGTAGCGTTTCACGGCGTGTCGGCCCAGGACTTCCGCGAGCACTACTGGCCGCTGTGCAGGAAGATCGATGCCGACAACCGCGTCGGCAAGTTCGTGTTCGGTGTCGGCAGCCTGGTGCAGAGGGCCCGCTTCGCGCGCCGGGGCGTGCTGCGCATGACTGCCAGCGAGCAACAATCGGATGGACCACGCCGGATGTCCGGCGTGCTGTGGGACCTGTTCAGCGGCAGCGCAGCCTACACCAACGTATTCCTGCGAACGCTGCACCCCGCCTATATTGGCAGCCTCGTGTACAACCTCGTCAGTGCAAACCTGCCGGGCAGGAGTGCGCGGCCTGCGGAACAGCCTCGGGGGGGACCGACGTGAGCCACGACGACCCTCGGGCGGCACCCGGTCTCGAACAGCCCTTCTGGACCCGCGCCCGGCAGCAGGAAAAGACGCCTCCCTGCCAGGCTCAGTGCCCCAACAGCGGCGACATCCGCGGCTGGCTGGGCATCATCGCGCAGCGCGACAAGCTCGGACTGAGCCTCGAGGAGGCCTATGACCGCGCCTGGGAGAGGCTCGTCCAGCTGAACCCCTTGCCGGCGACCATCGGACGGATCTGCCCGCACCCCTGCGAAAGCCGCTGCAGCCGTGAAGCCAAGGACGGCGCGGTTGCGATCAACGCCATGGAGCGTTTCCTCGGCGACTGGGGCATCTCCAGGAAGCTCTCCCTGCCCCGGCCCGAGGCCCTGCGGCGCGAGGAGTCCATAGGCGTGATCGGTTCAGGACCGGCGAGCCTGTCCTTCGCCTACCAGATGGCCCGCCGCGGCTACCTGACCACGGTCTACGAAAAGCGGGACCTGCCCGGCGGCATGTTGCGGCACGCCATCCCCGACTACCGTCTGCCGCGCGACGTGCTGGACGCCGAGATCCAGCGGATCTTCGACCTGCCCGTGGCCCTGGCAACAGGCGTGGAGATCGGTCCCGACCTGCCGCTCGAGGACCTCAGGCAATCCCACGCGGTCCTGTTCCTGGGAATGGGCGCCCAGTCGGCGAGAAGGCTGGGCGTTGCCGGCGAAGACGGACGCGGCGTGTTGTCGGGCATCGAATACCTGACCCGGCGCAAGCTGGGAGCCGGGACCGGACTCGGCCAGCATGTGATCGTGATCGGCGGCGGCAACACCGCCATAGATGCCGCGCGCTCGGCCCGGCGGGACGGCGCCGAGGTCACGCTGCTTTACCGCCGCAGCCTCGAGGAGATGCCCGCGGAGGCCGGCGAGGTCGAGGATGCGCTGGCCGAGGGCGTCAGATTCGAATTCCTTGCCGCGCCCAGTGAGATCCTGCGCGACGGCGCGACGGTCACCGCGGTCGAGGTCCAGCGCATGCGCCTCGGCGAGGCGGACGAGCAAGGCCGCCAGCGACCGTTGCCGATACCCGGCGAGGTGTACACGCTGCCGGCCGATACGGTGCTGGTAGCCGTGTCCCAGGAGCCCGCCTGGCGAGGCCTCGGCATGGTCCGCGGGCGGAAGTGGCTGCATACGGAGGAGGACGGCAAGATCGCCGACGACCTGTGGGCCGGTGGCGACGACCGGGGCCCGGGCATCGCCAGCAGGGCCATCGCCCAGGGCCGCCTGGCCGCCGAGGCCGCCCACGCAAGACTGCGTGGCGAAACCGCCCTGCATCGCCAGGCTTCGCGTCCTGCGCTCGATCCCGCCAGCGTCAAGCCCGACTACTACCCGGGGCTGGCACGCGGCAACATCGCGAGGCGCCCCCAGGAGCAGTGGCTGGCCGAGCCCGAGGCGGAGATAAACCAGACGCTCAGCAGCGAGCAGGCCTGCCAGGAAGCGACCCGTTGCCTGTCCTGCGGCCTCTGCTTCGGCTGCCAGCAGTGCTTCATGTATTGCAACGCGGCCGGCTTCACCCAGTTCGAGGACGCGGGACAGGGCCACTACTTCGCCTTGGCGCTGGAAGCCTGCGAAGGCTGCGGCAAGTGCATCGAACTCTGCCCCTGCGGCTACCTGGAGTCCAGGGACGGCACGGCCTGGTAGCGCATCCCAGTCTTGATGCTAGCATACTGCCCCCATCGCGGAGCCCCACAATCGGGGGACTTCGCAGCAGGCTGGCAGGAATCGATCCATGCGGACTGACGAGACGTCTCGGCGCAAGCTGACCAGATGGTGGGCATGGCTGGTCGCGGCCACGGTCGTGGCGGGGGCGGTCGTGTCGCTGAGGTATGTAGCGGCTGCCGGCCCGGCAGGGGAAGCCGTCGCCGTATGGATGCGGGCACTGACGGTCGGCG
>Ga0316195_10001540_pt1 | contig 10415 bp, 11 predicted proteins | sample Phised1_MG_FD_204937 | JGI IMG/M metagenome (GOLD analysis project Ga0316195, IMG submission 204937) | Coastal sediment microbial communities from Maine, United States - Phippsburg sediment 1 | ecosystem: Environmental > Aquatic > Marine > Coastal > Sediment | place: USA: Maine | collected...
CCCCAAAGATTGGCCTACACAGCGGTCGAAACCCTCCGCCGCCTGGGCTACCAGGTGTATTTTCTGCCTCATGAAAATGAGGCTGTTAACGGGTTTGCTTTGAATTTCGTTACATTGGGTCCAAGATCGATTTTGATGCCGGCCGGCAATCCAATGACCCAACAATTTTATGAAGATCTGGGAATTACCTGTCATTCGGTTGCAGCCGATGAACTGGCCAAAGCAGCGGGGGCCATCGGCTGCCTGTCCGGCATCCTTGAAAGGGAGTAAAATCGTGAAACGATCACTGACGGGCCCTCAATGAGGACTTTTGCTTGAGTTCTTTGCAAAAAAGCAGCGGGAATTCGGAGACAGCCGGTTCATTTGAGGCCGGGCGGATCCTGGCCCTATCAATTTGTCATTTTATCCATGATGTCTATTCCAGCTTTCTGGCGCCCCTGCTGCCTCTCATCATTGAAAAACTCTCTTTGACCTTGACGCAAGCGGGGTTCCTCTCGACGATCATGCAGGTCCCCGCCCTTTTGAATCCTTACATTGGCACCCTTGCCGATCGTATCAACGTCCGTTATTTTGTTATCCTTGCGCCTGCCATGACAGCCGTGCCCATGAGTTTGATCGGCATGGCACCCAACTATGGAATCCTCCTGGTGCTGCTGTTTACAACCGGTATCAGCGTCTCGCTGTTCCATGTCCCGACGCCGACTTTAATTTCGCGGTTTGCAGGGCCTTACAAGGGCAAGGGAATGAGCTGGTACATGACCGGAGGGGAATTGGCACGCACCGTCGGGCCATTATTTGCAGTCGGGGCGGTCGCCCTTATGGGGCTTGAGGGCTTTTTCCCGGTGATGGTGTTCGGTTTGCTAACCAGCGCTTGGCTGTACGTCAGTCTACGCCATGTCCCCATGTCAGGAGCTAGGCCGCACCCAACATCGGTAAGAGGGGTGTGGCAGGAAACGAAACATATCATGCTGCCGTTAATCGCGATTCTATGGGCACGGGGATTTATGCATGCCTGTATGACGGCCTTCCTGCCAACGTTCATTAAGGAACAAACCGGCAATCTATGGCTGGGTGGATTCAGCCTGGCGCTGTTCGAGGCGGCCGGCGTTGCCGGGATCCTGGCTTCCGGCCCATTGAGTGACCGCCTGGGGCGACGTCGGGTGCTGTTCGTGTCCCTGGTCTGCGCGCCAATCAGTTTACTGTTCGTTGCCTTGATAGGAGGATGGGGGCGCTACGTGTTTCTTTTGATAACAGGATTTTTCCTTCTGTCGACCACACCGGTAATGCTGGCGCTGGTTCAGGAGCATGCCGGGCAAAATCCTTCAGCCGCCAACGGCTGGTTCATGATGGTTTCTTTCCTGGCGCGTTCGGCCGTTGTGGTCCTGGTTGGCCTGATGGGAGATTTGATCGGGCTGCAGACCGCTTATCTTATCAGTGCATTCTTAGGCTTTTTGGGAATTCCGTTTATCCTGATGCTGCCGGCTAAGGTCGTATCCCGTTGACAACTAGTGTTGTGTCCCGGATGTATGTTACAAAAAGATCAATGGCGGCACCCATTGGGTGGATGTTCTGAGCAAAATCCGAAATCCGAATATCGAAATCCAAAACAAATCCGAAAGTCAAAATGACCAAAACATTCTAATCAACTAACAAATCCGTTTTAGTCATTTAACATTTGAATTTTGGAATTGTTTCGAGTTTCGGATTTCGTGCTTCGGATTTTATCCATCAAGACCAAGATGCAACGAAGCCAAGACTTAAATTATGGCACTTACTTGTAGGTCACAACACTAGAACCTATCGCAAAAATGTCTATTGTCCATTAGCGGGCATAAGGTCCCGGGTCTCCCACCAGGGCTCGCCATAATTGATAAAAAGCTGTTCTCCGGCCGCGATATCTTTGATGGTATGAAAAACGATCAGGTCTCGATCCGTGTCATGCCAATATTCGATATTGTGCTGATCGGCATGATTGAAGATGCTGCCCCACCCCAAGGGGAGCGAGTAGCATTCAGCGTCTTCGTCCGCATCAGTTCCATCTGGGTCCAGACCATAGACGTAATCATCGATGATACCCGAGCAATCTTCTTTTTTGATGCGTAAATGATGACACTCTTCTACGGTCGTGTTGGCGGGGATGGGTTCGGATGCAAAAACTCCGTATCCGAATTCACAAGGCGCCACAACCAGGCTCGGATGCCGAAATAAAGAATGAGAGTTTTGATTGTTCATAGGCATGACCCGACAAATAGAAACACTGAAATTTTGATTCCCCGTTGCGACTCGACTGAACTCGCCGAAGTCTTGCAGCGCGGGATGACAATAAAATTATGATTAAAATTCTTTTTTAGCCATTTGTTGAGGAGCGACATCGTCGCGTTTAATAAAATCGTTCCACGATTTTATTTTTTAAGCCTTATTAAGACCTCGTCGCCTTCAATTCTAACCGTATAGACCTTTAAGGCGGGTATGTCAAAAAAGCCTGAATCCTCGATAACGGCACCGGTTATCAAATCGAATCGCATATTGTGCCAGGCGCACTCCAAAGTATTCGCTTCGATGTGCGCATTATCAAGCGGTCGACTCATGTGGGGGCAGAGAGCCTCGAACGCGAACCAACGTTGACCGTTGTGGTGGATCAAAACCGTGTCAGGGCCAACGGACCTGGCCATGGTCTCGCCCTTAGGGAAATCATGTGTCTTACCTATGTTCCACCACCTGAGATTCTTTGCTGTATCCATCTTTGGCCTATTCGGAGCATATTATTGACGGAGACCATACCTGTTCGCCATCGTCCTGCAAACCGAGCCCATATTTGCCATCATAAATTATCTAAATCAAGCGCAATCTGGGCATAGCGGTTGTCATGTTCAGCCGAGCCGTCACACGGCTGCCTGGGCCTATTCGTACCCCTGGACAAACGGAACATGCTTAAGACAACCGCTATTGGGCAAGATCTATTTCGTTGTAATTTGATAGGCCGGCATGTTATGCGCTGACAGCACCTTTAACCTTACGTGCGAAAATCATGAGCGAACCGAATACCGACACATACCGCGATCCGCACCGCTGGGTCGTTTTCATATGCATCTGCCTAGTGTACTTCTTCGTCTATTTCCACCGGGTGTCGCCCTCCGTCATCGTTTCAGATTTGATTGCCGCCTTTAATACCAACGCAACGGCCCTGGGGGTCATGTCATCCATGTATTTTTACCTCTATGCGCTGGAACAACCGCTGGTGGGATATCTGGCCGATCGGCTGGGGCCCAGAAAAGTGGTTGGCTACTGGTCGATGGTGGCGTCGGTCGGGTGTTTCATTTTCGGGCTGGCACCAAGCATCGGCTGGGCTTCAGCCGGGCGGGCCTTAATTGGGATTGGTGTCGGCGGTGTTTATGTGCCAGCCTTGAAGGCCTTCTCCCAGTGGTTCCGGAAACGTGAATTCGCGACCATGGTCGGGCTTTTGATGTCTGTGGGCAACTTGGGTGCTGTCATTGCCACCACACCGTTGGCTTGGGCGGCAGTAACATGGGGGTGGCGGGTCACTTTTTTTCTTATTGGCGGCATTACCCTGGCGCTGGCTTTCGCAACACTCACCCTGGTCCGTGACAAAACTGCTGGGTCCGATTCCGTGTTAAAAATCCCGCCTCAGGGAGGGGGGGCTGCCCCTGACTCGGGACCCGGCGTTTTTAAGCTTTTGACTTCCTTACGCTTCTGGGTGGTGGCCGCCATTTTTTTTGGCATTTATGGCACCCTTATTGCCCTGCAAGGATTATGGGCGACGCCATTTCTGATGACCGCCCTCGGTATTGAGCGGGTTTCCGCCAGCAACCTGAACATGCTGATTCCGGTAGGGGTGATCGTTGGATCGCCTTTTATTGGTTGGTTGACCGGCAGATTTAAATTGAATAAAGGCCATGCTCTTTGTATCATCATTGCAATTTATGCCATAACTTGGATCGGTATTATATTTTTTTTCAGGCAATTAGAAATGTTAGGAATTGCGATGCTCCTGCTGGTGATGGGCATTGTTGCCGGTGGATTCATCAGCACGCTCTGGGGATTTGTCCAAGAGACAACGCCTTCGGAAATCATGGGTCTGACATCAGGCATGCTCAACCCGGCGCCCTTTTTCGGAGTTGCGGTTTACCAAGTAATAACCGGTGCTATCCTGGACCGAGCCGGCCGGATCAATGATACCTACTCCCTGCCCGGGTTTCAAAATGCCTTTATGGTCTGCTTGGGCAGCATCCTCGTGTGCCTCGTGCTCTCTTTATTTCTGAACAGAACTACCGGGTACAGACCCCAATCATAGTGCCGGCCGTAATTCTCCTATAGAGCGGTTGTCAAAATAGCGTTCGGATTGGGGAGCGAGGCACCCTATTTTTTTTAAAAGGCCTATCAATACAAGCCTATCCTTGTACCCTCCGGATGGATGATGAAAACCGGCCGGTTGGTAGTAACATGCGGCCGGGGAACCATCATCCATCCGGCTGGGCACTGCGCTAGCCGTGCCGATTCATAATGATAGGCCTTTTAAAAAAAATAGGGTGCCTCGCTTAGCTAAGCGCAAACGGAAAATAATTATGACAACCGCTATAGCACCAAATCCTGTATGAAATTCAAGAGCTGATTCAAGTTACGGCAGGCACGAACTTCGTGGCAGCAGGCTTCATAGGTTCGCATTTCGCTATCACCGGAATACCAGAACTGTTCGGTTTCCGGGTTGAGCCAGATGATCCGGCGACTCCTTTCACGCATTTCATCCAGAATTTCGACCTCTGGGTTGGTGTAATTGGTCCGCCCGTCCCCTATTATGATCAAGGTCGTTTTTTTATTGAGCGCATCCAGGTAGCGGCGCTTGAATTCACGCAATGTCAATCCATAATCGGTTGACGCTCCGTATGCAAGGTCGGCCTCTCGCAGGACCTTGTCGATGGCCTGATTGACTTCGAAGGTTTCAAAAAAGTGCGTCACCTCATCAATCCCGGCAATAAAAACAAAGCTGCGCACCCGTGTAAAACACGCCTGCAGGGAATAGAGCATGTTCAGCATGAAACGGGCCGAAGACCAGACCGAACCGGAGACATCACACAAAACGACAATGCGGCCCTTGCGCGGGGGGCGTTTGCGAAATACGATTTGCATGGGAATGCCTTGATATTGCATAGACCGCCTGAGGGTTTTTTTAACATCCAGAAGGCCCCGGGGGCGCTTGGCGTACCGACGACCGACGGTATCTTTAAGCTTGCGGACCAGTTGCTGAATGACCGCTCGCATCTCGTCGACTTCTTTGGGCGTCAAGGAATTAAAAGACTGTTCTCCTAAACGGGCAAGGCGTTTTTCATAGGAAGCGATTTTACGGGGTCCGGTGTCTTCCGGCAATTGCGCGGTTGTCAACAGCCGCCGGGCGACGTCCAGGCGCTGGTTGAAGTGCTTTTTAAGATCGCGGCGAGTTTCCCATGGCATCTGGTCGCGATGTTCCAATAAAAACAGGTCGACCACCTTGCGTGAGCGGTCGATTGCAAGCATAATCGGCAGGCGCCGAACCATCGACCCCAGGTTGGCGCCCAGTCCCTGTTGATGATTGTCGCCGTCAGATTGGATACGGCGCAACAAGTCCAGATACGCCAGAGGATCGCCGGTCACAAAATCGAGCAAAGCAGGGAGTTCCGGGCCAGGGTTGGGGTTTTGCCGGAGCGCTTCTAAAAGGGTCTCAGCGTGATCGGCTATTGAGTCGGAAAACCCCATCTCGGCATCTTCGCGCAATTCGTGAAAATAGAGCCGATAGAGATGATTGAACTGGTTTTGTTCGCGCTTGCTTTTTGCAAAGTTCGCCCGTAAAACCGCGGCAAACTGGGGTTCATCCAACACATCGACATGTTTGATCTGATCCAGACAGTCCATTACTTCCGATGTGGCGATCCGCAAACCCGCAGCTCGGGCAGAGGAGACAAATTTTAAGATCAGGTTACGCATGGTTCACAATAGTGCTTAGATTGTCTCTGACGGTTTCCACATCAGAGCGATATTTTAAAATTACGTTAAGGGTGTCGGCAACGACATCGGGCGACAGGTCTTCTACTTGAAGTGCTAAAAGGGATTGCGCCCAGTCGAGGGTTTCGGAAATACTGGGCTTTTTTTTCAGATCCAGATCCCTGATTTGGCGGACCGACGTTACCAGCTGCTCAGTCAATCGCTCCCCGATAGCGGGAATTTTAAGCTCGACAATTCGCTTTTCAAGCGAGCGTTCAGGATAGTCGATATACAGGTGGATACAGCGACGTTTGAGCGCGTCACTCATGTCGCGGAAATTGTTGGAGGTCAGAACCACAAACGGTCGATGAACGGCCTTTTTGGTGCCCAATTCGGGGATCGAAATCTGAAAATCGCTTAAAATTTCGAGCAGAAAGGCTTCGAATTCCGGGTCTGATTTGTCGACTTCATCGATCAGCAGGACGACCGGTTTATCAGCAGAAATGGCTTGCAGCAGGGGCCGGGGTTGGATAAAGCGTTCCGAAAAAAAAGCGTCTTCCTGGGAGGCGATCCGTTCGACCGCTTCAGACAGTGTGCGTGTTCCAGACAATACATCGTCGATTTTGGCCTTGACTATTTGGGTATAGAGCAACTGCTTGGCATACTCCCATTCATAGAGCGCCTTGGCCTCATCGAGTCCTTCGTAGCATTGCAGCCGTATGATTTTACGCTGCAGACTGCGGGCAACCGCCTTGGCCAACTCGGTTTTACCAACACCGGCCGGTCCTTCAACTAGGATCGGTTTGCCGGTTGCGGCAGCCAGGAAAACCACCGTCGCAATCTCTTTGGAACAGATGTACTCGGCCTTCTCCAACCGCTGGGCCACATCAGCTACACTCTCGAAGTTCATAGAATCATTCCTTTGTTAAATTTAGCGTTTCCTCTTTGCCGGTCGACCGAGGGCTTCAAGTGAACTTCAATTGGACTCCTATTCGGTGCGTTGCCGTAAGGTAGGCTAAGCTTTTAGAAGCGGTTTCAAAACCTCCCCTAAGGCCCAATTTCGGCGTTGGGCGCATGATTCAATGCTCGAAAAACCTCATGTATGTCCGTGCTTGAATCGATTCGCCCGCCTTGAACTTGAACCTGATTGAAGGTTTTGAAACCGCTTCTGGGGTTTATTTTTGAGCGGCGCCGCCGCGACAAATAAAATCGTGAAAAGATTTTATATTAAGATATCGAACATGACTTCGTAGTGATCAAAGGGAGGCATCAGACAGGCCCCGGCAAAATGCTCATGGGCCAACGCCAGGATTTCCCGGGCATTGCTTGCGCCTTCGGCGACTGGGTCCGTTGCGCGTTGCATGCGATCGCGCACGTGATTCGGCACTGTGATACCGTCAACACGTGTATGGAGAAATTCCGCATGGCGGGAAGTCCGTAACGGCAGGATGCCCAATATAATGGGGATATCGATATGGCGGGTACTTGCGCTCAGTGCTTGGACAGCGGCTTCATCATAGACCGGTTGGGTTACCGCAAATTCAGCGCCGGCTTCGGCTTTGAGTTCCAGTCGTTCAACTGCCAGGTCCATCCCGTCGATCTCCGGGTGTGGATCAAAAACAACACCGGTTTGCATTCCGGCTTCACGAGCCATGCGCACTAACTTAAAGACATCGACATCGCGGACAGTGGTCGTGGTGGCACGTTGACCAAGAGCGACAAAGTCCCCGGTTGCAACCATAACCGTTTTGATGCCGAGGGCCGAGGCCCCCCACAACAGCCCCTGCAGGCTGAGAATGTTGTGGTCACGGGTCGTTACATGCAAAATGGACGGTCGGTCGGTTGCTTTCTGGATGAGGGCACACAGGGCCATGGCATTCATGCGCGGTTTGGCAACCGGGTTGGTTGCCACGCTGAATCCGTCGAAAGGCAAATCCTGCAGCGATTTCAACTCTCCAAGAACCCGTTCGGGATCGGGGCCTGCAGGGGGGACGACCTCGACCGTCGTTACAAACCGGTTGAATTCTAAGGTAGGCGGCATGTTTGTTAACACCTAATATCTACTCCAGATCAGCACGGGCCTCTCGGAATTGCGCCCTAATTCTTCCGGCGGAGACTGCCATGACAACCGCCTGGACTGTGCCAATCTCTTCATCGCTCAGACCATTTTCCTTGGCCACGCCAAGGAAGTGTTCCATTCAGGGATAACAACCCAGCGCAAAGGACGCGGCCAATTGTACCATGACGGTTGTCTTTTTGGATAAAACCGTATTGTCGGCAGTCGCTTCAAAAAAGTCGGTGTACGCGCGGTTCAAATTTTCAGGCAACATTTCTGCTCCTTCAGGGGCCGGCATGACAATATGGCTCTACACTTCCGGACAAGTGTGGTGATGCGTGTTAGGCCGCGGTCGCTTCCTTTTTCTCTGAAAAAAGGTGCAGATCCTGCTGTGGATAGGGGATCGAGATCCCGGCCTGGTCAAAAGTCACTTTGACCTTTTCAGTCAGACCCAGGCGAACATCCCAGTAGTCCTCGGTTTTCACCCAGGGCCGGACGATAAAATTGACGCTGCTGTCGGCCAATTCCGAAACTGCGACGGTTGGTGCCGGATCTTTTAGGACCCGACTGTCGGCCTCCAGAAGATCCATAAGGATTTTTTTGGCCTGGGCGATGTCGTCATCATAGCCGATGCCGAAAACCATGTCGACCCGTCGTGTTGGGTTGGCAGTGACATTGGTGATTACATTACTGGTAATCCCGCCGTTGGGCACTATCACGCGTTGATTGTCGGGGGTGTTGATGATGGTCGTAAAAATGGAGATCTCATTCACTTTGCCCGTGATTCCACCGGTGGTGATGACGTCACCCACTTTAAAAGGCCGAAACAGAATCAACATCACCCCTGATGCGAAATTCGAGAGTGAATCTTTGAGTGCCAGGCCAACAGCCAGACCGGCAGCACCGACAATCGTCAAAAAGGAGGTGGTATTGATACCCAGTTGGCCGGCGGCAGCAATCATAACGACAATCATGAGCGTGTAATAGATGATGTTTGACAAGAAACCGACCAGGGTCACGTCGACTTTGTTCTTTTCCAGGAGAACCCCAAGTATTTTAGAGATTTTGTGTGCAATCCACTTCCCGATGATCAGAACCAATATGGCTGCCACGACTTTCAGGGAGTAAACGCTTAACCAATTCATGATAATATCTAAGTATTTGTCTATGTCCATTTCTGACTCCTATCTAGAAGCCATCTCAAAAATGCCTATTGGCCCAAACTCGGCATTGGACGGCATGATTTGAATCCTCAAAATAGCCCACTATTACTCTGGTTCAAATCTGTCTTCCGCCTTGACCTAGAGCCAAAATCCTATTTTTGAGATAGCTTCAAACTAAAATTAATAATTTTTGCACGTTGTTCGGTTGTGACGATGCCGCGCAAAGCACAGGCTTATAAGCCAAAAGGGTAAAATGAGAAAATACGAATTCGATCCAACAAAACAAGACAGAACAAATATGGGTTACAAATGGCGTCCTGTCAATAAAATTTGGGATGCCAAAATGAAGGGGGGCGGGCAAAAATGCGAAATTCGCGTGGATCGCTTTCAAGGAACCGGGATTTTACGCCAGAAAGACAGCAAGCGGGATGATATGCAACTCCTTTGAAACTTCCCGAGTTGCACCCAATTTCCAGTCAGTGCAACGAGCCGTGCCATTCAATTTCCGGTCGATCTCATGCACCAGGCCCTTGATGTTAATCACCGGATGGCGGGCAAAGACCTGCGGGAGTCCATAAGTCAGGTTGCATGCCAGGCATTTCCCGGGACGTTGTTGCAAGTGGAACTCAAAATCGAGGCGATGGTCTGATTTTTTTATAAATAACAGATCGATATCATAGGCGCCTTCAGAAGCTGCGCCCAGAAGGGCCTCAAAGAAGCGATCAGCCCGATCAGCCGGAAAAATCTTTTCCAATGTGGTTTGATCAAACATGCAATCCCTTTAGGAAAATCCCGTGGCAGCCCCCGCTATTTGGGGCGAGTCGTTTCACTTGAAAAAAGCTCTTGATGGTTAGCCTATTTTTAAACCAAATTCAATAACTTCATGAAATGGTATTATTAACCTTGAAAAACCTGGTGCTTTGGACCAGTTCAGAGATCTTTGGCTTTGCCGGTGGAACCATATAAAAGTTTAAAGTGCCTAAAGTTCAGGTGTCGCTGCGCTCCACCATCCTTAGGTTTATATAATCGATAGAATGCCTTAACTTTAGTCACTTTAGCGCACTTGTAACGTTTAACTTCGTCGAACTCGGCTAAAAAGACTCTTTCAGGGTAAATCCAGTGCCGGGCCTTTTGGAACCGGGGATCTACATCATGGGGTCATAAGTCCTTCCATCTTTAAGGTTGACCAGGCCCTGCTCGCAGATTCTGAAGAAGGGGATTGC
>Ga0316195_10001541_pt1 | contig 10413 bp, 9 predicted proteins | sample Phised1_MG_FD_204937 | JGI IMG/M metagenome (GOLD analysis project Ga0316195, IMG submission 204937) | Coastal sediment microbial communities from Maine, United States - Phippsburg sediment 1 | ecosystem: Environmental > Aquatic > Marine > Coastal > Sediment | place: USA: Maine | collected...
TGCTCTCCGAGGAAGCCCGTAGTGCCAAGGAGCGCGATTATCAGCAGAAAGTCAAGGAGTACCAGCGCTTCACCAAGGACATCCAGGAGACCCTGCAGCAGATGGACGCGGACCTGACGCGCAAAATTCTGGAGCATCTCCTTGAAGTGGCCCAGACTCTCGGCAAGAGTGAGGGGTACACGATGATCCTTGAAAAGACCGAGAGTTCGATCGTCTATGCCGACGAAAGCATTGATATTACCGATAAGGTTATCAAGGCCTCTGAAAAATAGGGGAAGTCGACATGCATACTGAGCACAGGGGGAAGATCACCCTGGCAAAATTGGCAGAACTGGTAGGGGGGTCCGTCTCTGGCGACCCCTCTATTTCTGTCTCCGGGGTCGCACCTCTCGATCTTGCCGGCGCGGAGCATATTTCGTTCCTGGCAAATCCCAAGTACCTGGAGAAGTTGGCTGGTTGCAAGGCTGCAGCAATCATTGCCCATCCTTCTCTGGACGGTGCTGTAGAGACTGCGCTGTTGCTGGCAGACAACCCTTATCTGGCGTTTGCAAAGATCCTGAACTATTTTGAAAGTATTCCTCATGTTGGCCAGGGAGTCATGGCGGGTGCCCATGTGCATCGCGATGCGATGGTCGGCGAGGATGTAACCATATCGCCCGGTTGTGTCGTCAGTGCAGGGGTAAAGATCGGCAGGGGAACCTGCCTGCAGCCGAATGTTGTTGTTGGCATCGGTTCGATTATCGGCGAGGATTGCCTGTTGCATGCAAATGTTACAATCCGCGAGAAGTCCGTTATAGGCAACCGGGTGATTATTCAACCTGGAGCCGTGGTGGGTGCCGATGGCTTCGGTTTTGCTCCGGACGGAGAGACGTATTACAAGATTCCCCAGGCGGGTCATGTCGTGATTGAGGATGACGTCGAAATCGGCGCCTGTTCGTGCATTGATCGTGGTACGCTTGGTGAGACGCGGATCTGCCGCGGAGTGAAAATAGACAATCTGGTTCAGGTTGCCCACAATGTCGTCGTCGGCGCGGACACCATCCTGGTTTCCCAGACCGGGATTGCCGGCAGCACGGTCATCGGCAGGCACTGCACCTTTGGCGGGCAATCCGCTGTTACAGGCCATGTCAAGGTTGGTGACAATGTAACCCTGGCAGGTCGGGGCGGGATTTCCAGTAACGTTGAGGGCAACCAGGGCCTTGCAGGTGTTCCGGCCATTCCCCATCGGGAGTGGCTCAAGGCGACAATGACCATGACCCACCTGCCGGAGATGCGCCGCGAGCTAAAAAAATTGAAGAATCAGGTTGAAGAGTTACAACGCAAATTATCGGAGGATGAAGATTAACCATGGAACTGAAAACTTTGGATATCATGAAGTTGCTGCCCCACCGTTATCCTTTTTTGCTGGTGGACAAGATTGTTGAGTTTGTAAAAGACGAGCAGATAGTCGGTGTGAAGAACGTGACGATAAATGAACCGTTCTTTCAGGGACATTTCCCGGATCATCCGATTATGCCCGGAGTCCTGATCCTTGAGGCCATGGCCCAGGTTGGTGGCGTGTATGCCATTCTTGCTAATGAGGTTGGCGAAAGCCAGGTCCCCTATTTTGTCGGTATCGACAAGGCCAAATTTCGCAAGCCGGTCCTGCCCGGCGATGTCCTGAGGCTTGCTCTTGAGTTACAGAAGGTGCGCCGAGGTATCTATCATTTTCTGGGCAAGGCCACGGTTGATGGCAAACTGGTTGCGGAAGCAGAATTGAAAGCAACCTTTGCGGACAAGTAGGGGGGGGCATGATTCACCCGACAGCGATTATACAACCTGGGGCCCAAATTGACGGAAATGTTTCGATTGGGCCTTTCAGTGTGATTGGTGAGAGTGTGACAATTGCCTCCGGAACAACGGTCGGGGCTCATGTTGTCATTGAAGGCTGGACCGAGATCGGCAGTGACAATCAGATCTTCCAGTTTTCATCGATCGGCGCTGCACCACAAGATCTGAAATATTCCGGAGAGCAGACTTACCTGAAGATCGGTGATCGGAACCGCATCAGAGAATTTACGACACTGAATCGCGGGACCACTGATGGTGGCGGTGTTACCACTGTGGGCAATGATAACCTCTTCATGGCCTATTCGCATGTTGCACACGACTGCATTATCCACGACCATACCATCCTGGCAAACGGTGCGACGCTGGCCGGGCATGTTGAAATCGAATCTTCAGCGATCCTCGGCGGACTCTCCGCTGTACACCAGTTCTGCCGCATCGGTTGTCACACTATGGTCAGCGGTGGATCAATGGTTGCCCAGGATGTCCCTCCGTACACTGTCGCCCAGGGCGATCGGGCAAAAACGGTGGGTTTAAATTTGATTGGCATGAAACGGCGCGGTTTCACCGAAGATACGACCCGTGGTATCAAGAAGGCATACCGCATGATCTTTCGTTCCGGGATGCGCCTGGAAGAAGCCCTTGACATGATTGTCGAGGAGATTGAATCGACTCCGGAACTGGATCATTTCGTTGCTTTTATCAAGGAGAGTCAGCGCGGTATCGCCCGCTGACCTGACGATATCCCGAATCTCTGCTATAAAAAATCAAGCGTGTTTCGTAACCAGAGGCCTGGACAGTAACGTGACTTCCAACGCCAGACGCATCATGATTGTAACCGGTGAAGCTTCCGGCGACCTGCACGGTGCAAAACTGATCAACGCCGTTAAAGCTCGGTCACCAGAAACCATTTTCTATGGTGTCGGCGGTTCCAGGATGGAGGCCGCAGGTTGCGATATCATGATCCCCGGCGAACAGCTTGCGGTTATGGGAATTGTCGAGGTGATTGGTCATTTCCCCGTGATCTGGCGATCATTTCAGCGGTTGAAGCGTGAATTGCATAGTGATTGTAGGCCCGATGCTCTGGTGCTGATTGATTTCCCGGATTTCAACTTGCGACTGGCCAACCAGGCACATAAATCAGGAGTGCCGGTCCTTTACTATGTCAGTCCTCAGGTCTGGGCCTGGCGCAAGGGCAGGGTTAAGCAGATTGCCCGGGTCGTTGATTCCCTGGCGGCGATATTTCCCTTCGAACCAGCTTACTACGATGGCCTTGATATAAGGGTCAAGTATGTCGGTCATCCACTACTGGATGAATTTGCTGCGGTTACGGAGCCTGTCGACCTCCGGCGTGATCTGCAGATACCGGATGCCAAAAAGATTGTTGGCTTGTTCCCGGGGAGCCGTCGCAATGAATTACGCTTCATGCTGGAAACCCTGGTGGAGACTGCCAATCTCGTCTATGAAAAAAGGCCGGACGTGCATTTCCTGGTTCCGGTTGCCGACTCCTTGTCTCAACCCGAGATACAGTCAAAGTTTCCGGCCTCTTTGCCGGTTTCTTTCATAGAGAGCAGTACTGCAAATATTTATGATGTTGCCGGGTGCTGCGATACCATTTTGAGTGTTTCCGGGACCGTGACACTGCAGGTCGCACTCGCAGGCACGCCGATGGCAATATTCTACAAAGCTTCACCGCTTACATACGCCATCGGCAAACGCCTGATCCGGGTCGAGCATTTTGGCCTGCCGAATATAGTCGCCGGGGCACGCATCGTTCCTGAATTCCTACAGGATATGGCGTCCCCCCAAGCCCTGTCTGATGAGGCGTTGCGCGTTTTGAATGATAGTGCTTATGCTGCGGAGATCAGGGCTGGCTTGCAAAAAGTTCATGACAAGCTCGGTGAGGCCGGTTGTTCAATGCGGGTTGCAGAGATGCTGTTCGATATACTGGACAGCCATGAAGCACAGCCAAGAAAAGACGTTGATGACGAATAAACAGATTTATATAAGGCTTCTGAGCTATTCTCGGCCATACTTGTGGCGCATTGTCCTTTCCATGATCTTTTCCCTGGTCGTGGCGGGCTCTGATGTCGCCTATGTCAACCTTATCGAACCCCTGGTCGACAGGATCATCTCTGCCGGGGAACACGCTTTGGTTCACCTTGTGCCGGTGATTATAATCGGTCTGGCCGTGGCCAAGGGTGTCGGCCGTTACCTGCAGGAGTATTACGTCAAGACAGCCGGCCAGCTGGTTATCCAGGACCTGCGTAATGACTTGTTTAAGCAGACAATGCACCTGTCGATGGGGTTCCATGTCCGCCAGCCATCGGGCCGGCTGACCTCGCGGGTGTTGAATGATGTGGGTGTTCTGCAAAAATCAGCGGCGGATGCGCTGGTGGATGGCTTGCGGGAAAGCTTTACCCTAATCGGCTTGATCTTCCTGGCTTTTTATAAGGACTGGAAGATGGCCACGGTCGCCTTTACGGTGCTGCCTTTTTGCGTAATCCCGGCCCGTCAATTGGGCAGGAAAATCAAGGCCAATACCGGGCGAAGCCTTGCCAGAATAGGATTTTTGACCGGTACCTTGCAAGAGGCTTATGGTGGTATCAAAGTCGTCAAGGCCTTTGGCCGCGAAGAGACCCAGATCCAGCAGTTCAAAGACGAGAACAAGCTTTATTACCGGTTTTTACGCAAGGCAATCAAGTATAACTCCCTGACCGCTCCTGCCGTAGAAATCCTGGCTGCTTTGGGGGGTGCCGGGGTGGTCTGGTATGGCGTCACCCGGGTGCTTGAGGGAGATATGACCCAGGGCCAGCTTTTCTCGATCGTGGCCGCAATCATGATGATGTTCACGCCGGTCAAAAGGCTCACCAAGGTCAGCAATATTGTCCAGCAATCAATTGGCGCCGCCGAGGGGATTTTCGAGCTTCTGGACGCGCCCCGCGATGTCATCGACAAGCAGGATGCGATCGAGATGCCGCGGGCGAGGGGAGACATCTCATTCGAGAATGTCACCTTCAGCTATGGTGATGAACCCGTTCTGATCGATGTCAGCTTTCATGCCGGGCCTGGCGAAGTCCTTGCCCTGGTTGGCCCTAGTGGCGCCGGAAAATCGACTGCTGCAGGCATGGTCGCCAGGTTCTACGATCCACAGCAAGGCGCCATCAAGCTAGATGGGCACGATATCCGTGATATCTCCATGACCAGCTTGAAAAAGAACCTTGCCTTCGTTGACCAGGAGACATTTCTCTTCAACGGGTCGATCCGGGATAATATTCGTTACGGTATGCTGGATGCGGATGATCAGGCCGTCGTTGAAGCAGCTCGCCAGGCGTATGCCGATGAATTCATTGCCAAGCTGCCGCAGGGATACGACACTTCGATAGGTGACCGCGGGGTCCGCCTTTCCGGTGGGCAGCGGCAGCGGATTTGCGTTGCACGAGCGCTGCTCAAGGATGCCCCCATCCTGATCCTTGACGAAGCCACCAGCGCCCTCGATACAGAAAGTGAGGCCATGGTCCAGAAGGCCCTGGCGAACCTGATGGAAAATCGAACCACGTTGGTGATTGCGCACCGGTTGTCGACGATCATGCATGCCGATCGGATCGTCGTCCTGGACCAGGGGCGGGTCGTCGAGGTGGGCAGCCACCAGGAATTGCTTGTAAAAGACGGTGTTTATCGGAATCTGTATGAAATGCAGTTCAGGAATGCCTGATGCAATCCTTTTCGGTGAAATTGCAGTTGGCCGTTTTGCCCTGGTTGGCGGCTCATGTCATACGTTTTATACACTATGTCCTGCGTCCTGAGAAAGTTGGTGACGGGGAGCTGAAAACAATCTGGCAGGGTGGTGGCAATGTGATTTTTTCCACCTGGCATGACCAGTTGTTACTCATTCCCCCCGGATATACCCGCCCGGGGGCGAAGGTGCTTATCAGCCCCTCGAAGGATGGTGAGCTGATCGCACGCACCATTGCTTTTTTTTCTCTTGGCGCCGTGCGCGGTTCTTCGAGCCGTGGTGGTCGCGAGGCTTTCCGCGAGTTGGTCGGTTTTGCCCGTGAGCCTATCGATCTGGGTATTACCCCTGACGGGCCAAGAGGGCCCCGTCACAAAGTGAAAACCGGCGTTGTTCAGCTCGCCAGAGTGACCGGTCGCCCCATTGTCCCCTTGGCCTTTGCCTGCAGTCATGGCCATCGCTTTAAATCCTGGGACCGTTTTCTACTGCCCTATCCCAGGGGGCGGGCTGTGTACTGTTTTGGTAAAGCCCTTTCTGCTGAAAAAGATGAAACAGCAGAACATTTCGTAGCTCGGGTTCAGCGGGCGATGGATGATAACACGCGTCAGGCAGGAGAATATTTGAAACAATATGGTTTATCTGCTGTATGACCTGATACTTTACGCCTCGGCGATTATCCTGGTGCCGTATTATCTGCTGCGCGGTTTGCGTTATGGCAAGGCACGGCGTGGTATCCGGGAACGTCTCGGTATTTATGCTCAAGATTTCCGTCACCTCTTGCAAGGACGCAAAGTTGTCTGGGTGCATGCCGTGTCTGTTGGAGAGACCCGTGCGGCGATCCCATTATTGAAGGCCTTGCGCAAGAACTACCCGGACGCTGAGATACTGCTCTCAAATGTAACCGAAACCGGCAGAAAAATTGCTTCCGGTATTCATGAGGTCGACCATTTCATATTTTTCCCCTTTGACTTGCGTTGGGTCGTGCGCAAAAGCCTGAACATCATTCGTCCTGACGTTATCATCCTCGTGGAAACGGAAATCTGGCCGAATTTTGTCCTTGAGGCCAAGGCACGGCAAATCCCGATAATCCTGGTCAACGGGCGAATCTCAGATCGATCTTTCCCGCGTTATCGAATGGCAGGGAAACTGTTGCCGCCGATTCTGGACACGATTTCCGATTACTGTATGCAGTCAGAGCAGGATTCGAGACGAATCCGTCACCTTGGGGCTCCTTCCGGTCGAGTTCGTGTGACCGGTAACCTGAAATTCGACATGCAGTCTCCACAAATCAATACCGATGATTTGGATACCCTGAAAAGGGGGCTCCGGCTGCCCCGGAATGTTCGCATCTGGGTCGCTGGCAGTACCCATGATGGTGAGGAGGCACAACTGGTTGACGTCTATCAAAGATTGCGCAAGATTTGCCCGGAACTATTCCTGGTCCTGATTCCAAGGCATCCCGAACGGTGTCGCCAGGTCCAGGATGAGCTCGCTAAACAGAATATCGCTACGGCTCTGCGAAGTACTCTTGCAGAGATGAACAGAGACCTTCATCCTGGTGAGGTCATGATCGTTGATACTCTCGGTGAGGTCCTGAAGCTCTACGCGCTGTCAGACCTGGTATTCGTTGGCGGCAGTCTGGTAGATATCGGTGGCCATAACATCCTTGAAGCGGCCCTGTTGAAAAAACCCGTGATGTACGGCAGCCACATGCAGAATTTCAAGGAAATCGCCCGCCTGGTGCGTGCTGCACACGCCGGGTTGCAGGTCAAAAATGCTGATGACCTCTACCGTCAGATGCGCATATTGATTGAAAATCCGGATGAAGCCGTACGTATCGGTGAAAATGGCCATCACCTCCTTGAACAGAATCGGGGGGCGACACAGAGAACTCTCGAAGTCATTGACCGGCGGATGCTCTCATAATGAATGACTGCCGATCAGATTACGTGCGCATGACAACAGAGGGCCCTCAATCCATACGGTCTTCACTGTTATACTGGGGGCTTTGCCCCCTGAGCTTTTTGTACGGCCTGGTTATGCGCATGCGCGGTAAATTATACCGGGTTGGTCTGAAGTCATCTTATCGTGCTTCCGTACCGGTCATCTCGGTCGGCAATATCGTCGTCGGCGGGACCGGGAAGACCCCGATGGTTGATTTCCTGGTGCGATACCTCTCCGGGCTTGGTGTCAGGTGTGCAGTTGTCAGTCGCGGTTACGGGGGCAGCTACCGTCAGGACGTCTCCAGGGTGGTTGACGCCGACGGAACTATCAGGATGACGGCGGCAGAGAGCGGGGATGAACCTTCTCTTCTCGCCAGTCGCAATCCCGGCGTGCCGGTTTATGTCGCCAGAAAAAGAAAGCTTGGTGTCCAGGCCGCTGAAAGGGACGGTGCACAACTGGTCGTTCTGGACGATGGCTTTCAGCATCTGGCGGTGCATCGCGACTTAGATATCGTGCTGATGGATGCAAAGCGACCGTTCGGCAATGGACAGATGCTCCCTGCCGGGATATTACGGGAGCCACTGTCGGCTTTGCAGAGAGCAGATCTGGTTGTCATGACGCGTTCAGGTCCGGAGCTGCGCAGCCCTTTGTATTACAACGGCCCGGTCTTCCGCAGCAGCCATCAGCTGGACAGGACCATGAGAACTCTGGACGGATCGGTTGTCCCAGAGGCCGACTATAGAGGCAAGCGCTGCATTGCCTTCGCCGGCATCGCCCGGCCAAAGGAGTTTTTTCAATCATTACGGAGCTTTGGTTTTAGCAACATCGAAGAAATCGCCCTTTCTGATCATCAGGAATACAATCAGGATATCTTGAACCGTCTGTCAGGGGCATGCGATAATCACGACCTGCTGGTTACGACGGAGAAGGATGCTGTCAAGCTGTCAACTGAGGATTTCCCGAAACCCTGCTACAAGGTCGGTGTCGAGATGATTTTTGAAGACTTTGCTTCACTCGCAACCCTGCTTGATGCAGTGCTGCAGAAAATTCCGACATTTTCTTCCCGGTAACGGATTTGAAAGAACTGAATCAAAATAATATGCACCGAATTCTGGTGCGCACAACCAACTGGGTCGGTGATGCCGTGATGACGACCCCGGCCCTTAAGGCAGTCAGGGAGACATTTCCCGATGCCCATATTACGGTCGTGGCTAATCCACTGGTCGCGCAGCTGTTTGAATTCCACCCTGATTGTGATGATGTCATTGTCTATGACAGACAGGGCCGCCATGCCCGGGTTGTAGGCTTTTTACGCTTTGTCGCCATGCTGCGCGGCAGGAAATTCGATTGCGCCATCCTCTTGCAAAACGCCATCGAGGCTGCTGTCATGGCTTTTCTCGCCGGTGTGCCGAAGCGGGTTGGTTACATTACGGATGGTCGCCGCCTGCTGCTGAGTCACCCGGTGGCGATCGGTGATGCAGAGCGTGCTTTGCATCATACGGACTACTACCTGCACATGCTCGCACAATATGGCGTTACGACCGGAGTCAAACAGCAGAGCCTGGCACTCAGGCCTGATGAAATCCGCTGGGCGGCCGAGATTCTTCCACGGGGACGGTTTGCCGTCATCAACCCGGGTGCGGCCTATGGCTCGGCCAAACGCTGGGTTCCGGAACGGTTTGCCGAAGTCGCTGATCAACTGGCCAGCAGGTACGGACTGGCAATCGTGCTGTGCGGTGGTCCGGGCGAGAAGGAGATCGGTGCGGACATCGCTAAGGCCATGCAGTCACCGCCCCAGAATATCATAGGCAAGACCAGTGTTCGGCAGATGATGGCTGTCCTTGCTGCAAGCAGCTTGATGATTACCAATGATTCCGGACCCATGCATGTCGCGGCTGCATTCGATGTGCCCACGGTGGCTATCTTCGGACCGACCGATCACACCACGACATCGCCATGGGGAACACGTTCGCAGATCGTTCGGCATCCCGTTGAGTGCTCGCCTTGTCTGCTGCGGCAGTGCCCCATCGACCACCGTTGCATGCAGCGGGTAACGGTTGAAGACGTACTGTCGGCTGCCGCCGGCCTTCTGGAAAATGTTGCATGAAGGTTCTTGTTGTCAAAGTCAGTGCCCTCGGCGATATCGTCCATGCTCTGCCGGTCCTTGCCTATCTGCATGCCGTGCAACCCGATATATCCATCGACTGGCTGGTTGAAAGCAGCTTTGCCCCTCTGCTGGAGAGGCAACCGATGCTGAACAAGGTTGTCCAACTGGACACCAGGGGCTGGCGAAAACAGGGCTGGATAGCCGCCTTGAGTGGCTCCTGGAGGACGGGCAGAAGGCTCAGGAAAGAGAAATACGATGTGGTTCTGGACCTGCAGGGCAACAGTAAAAGCGGCTTGTTTACCTTGCTCAGCGGTGCCCCAAAGCGGTTTGGCTTCGATCGCAGTCAAGTCAGGGAGTGGCTGAATCTGCTGAGTACCAACTGTAAAGTCAAGCTCCCGGTAGATTGCCATCATATTTCCAGCCGCTACTTACAGATTGCCCGATCTGCTGTCCCTGGAGGAGCAGATGTGCCTCTGTGCGGCCCACTGGAAGTCCAGCCCGGGGCGGCTCAAACCATCGCAGCGATGCTTGATCAGCACGGACTGGTTAATGGTGAGTTCATCGTGGCTCATTACGGCACCACCTGGGAGACCAAACTATGGCCGCTTGACCACTGGGTTGAACTGACCCGGGCCCTTGCGCTTGATCAGGGGCTTCAGCTTGTATTGACCTGGGGCAACGATACTGAAAGACAGGCGGCAGAACGTATGGCAGGGGAATGCCAGGGCAGGGCAGTCATATGGCCTCGCGGCACCTTGCCGGAGCTGGTTGCCCTGTTAGCTGCCGCACGCCTGGTGATCGG
>Ga0316195_10001542_pt1 | contig 10409 bp, 8 predicted proteins | sample Phised1_MG_FD_204937 | JGI IMG/M metagenome (GOLD analysis project Ga0316195, IMG submission 204937) | Coastal sediment microbial communities from Maine, United States - Phippsburg sediment 1 | ecosystem: Environmental > Aquatic > Marine > Coastal > Sediment | place: USA: Maine | collected...
GCTTCCTGGGCGCGCCCGCTCAGCAAGCGCAGCATGCGCCCGGTGCCGGTACCAATATCAAGCAGGGCACCAATGCGGCAGTCGGTCAGCATGTTCAAAATCGTGCCACGAATGCGGGCTTCTTCTTCCGGGGTACTGGTGGCCGCCCATTGACTGTTCATACCGCGCATAAATTCGGAAGCCCGGCTGGCCCGGTCTGCCTTGAGCGCCGCAAGCCGCTGGCGGTCGGGCTCCAGCCGGTCGTCCGTTCCGGGAAATTGACCCAGCAAAGCACCCGCCAGGCTTCCGGCCGGTCCTCTTCGGGCCAGGCGGTAGTAGACATGCTGGCGCTCGCGGAAGCGGTCCAGCAAGCCCGCATCACACAGGATGCCCAGGTGCCGAGCTACACGTGGCTGACTCTGGCCGAGGATGTCCGTGAGTTCCGCCTGGGTAAGCTCGCCGGCTGCGCAAAGATTGAGCAGGCGCAGGCGGGTGGGATCCGCACTGGCTTTAAGCCCTTGCAACAAGGCATCCAAGCTGGGTTGGCTGATTGACATAACAATATAACAATATCTTTATGTTTACAGCCTGCAAGTATGAAGCCTGGCTCGACCCAAGGCAAGTCAATGGAAAAAAATGGCGGCGGCGGGTGGCGCAAAATGGCGCTAATGCACCGAGTAAGTCCCCTGACCCATTCCGGTGGCGAACAGGCGCGCCGTGTCTACACCGTCAAAGCGGTAGGGCTTGTTACAAAACTCGCAATGCACCTCGACCTCGCCTTTCTCGGAAAGTACTTCGTCCACTTCTTCGCGGCCCAGCATCTTCAGGACGTCCTCAACCCGGTCCCGGGTACACAGACAACTGAAGGTAATGCGCCGGGATTCAAACATGCGCACGTCTTCCTGATTAAACAGGCGGACCAGGATTTCGCGGTCCGAAAGCCCAAGCAATTCTTCCGGTGTCAGAGTCTTTGCCAACATGTTGAGGCGGGGCCAGGCGTCTTCGTCGCGGGTCGCCGCCGCCTGCGGGAGTTGCTGGAGCAGCATACCGGCAGCGGAGCCTGCGTCGCAGGCTAACCAGAATCGGGTTGGAAGCTGCTCGGAGGTACGGAAATAAGAGTCCAGGCAATCGGCCAGGCTATCGCCCTCTAGCGGCACGATGCCCTGGTAGCGACTACCCGCCTCGGCACCCTCCACTGTCACCAGCATGCGGCCTTTGCCAACCATTTCGCGGAAAGACTTGCCTTCAGGGGCGGTCTTGTAACGCGCCAGTCCGCGGACCGACAGTTCGTCGGTACATTGGACCACCAGCATCTTCAGGTCTGAATCTCCCTCCAACTGGAAGGTCAGCTGACCACGAAACTTCAAGGTGGCCGCGAGCAGCACCGCAGCCACCATGGCCTGCCCCAACAAATCCCGAACCGGTGCCGGGTAAGGATGCAGACTCAAGACTGCCTTGAAGGCGGCGTTAAGATTGACCAGGCGCCCGTGCATGGGCAACTCCTCGAAAACGAAGCGTCTTAGCTGATCTCTGTCCTCGCTCACAACACCCTTATCCTCAAGCTCACCCGGCCAGTTTCTGGCGCAGTAATTCGTTTACCTGGGCAGGATTGGCCTTGCCCTGGGTGGCTTTCATAACCTGGCCAACAAAGTAGCCGAAAAGCTTGTCCTTGCCGCTGCGGTAGTCCGCCAGCTGCCCCGGGCTGGCCGCCATCACCTGGTCGATTACGCTCTCAATTGCGCTGGTATCGGTTATTTGCTTCAGGCCCCGAGCATCAATGATTTCGTCTGCCGTGCCCTCGCCACTCCACATTGCCTCGAACACGTCCTTGGCAATTTTACCCGAGATGGTGTTGTCCACGACCCGGCCAAGCATATCCGCCAGGGCTTGCGGCCCCACCGCACTCTGACTGATATCCAGGCCCGCACGATTCAAGGCGCCCGCCAACTCGCCGGTCACCCAGTTAGAGGCCAGTTTCGCCTCGCCACCCAGGCGCTCAACCACGTGCTCGTAATAATCGCCCAGTTCCCTGCTGGCAGTGAGCACGCCTGCATCGTAGGCAGACAGGCCAAAATCGCCAATGAAGCGTGCCCGCTTCTGCGCCGGCAGTTCAGGCAGGGTAGCGGCGATATCTTCGATGTATCCCTCTTCCAACACCACGGGCAGAAGGTCAGGATCGGGGAAATAACGGTAGTCGTTGGCCTCCTCCTTGCTGCGCATGGAGCGGGTCTCGTCCTTCACTGAATCGTAAAGGCGGGTTTCCTGTACCACCTTCCCACCGCTTTCCAGGATGTCGATCTGACGTTCTACTTCGAAATTGATGGCGCGCTCGACAAAACGGAAGGAGTTCAGGTTCTTGATCTCTGAGCGGGTACCGAAAGTCTCGCTACCCTTGCGCCGTACCGATACGTTGGCGTCACAGCGAAAGGACCCTTCCTGCATATTGCCATCCGAAATATCCAGGTAACGCACCAGGGTATGGATGGTTTTCATATAGGCGACTGCCTGCTTGGCGTTACGCATATCCGGCTCGGACACGATTTCCAGCAGCGGCGTGCCCGCGCGATTCAGGTCAACGCCCGTCTTGCCCTTGAAATCTTCATGCAGCGACTTGCCCGCATCTTCCTCAAGATGCGCCCTGGTCAGGCCGACCAGCATGGTACTGCCGTCTTCCAGGACCACCTCGATCTTGCCCTCTTGCACGATGGGCAGTTCAAACTGGCTAATCTGGTAGCCCTTAGGGAGATCCGGATAGAAGTAATTCTTGCGCGCGAACACCGAGCGGCGAGCTACCTTCGATCCAGTGGCCAGTCCAAATTTCACGGCTTTGGCCACGGCCTCGCCATTCAGCACCGGCAGCTGGCCCGGGTAACCAAGATCCACCAGGCAGGCCTGCGTATTTGGCTCGGCGCCATAGGCGGTGGAAGCACCCGAGAAAATCTTGCTGACGGTGTTCAGCTGGGCATGAATTTCCAGTCCGATTACAGTTTCCCATTCCATGATTTCAGCCTTCAATCCTAATAACCAACCGGGAGGCGCTGGTGCCAATCGCTTTCCTGCTGATAGCGATGCGCCACATTCAGCAGCCTGGCCTCGGAAAAGTGCGGGCCGATCAGCTGCAAGCCAACCGGCAAGCCCTGGACCAGACCGCAAGGGATGGAAACCCCGGGCAGCCCGGCCAGGTTGACCGCAATAGTGTAAATATCATTCAAATACATAGTGATAGGGTCAGTGGTCTTGGCGCCCAGTTCAAATGCCGGGGCAGGCGTGGTCGGCCCCATCAACACGTCAACGTGCTGAAATGCCTGGCGGAATTCCCTGGCGATCAACTCGCGTACCTTCTGGGCCTTCAGGTAGTAGGCGTCATAATAGCCGGCTGACAACACATAGGTTCCGGTCATGATGCGGCGCTTTACCTCGTCACCAAACCCCTCGCCACGACTGCGCTGGTAGAGATCCAGCAAGTCGGCCGGGTCGTCACAGCGGTAACCGAAACGCACGCCGTCAAAACGCGAAAGATTGGAAGAGGCCTCCGCCGGTGCAACCACGTAATACGTGGGCACGGACAGGGCCAGACTGGGCAGGCTTACGGTCGTTACGGTTGCCCCGAGAGCGCGATAAACATCCAGTGCCGCCTCCACCGCCGCGCGGTTCTCGCTATCCAGCCCCTCGTCCATAAATTCCTCGGGTACACCCACCCGCAGACCCTCGAGGCTTTCCTGCAAGCTGCCGTGATAACAGGGTACCGGAGCCGGGGAGCTGGTGGAGTCACGCGGATCAAAGCCCGACATGGCCTCCAGCACCAAAGCCGCGTCCTCGGCAGTGCGGGTCAGGACACCTGCCTGGTCCAGGCTGGAAGCAAACGCGATCATGCCATAGCGCGACACCCTGCCATAGGTAGGCTTTACACCGGTGATACCGACCAATGCGGCCGGCTGGCGGATTGACCCACCGGTGTCGGTGCCAGTGGCCACCGGGGCCAGCCTGGCGGCCACAGCAGCCGCCGAACCGCCGGAGGATCCGCCTGGAACAGTCTTCAGATCCCAGGGATTATGCACCGGGCCGTAGAAACTGGTCTCGTTGGAGGAGCCCATGGCGAACTCATCCATATTGGTCTTGCCCAGCATCACCATGCCGGCGTCTTTCAGACGCGAGACCACCGTGGCATCGTAGGGCGAGACAAAGTTATCCAGCATGCGCGAGCCACAGCTGGTGCGCACACCTTCGGTGCAAAAAATGTCCTTGTGAGCGAGAGGAATACCGGTCAAGGGGCCGCCCTCGCCCCGGGCAATACGCTCATCGGCAGCGGCAGCGGCGGCCAAAGCACCTTCAGCGGTGACGGTAATAAAGCTGTTCAGGCCGCCATCCAGCGCATCGATACGCGAGAGCAAGTGGCGAGTCAGTTCGACACTGCTAAATTCCCTGGCCTGCAGGGAGCGGGATAATTCGGCGATGGTCTTCTTGTGCATCTTACGAACCTGTCTGCAATCAGCAACATGTGGCCGCCAGTGGCCGCCTGGGTGAATGTTCCGGCGTTTCGGGGCAGCCGGGCCCTACTCGATGACCTTGGGGACCAGGTACAGGCCGGCCTCAACCTCGGGGGCATTGACCTGGTAGCGATTACGCTGATCCGCCTCGAATATTTCGTCGGTACGCAGGCGCTGGCCCATATCCAGTGGGTGCGCCATGGGCATCACGTCGTCCGTATTCGCGGTCTGCAGTTGGTCCACAAAATCGATTATTGACGAGAGTTTCTCGACCACACGCCCGATTTCGCCCTCGGTAATCTCCAGCCGGGCGAGCCTGGCGACACTTTCGACCTCTTGCTTTGTCAGAGACATGCAGTAATTCTCCATGGGGAGACGAAAAAATGAGCGGCCAATAATACACGGCTGCTTGCCCAAAGTCCTACCCATTGTTAGAGTAGCCCGTTAAGTTCTGCCACCCAAAACCCGAGCTGATCCATACATGTTCAAGAACCTGTTGGGATATTTCTCCAACGATCTTTCGATCGATCTTGGAACCGCCAATACACTCATCTATGTGCGTGGACGTGGCATAGTCCTGAACGAGCCATCGGTCGTGGCCATTCGTGAGGAAGGCGGAGGCCGTGGGCGCACAATGGAAGCTGTGGGCCAGGAAGCCAAGAACATGCTGGGCCGAACGCCGGGCAACATTACCGCAATCCGGCCATTGAAAGACGGCGTGATCGCCGATTTCACGGTGACCGAGAAGATGTTGCAGTACTTCATCAAGAAGGCTCATGGTGGTCGTTTCATCCGCCCCAGCCCAAGGGTACTGATTTGCGTGCCTTACGGTTCCACCCAGGTAGAACGCCGGGCCATTCGCGAGTCCGCTGAGGGCGCTGGCGCGCGCAAGGTGTTCCTGATTGAGGAACCCATGGCTGCGGCAATCGGCGCGGGAATGCCGGTGCACGAGGCGCGCGGCTCCATGGTCCTGGATATCGGTGGAGGCACCTCCGAGGTTGCGGTGATCTCACTCAACGGCATCGTGTACGCGGCTTCCGTGCGCATAGGCGGTGACCGATTTGACGACGCCATCATCAATTATGTGCGACGCAACTACGGCATTCTGATAGGCGAAGCCACCGCCGAACGTATCAAACACGAGGTTGGATCGGCCTACCCGGGCCAGGAAGTCAGGGAGATTTCAGTCAAGGGGCGCAACCTGTCAGAGGGCGTGCCGCGGGCGTTCACCCTGAATAGCAACGAGATCCTGGAAGCCCTGCAAGAGCCCCTGCAGGGCATAGTCGGAGCGGTCAAGGCCGCACTGGAACAAACGCCGCCGGAACTGGGCGCAGACGTGGCCGAGCGCGGGATCGTGCTGACAGGCGGCGGTGCGCTGCTGCGTGACCTGGACAAGCTTTTGATGGAGGAAACCGGTCTGCCCGTAGTGGTGGCCGACGAACCACTCACTTGCGTAGCACGTGGCGGCGGTCGCGTGCTTGAGTTGATGGACGAGCATGGGCCAGCCATGTTCAACCTTGATTGATTCAGTGACCCAGCGGACGGCCGACCCCGACCCACTCTCAGGTCCGGCCGCCCTCTTACACGATAGACAACACTTTCAGTACACGGGACCCGGAGTCCTGTTGCGCGCCGCAGTTCATGGCCACTTCGTCTAATCAATACAGACCATTATTGTTGCAGGGCCCCTCCCCGGGGCTTCGGTTTTTGCTGTTGTGTGTCGCGTCCATCCTGCTGATGGTGCTGGACCACCAGCAACATCACACGCGCAGTCTTCGCGCAGCCCTGTCCGTGGCCACATATCCGCTGCAAGTCCTTGTTAATATGCCCTATTCTGCCGGCGCCTGGATAAGTGAAACTCTTGGCACGCGCAGCGATCTGATGGAGGAAAACGCCCGTTTGCGCAACCAGATTCTGAACCAGCAGTTCCAGGTACAGAAGCTTGAGGCGCTGCAGGCGGAGAACAACCGCTTGCGCGAAATGATGCGCTCGGCCGCGGAAGTCGCGGAACGTATTCTCGTAGCAGAAATCCGTTCAGTAGACCTGGACCCCTACCGTCACAACCTGGTTATTAACAAGGGTAGTCGCGATGGCGCCTATAACGGTCAGGCTATCCTTGACGCGTATGGCGTAATTGGTCAGATCACCAGCGCCGAACCTCTTTCATCCAGGGCCATTCTCATCACCGACCCCAGTCACGCGACGCCAGTGGAGATTAACCGCAACGGGATTCGCACGGTGGCCCTGGGCAGTGGTGACCCCGCGGAATTGCGACTGCCCTTCCTGCCTAACAGCACCGACATACAGGTCGGCGATCTGCTGGTTACCTCCGGACTGGGCGGGCACTTCCCGCCCGGCTACCCGGTGGGCGTGGTGAACGAGGTATTGCGAGACCCGGGCAAGAATTTCGCCACCGTAACCGCCCGTCCCAGCGCGCAACTGGACCGTGGTCGGCAGGTACTACTGGTCTGGTTCGGTACCCCCCGCTCAAGCCAGGACCTGGTAGAACCGGAGCCGGAAACGTGAGGCTGCCTCCCTGGCAGTTCTGGCTGAGTCTCGGCCCGGCATTGACGCTTGCGCTATTGCCCCTGCCACCCTGGCTCTCGGCCTGGAATCCGGACTGGGTCGCCCTGGTAGTGATATTTTGGGCCCTGAACTATCCGGGTCGCACCGGTGTAGGTGCTGCCTGGTGCGCCGGTCTGTTGCTTGACGTTATGCAAGGCTCCCTGCTCGGGGCGCATGCCCTGGCTATGACTGTGGTGGGCTACCTGACGGTAAAACTGTATCTGCGCATACGCGTATTCCCACTCTCCCAGCAGGCGCTGGCTGTGGCCATGATGCTGGGCACGTATCACTTCGTACTGTTCTGGGTGGAGGGTATTGTCGGGGGTCCCGCACCGGGTCTGGATCGTGGACTCGCCATTGTGCTGGGCGCGCTGACCTGGGTTCCCTTGCAGGCATTTCTCAAATCCATGTGGCCACGAATAGTGAAGGACTGAGCGCGCACCGGGCGCAATGAAAACCGCATGATCGAAAACATTACCCTCAAGGATCACTGGCGCGAACAACGCACTTTCGTTGCGCGGATCTTTGTCGGGGTGGTTGTCAGCATCTTGCTGATTGGCGTACTGGTGGCGAGGCTGGTCAACCTCCAGGTCACCAACTACGAACATTTCAGTGCGCTTTCCAAGGGCAACCGCGTTCGTATCGAACCCTTGCCGGCTACCCGTGGCCTGATTTATGACCGTAACGGGCAAATCATTGCCCAAAACATGCCCGCCTACCAGCTCGAGTTGACCCGGGAAGGGGTACCCAACCTGGATGAGACATTAGCCAGGCTGGTCGCCATGGAACTGGTCAAGGAAGCCGACCTGGGCAGGTTAACGCGGCTGATTCGCAGTCGACGGAAGTTCGAACCTGTCACTCTCATGTACCAGATGAATGACGAAGAAGTCGCGCGCTTTGCGGTCATGCGCCAGGAATTTCCCGGCGTAGACGTCCGCGCAAGATTGATACGTCAATATCCGTACGGCGGTATGAGCTCGCATGTGGTTGGCTACGTCGGCAGCATGAATGAAGCAGACCTGAAGCGCTCCGATCCCGCTGCTTACGCAGGCACCAGCTACAGCGGGAAACTGGGCATCGAAAGGGCCCAGGAAAAGTTGTTGCTCGGGCAGGTTGGCTATCAGCAAAACCTGGTGAATGCACAGGGCCGTACCCTGCAAACCATACCCCAGCAACCCCCACTGGCCGGCGAGGATCTGATTTCCACTTTGGACATCAGCCTGCAGCAAACTGCCTACGACGCCCTGGGCGAGCATCGAGGCGCTGTGGTGGCCATAGATCCACGCAACGGTGACGTCCTGGTACTTGCCAGCACACCTGCCTTTGACCCTAACAAATTTGCTCGGGGCCTAAGTCTTAGTGAATACAACGCACTGCAAAACGATCCGGGTAAGCCGCTGTTTAACCGGGCTCTGCGCGGCCAGTACCCGCCAGGTTCCACGGTCAAGCCATTGATCGCTCTGGCCGGCCTGCAACAACTGAAAGAAAGCCCGCTTAGAAAAAATTTCTGCCCTGGCTATTTCACCCTGCCGAACAGCACCCATCAATACCGGGACTGGAAAAAGGAAGGCCACGGGCAGATGGATATGAAAGACGCAATCGCCGAGTCCTGCGACGTCTATTTCTACGCCCTTGCGCTGGAATTAGGGATAGACCAGATACATGACTTTCTCGTCCGCTTTGGCCTGGGTACTGTTACGGGCATTGACATCCCGGGCGAAAAGCCCGGACTGATACCTTCCCGGGAGTGGAAAAAAGGCGCTTTTGAACGTCGCCAGGATCAGTCCTGGTATCCCGGCGAGACGGTGATTGCAGGTATCGGGCAGGGATACATGTTGACCACGCCATTGCAGCTGGCTCAAGCCACCGCAGCAATCGCCGCCAAGGGCAAGCGATTTCGGCCTCGCCTGGTAGTCGGCGTACGAGACTCGGCCAGCGGCGAAATCAGCGAGCTGGCGCCCGAGGAACTACCGCCGGTTCAGCTTAGTGACCCCGCTTACTGGCGCGTGATAGGCGAGGCCATGGAGGAGGTGAATCACGGACCCAGGGGGACTGGAAGAGCCTCGGCAGCGGGCGCCACTTATCGTTACGCGGGCAAGAGCGGCACAGCACAAGTGTTCAGCGTTGCCCAGGACGAGGAATACGAGGTGGAGGATGTTCCCGAGCACTTGCGTCATCACGCCTTGTTCGTCGCCTACGCCCCGGCGGAGAATCCCGAAATAGCCCTGGCGGTGATCGTGGAGCATGGTGGTGGCGGCAGCGCGGCCGCGGCCCCGGTGGCCCGCAAAGTCCTGGATGCCTATATGCTGAGCCATCGCCAATGAACGAAATTGGCGATCTGAACCGCAGCACATCGGACCGCACCCTGACCCTTGCGGCGCGCCTGCTCAAGCGTCTGCACCTGGACGGTCCGTTACTGGTCGGTTTGCTGCTGGTGTGTGGCCTGGGTTCGGTGGTGCTGTATAGCGCGGGTGGACAAAGCCTGGACTTGATCGTGAGACAGGCGACTCGCCTGGCGCTGGCCATGGTCGGAATGCTCGTCATCGCGCAGGTGCCGCCCAACTTCCTGCGCATGTGGGCGCCCTGGCTTTTCGTTGCCGGCACCGCGCTGCTGGTGGTCGTGCTGGTAGGTGGAGACGTCGGCAAGGGCGCGCAGCGCTGGCTTGATCTCAGGCTGTTTCGCTTCCAGCCCTCCGAGTTAATGAAACTGGGCGTACCCATGATGGCCGCCTGGTTTCTGCACCGCCGACGCTTGCCACCCAAGTTGTCCGAATTGCTGGTGCTGGCAGTGATTATTTTCGCGCCCACCCTGTTGATCGCCAAGCAACCTGACCTGGGTACCGCGCTGCTCATATCCAGCAGCGGCGTTTTCGTGGTTTTACTGGCCGGACTGCAGCTACGCTACATTTTCCTGCTGGGTGGATTGGCCATGGGTGGACTCCCGTTGCTATGGCACTTCATGCATGATTACCAGCGGCAACGGGTATTGACGTTTTTGAATCCAGAGACGGATCCGCTGGGCGCCGGCTATCACATCATCCAGTCAAAAATCGCGATTGGTTCAGGTGGCGTGTTTGGCCAGGGCTGGCTTAATGGTTCCCAGGCACAACTGGAATTTCTGCCAGAAAGCTCCACCGATTTCATTTTCGCGGTCCTGGGAGAGGAATTCGGGCTGATGGGGCAATTGCTGCTCATTCTCATGTACATGTTCCTGGTGGCCCGTGGCCTGTACATTGCGAGTCATGGTCAGGACACCTTCTCACGATTATTGGCTGGAAGTATCGCGCTGACCTTCTTTGTGTACTTCTTCGTCAACATGGGTATGGTAACCGGCTTGCTGCCGGTTGTCGGTGTTCCCCTGCCTCTGGTTAGCTATGG
>Ga0316195_10001543_pt1 | contig 10409 bp, 7 predicted proteins | sample Phised1_MG_FD_204937 | JGI IMG/M metagenome (GOLD analysis project Ga0316195, IMG submission 204937) | Coastal sediment microbial communities from Maine, United States - Phippsburg sediment 1 | ecosystem: Environmental > Aquatic > Marine > Coastal > Sediment | place: USA: Maine | collected...
TCCTTGCTTACTCAACCGTCTCCCAGCTCGGCTTCATGTTTGTCGCCATGGGTGTCGGCGCTTTTACCGCTGGTATCTTCCACTTGATGACCCACGCTTTTTTCAAGGCGTGCCTCTTCCTCGGGTCCGGATCGGTCATTCACGCAATGCATCACGCCCTGCATCACGCGCATCTGCACGACGATCCGCAAGACATGCGCAACATGGGTGGTCTGCGCAAGAAGATGCCCATCACCTGGGCGACCTTCGGCATCTCTTGCCTGGCAATCTCCGGTCTGCCCTTCTTCTCCGGCTTCTTCTCCAAGGACGAGATCCTCTGGTGGGCCTTTGCTTCAACCCGCGGCAGTAAGCTCGTGTGGGGTATTGCTGTGGTCGCCGCGTTCATGACAGCGTTCTACATGTTCCGCGCCCTGTACATGACTTTCCACGGGGAACAGAAGACCAACGCCAAGGCCAAGGATCATATCCACGAGTCTCCCTGGGTGATCACCCTGCCGCTGGTCGTGCTTGCGTTTTTGGCAACAGTCGGCGGTCTCGTCGGCATCCCCCATGTGCTCGGCAACGTGCTTGGCCATATTCCCAACAAACTGGAGCATTTCCTGGCGCCGGTCTTCGAGCATTCCCAACATCTCTACGAGATCGAAGCCCATGGTACAGCGTCAACGGAAGTCAGCCTGATGGTTATGTCTGTCCTCATCGCTCTCGCCGGGATTGCTGCTGCAACCGTCATGTACATGAAGAATCCGGAACTGCCGAAAAAATTTACCAGCAGTTTCCCGAAACTGCATCGCTGGGTGTTCAACAAGTGGTTTGTCGATGAGGCCTACGATGTCCTCTTTGTCAACAGCACGAAAAAATTCGGTACATTCTGCTGGAGGGGTTTTGACGTTAAAGTGATTGACGGGATCGTGAATGGCCTTGCCAAACTGGTCGGTGTCCTTTCAACAACGTTGCGCCATACGCAAACCGGATTTTTCCAGAATTATGCCCTGACAATGGTGCTCGGCACGGTGGTCATGGTGGCCATTTTTATCCTCAACTAAGGGTAGAACGTTCAAGCGTTGATATAAGGAGCAAGTACCCATGAATGACCATCTTCTTAGCCTGATGACCTTTTTCCCGTTGGTGGGGATGATGATTGTCCTCTTCCTGCCTCGGGAGGCCGACCGCCTGATCAAGACAGTGACGTTGATCGTCACGCTCATTGTCTTCCTGATCAGTCTGCCATTGGCTTTCGATGACGTTTTCGTCAACTCGTCGGCGATGCACTATACCGAGTTTGCCAACTGGATCAGTATCGGTCAGTACTTCCAGATGAACTACAATATCGGCATCGATGGTATCAGCCTCTGGCTGGTCATGCTGACCACGTTCATCATGCCGATCGCCATCCTCTCGACCTGGCATGCGATTGACAAAAACACCAAGGGGTTCATGGCCCTGGCGCTGCTTCTCGAAACAGGGATGCTCGGTGCCTTTATCTCTCTCGACCTGTTCCTCTTCTACGTATTCTGGGAACTGATGCTGGTGCCGATGTATTTCATGATTGGTATCTGGGGTGGCAAGAACCGCATCTACGCAGCGGTCAAGTTCTTCATCTTTACCGCGGTCGGTTCCTTGCTCATGCTGGTCGCCATCATCTACGTTTACTACTTCTCGATCAAGGCGGGCATCCCCTTCGAGAATGGCTTTAACATCGCTCATTTCTATCAGCTCGATATCCCGGCCAATCTGCAGATGTGGCTCTTTGCCGCATTCGCCTTCAGCTTTGCCATCAAGGTGCCGATGTTCCCGGTGCACACCTGGTTGCCCGACGCACATACCGAGGCGCCGACGGCCGGTTCCGTTATTCTGGCCGCGATCCTTTTGAAGATGGGTACCTACGGTTACGTGCGTTTCGCCATCCCGCTCTTCCCGGTGGCGACCATGAAGTTCACGCCGTTCCTGGCCTTCCTCGCGGTTGTCGGCATCATCTACGGTGCTCTTGTCGCGATGATGCAGGACGACGTCAAGAAGCTGGTTGCCTACTCATCAGTTTCCCATCTCGGCTTCGTCATGCTCGGGATCTTTGCCATGAACCTGCAGGGACTTTCCGGTGGCATGCTGCAGATGATCAACCACGGTATTTCTACCGGCGCACTCTTCCTTATCGTCGGTTTCATCTACGAACGGCGTCACACCCGCCTGATCGTTGACTTCGGCGGTTTAAGCAAGGTGATGCCTGTGTTCGCGACCATCTTCATGATTGTGACCTTTTCCTCCGTTGGTCTGCCTGGCACCAACGGCTTCGTCGGTGAATTCCTGATCCTGGTCGGGGCCTTTGAGAGTAACCTGCGCGTCTTCACGGTCTTCGCCACAACCGGCGTGATCCTGGCTGCTGTCTACATGCTCTGGATGTTCCAACGTGTCATGATGGGCAAGGTCACCAACCCGAAGAACGAAAAGCTGAAAGACCTGTCTGCCCGCGAAGTTGTAATCATGCTGCCGTTGCTGCTGTTCATCTTCTGGATCGGCTTCTATCCCAACACATTCTTCGAAAAGATGAATCCTTCTCTTGAGAACCTGATTCAACAGGTCAAAGGGAAGCAACATATTGCAATGATGGCCGAGGAAATGGATCAAACCGTTTCGCAACTTTCGGTTCACGAATAAAGCTAGATTTCAATAGAGTCTGAGGAGCCATTCAATGGAAAACCTGGTGCAAATCGCCCTGCAGAACGTCAATATTGCGGCTATCTTGCCGTCACTGATACTGACCTGCTTCGGCATGGGATTACTGCTGATCAATGTCTTCCTGCCTCGTGGCACCACGCGGCATGCTGTCTGGATCAGCATGATCGGTCTTGTGGTGACCGGTTTCTTCGTCTTTACCGGTTGGGGAAACCCGCAATATGGGTTCAATGATGCTGTGGCGATGGATAATTATGCCGCGTTCTTCAGCATCATCTTCCTCTTTGCCGCCGGCCTGACGATCCTGATGTCGGATGATTACCTGACGCGCGAAGGTTATCCGGTCAGTGAGTATTACCCGCTGATCCTCTTTGCGACAGCGGGCGCAATGTGGATGGCTTCAGGCACGGACATGATGACAATTTTCCTTGGCCTGGAAGTCATGTCGATCTGTCTCTATGTTTTGGCCGGTTTCTTCCGCGGTCAAGTCCGTTCCAATGAAGCAGGCCTGAAGTATTTCTTGCTGGGCGCCTTCTCTACCGGTTTCCTCCTTTATGGTATCGCCCTGATTTACGGTGTGACTGGATCGACCAAACTGGCCGAAATCGGCATCTATTTGAACGCCCACGGTTCTTTGCTGGCCAACCCGATGACCTTGGCCGGCCTGGTCCTCCTTTCCATCGGGTTTCTCTTCAAAATTGCCGCAGCGCCTTTCCACATGTGGACACCCGATGTCTATGAGGGGGCGCCAACACCGATCACTGCTTTCATGAGCGCCGGCCCGAAGGCCGCTGCATTTGCTGCTTTCCTGCGGATTATGGAGTACTGCTTCTTCAGCCTCAAGCCGGAGTGGACGGCCATGTTGTGGGTTCTGGCCGTTTTGACCATGATCGTTGGCAACGTGATTGCCATCAGTCAGACCAATGTCAAGCGCATGCTGGCGTACTCCTCGATCGCTCATGCAGGCTATGCCATGGTCGGTATGGTTGCCGCCAACGAGATTGGCTATTCCGGCATCCTCTTTTACATGCTGGCGTACACCTTCATGAACATCGGTGCTTTTGCGGTTCTGGTCCTGGCCGGCAAGAAGGGTGAAGAAAATCTGACTCTCGAGGGGCTGTCGGGCTTCGGTTTCAAGCGGCCCTTCCTCGGCGTGGCCATGACGATTTTTCTCTTTTCACTGATGGGTTTGCCGCCGACAGCCGGTTTTGCCGGCAAGTTTTACATCTTTGCCGGAGCCATCAAGGCGGGCTACATCTGGCTGGCCGTGATCGGTGTGTTGAATTCGGCAGTGTCTCTTTATTACTACCTGCGGATCATGGTTTACATGTACTTCCGTGATCCGGAAGAGGACTATGCCTGGGTGACTATGCCGGTCACCGTCATGATCTCCATCGTGATTGCTATTATCGGGGTCTTCTATCTGGGGATCGTTCCCGGTGATGTGATGGAGTTGGCTAAGCTGGCGATATTCTAAAGACTCTGATGCATTGATCAATAAACAAAGCCCCGGCTAATGTCGGGGCTTTGTTTGTTTCAAAGTACAAATAATTCCAGGAGTTGCATTTTGTAGTATGATCAGAAGATTATCTATGCTGGGGGCGCATTTTGCAAACAGACGATCTGCAAAAATTTATAATGTCGCTTGATCAGGCCGGGGAGCTGTCCCGGGTTGTGTGCCCCGTAGACACACACCTGGAAATAGCGGCAATTTGCGATGCTGTCAGCCAAGGGTGCGGTCGTGGACAGGCGCTGTTGTTCGAAAATGTACAGGGCTATACGCTCCCGGTGGCAACAAACCTGTTTGCCTCCCGCAAGCGCATCGAGTTGGCCCTTGGTGACAATGTGTTTACCACCTTACCCGCCAAGCTCCGCACAGATTTGGTTGCCAGTGGCGCGAAGGAATCGAGCCTCGCGTTGCGTCGCGTTGTATCCTGCAGGGAGAATCAGCCGGTCTATATTGAAGAGGCTCCCTGTTTCAGCAGAGATGTCAGCGATCTTGCCCTCACTTGCCTTCCGGCGCTCATGGCGTGGCCCGAAGATGGAGGGAAATATCTGACACTTGCGCAGGTTTTCACCTATCATCCCGAGACGAATTTTACAAACTGCGGCATGTACCGGGTGCAAGTGGTCGACAGAAACAGGGCCATGCTACGCTGTCATCCCGGCTCAGGTGGTGCGGAGCATTTGGCCGCCTGGCATGAGCGGGGCAAAGCCATGCCGGTCGCGATAGCTCTCGGTGGCCCGCCGGTCATGACGTGGCTAGCCGGTGTTTCTTTGCCTGGTGACGTGTCGGAAATTGATTTTGCCGGCTATGTGGCAGGACATCCGCTTGCAATGGCTCGCTGTCGGGATAAGCATCTTGCTGTGCCGGCTACGGCGGAGATTGTGCTTGAAGGGCACGTATGGCCTGATGAAAAACTAACTGAAGGTCCTTTTGCAAACCATACTGGGCGCTATGAACCTGCCGCGCCTGCACCTGTCCTCAGGATCGAACGCGTCAGCTTGCGTCAAGGGGCCATTTATCCCTGTACCGTGGTTGGCCCGCCGCCAAGAGAGAATAGCTGCCTTGCCGAGTTGACTGTGCGAACCTTGCTGGTCTTGCTGCAATTCGACCACCCTTGGGTGATTGACCTGCATCTGCCGGCTGAAGGTGTTTTCCATCGTGCGGCGATGGTTGCCGTGGCCCCGGATTGCTCCCTGTCGTTGCAAGAAATCAGCAACGCGCTGTGGACGTCTGTACTCTTGAAGAATTCAAGGCTGTTGATTCTGCTCGATAATGACACGCCCTTGAGCGATTTCAGTGCAGTCTACTGGCGCATTGTCAATGCAAACAGATTGACAGAAGCATATTATGCAGACACACATAGGGTTGTGATAGATGCGCGTTCACTTGCGGGGGCCCGTCGAGTTGAACCCGACGAGGACATTGTGCAAAAAATTACGGCAAGATGGCAAGAATACGGATTGAGCAAGACCAATTAGGGCTGCTATAAAGAGACCAATAAACGGCGAGCCTTGAGGCCTCAATAGCAATCTAATCCTATCGGCAGGGAAACGATGAAAATTGTCTCTTTTAACGTCAACAGTATTCGCACACGGCTCCATCAGATGGCCGAGGTTATCGATAAGCACCAGCCAGAAATCATCGCCCTCCAGGAAACCAAGGTGCAGGACTCAGACTTCCCCCAGGCGGAGATCAGGGCTTTGGGATACCACTCACTCTGGTTTGGCCAGAAAACCCACTACGGGGTTGCCTTGCTGAGTCTCATCGAGCCGGTTGATATACAATTCGGTTTTGTCGGCGATGGCAAAGATGCCCAAAGACGCCTCTTGGCTGCAAGCTACCCGGTCAAGGGGCAAATGCTGCGGGTGATCAATGGCTATTTCCCGCAGGGTGAAAGTCGCGATCACCCGGTTAAGTATGCCAACAAATGCTCTTTTTACGACGGGGTCTATACTCACCTGACACAGCGGGAGAATCCCCAGGGCTGGCTGCTGCTGGTCGGGGATATGAATGTTGCTCCTGGGGAGCAGGACGTCGGTATCGGTGCTGACAACGCCAAGCGCTGGTTGCGTACCGGGAAATGCAGCTTCTTACCTGAAGAACGTCAATGGCTAAGCCGATTGTTTGACTGGGGGCTGGTGGACACTTATCGTCAAAGCCACCCGCAGCGAGATGACCAGTTCAGCTGGTTTGACTATCGTAGCCGTGGTTTTGAAGCTACGCCTCCACGCGGATTGCGCATTGACCTGATTCTGGCCAGCGCCGCTCTTGCCACACATTGCACAGGCGCAGGGATTGATTATGATATCCGCGCCATGGAGAGGCCCTCAGACCATGCTCCGGTCTGGGCTGAGTTTCTTGTCGAGCCCTGACGTTTCCTTTCAACAAATCTTAGCGCTCATGCTTTCAGCTGTCCACTGTGCTTGAACCTGCGGCGCGGGCAATGTAAACTGGCAATCTTATATGCAAACGGACATGCCAATGACAAATAGCCCCCTGGGCAAGTTGACCGCGCTCATGGAGATGATCAAGTTCTCCCACACGGTCTTTGCTTTCCCATTTGCTCTCATGGGAGTGGTGCTGGCCTCCTTGGCCAGCGGCACATCCCCTACGTTTGGCCAGGTCGTCTGGATCTGTGTGGCCATGATTGGCGCCCGCACAGGCGCAATGGGCTTGAACCGCATCATTGATGCGCGCCTTGACGCCGACAATCCTCGCACGGCCGATCGCCACCTGCCCGCAGGGAAAGTCTCCCTGAGTGAGGCGTGGCTGTTGGTGCTGGGGGCTTTTGCCCTGCTTTTACTGGCCGCTGCGATGCTTAACCCCCTTTGCCTGAAATTGGCTCCGGTCGCAATATTTTTCCTGGTGCTTTATAGCTATTGCAAGCGCTTTTCCGCCATGGCGCATCTTGTCCTGGGGCTCTGCCTCGCAGCCGCCCCGATAGGTGCTTGGATAGCGCTGCGCGGTGATATCGGCTGGCCGGTCGTCGTGCTCGGTATGGCAGTGCTCCTCTGGGTTGCTGGCTTCGATATTTTCTATGCTTTGCAGGACTACGAGTTTGACCGGGAGAAGGGGCTTTACTCGATCCCGGCCCGTTTCGGTGTCGAGCGCTCGTTTTTGATTGCCCGCCTGTTTCATGTGGCGATGGTGATCCTTTTGTTCTCGCTCTTTTTCAGTGTGGGGCTGGGATATCTTTACCTGTTTGGTGTGCTGGTTGTTACCGGCCTGCTGATTTATGAACATTTGCTGGTGCGGCCCAATGACCTATCGCGGCTGGATGCCGCGTTTTTCAATATGAACGGCTACATAAGCGTGACGATTTTTTGTTTTACCCTCGCAGATGCTCTGCTTTAAATGAAAGAACATGCCATTGCAAAGCCATGAAACCAGACATATTCTGGTCGCCATTACGGGGGCTTCGGGCGCCGTCTACGGTTTGCGGCTGGTCAACGAACTGTTGCAGGCCGGGGAACGCATCAGCCTGATCCTGTCCTCGGCCGGGCGGCAGGTTTTGAATCATGAAACCGGGCTCGACTGGTCAGCAGTCATCAAGGAACAGCGTCGCCAGGTCCAGGATTATTTCGCCAGTATTGCCATTGACTGTTTAGCCGTCGATGACTTCTGGGCCGGCGCCGCGAGCGGCTCAGCGGCTGTTGATGCCATGGTCGTCATCCCCTGTTCCATGGGGACTGCCGGCAGAATTGCGGCCGGCCTGAGCGGCAACCTGCTGGAACGGGCTGCGGATGTCATGCTCAAGGAGCGCCGCCCGTTGGTGCTCGTGCCGCGCGAGACGCCATTCAACACCATCCACCTGGAAAACCTGCTGCGCCTTTCCCGGGCGGGAGCGGTTGTCCTGCCGGCCATGCCTGGGTTTTATCACGGTCCGGAAACAATGGCGGACCTGGTTGATTTTGTGGTCGGCAAGGTCCTTGACCAGCTGGGTGTTGAGCACGCATTGTTTGAAAGATGGGGAGGGGAGCGAAGCTGAGCTCAGACTTGCGTGCAAGTGAGCTTTTTCTCTTAGCCTTTAGTGTGCGGAGTGGTGCATAATTTATCATGATGAAACAGTTTGACAATATCCGGGCAAAAATCGAAGCAGGGGTCCGCATCTCCAATGACGAGGCGTTGACCCTTTTTGAAAGCGACAACTTGCTGGCTGTGGGGGATCTTGCGGCGCTGGCAAATGCCCGATGCAATGGAAACAAAGTTTATTTTAACGTCAATCGCCATATCAATTACACCAATGTTTGCATTAATCGCTGTACCTTCTGCGCCTTCAGCCGAGAAAATGAGCATGAAAACGGTGCTTATACCCTGGCTCTTAACGACATCCTCAGGCGTGCAGCTGAGGCAAGCGCAGCCGGTGCCACGGAAATCCACATGGTTGGCGGGCTACACCCGGACTTGCCCTTCGATTTTTACCTGGAGGTCCTGGCGGCCATCAAGGCCGACAACCCCGCTTTGCATATCAAGGCATTCACTGCCGTTGAAATCGACTATTTTGCCAAGCTCACCGGACAAGCTCCCGGTGAGGTCATTGCCGAGTTGAAATTGGCAGGCCTCGATTCCATGCCGGGCGGCGGCGCGGAGATCTTTTCCCGCGAAGTGCGGCAGCAGATTTGTCCGGAGAAAATCTCCGGGGAGCGTTGGCTGGAGGTGACCGAGCAGGTCCACCGGACCGGCCTGAAGACCAACGCCACCATGCTGTTCGGTCATGTTGAGAGCTATGCCGACCGGGTTGATCATCTCGCCAGGCTGCGCCAGCTGCAAGACCGCACCGGTGGGTTCCAGGCCTTTATCCCGCTGGCGTTCCAACCGGATAATACCCGGGTCCCCGGCGCCAAAGGGGTTGGCGGCGTCGATGCCCTCAAGACCTTGGCCGTCAGCCGCATCTATCTCAACAACTTTCGCCACATCAAGGCCTACTGGGTCATGCTTGGCCTGAAAGTCGCGCAGGTTGCACTGTCATTCGGGGTCAACGATATCGATGGCACGGTTGTGGAGGAACAGATCGGCCATGACGCCGGAGCCGATTCCCCCCAGCAGTTGAATAAGGAACAGCTGGTCGGCTTGATACGCAAGGCGGGGAAATTGCCGATCGAGAGGGATACCCTGTATAACGAGTTGAAGGTATATTGAGATTCTGACCGCAAAGGACATGAAACCGTCAGAAAAAAGCGCTTTTCGTGACTGATTTGTACTCGTTTCGCAGTGTTTGGTTGATGATGATCGTTGCTGTTGAAAATAAGCTCAATGCGGCTCGTCCGCTAACGCGCGATGATGCTCTCTGGCTCTTGACCACGGCCGATGTGCTCACCTTGGGGAAGCTTGCCGACGGTGTGCGCCGTCGCATGCATCCTGACCGTCGGGTCTCTTTCGTCGTCGATCGCAATGTCAACTACACCAATGTCTGCACCACCCAGTGCAAGTTCTGCGCATTTTACCGGGATGAAACCCATCCTGACGCCTATGTGCTCAGTTATACCGAGATCTTCAGCAAGGTTCGAGAGCTGGTCGAACATGGCGGCACGCAGCTGCTGATGCAGGGGGGGCTGCATCCCGATCTGAAAATCGACTGGTTTGAAGATCTCTTCCGCCAGCTCAGGCGCCGCTTCCCGACGGTGCAGATCCATTCACTGTCACCCGCCGAGGTCGTGCATATCGCCAAGCTTTCCGGGCTGTCGATGACCGACTGTCTCAAACGCTTGCACAGTGCAGGGCTGCAATCACTGCCCGGCGGCGGAGCAGAAATCCTGGTCGACGAGGTTCGCCAGGAGATCTCGCCAAACAAGATTGGTTGGCGTGATTGGGCGTCCGTCATGCGCGAGGCTCATTCCCTTGGCATGCCGACCACCGCGACCATGATGTTCGGAGTGCGAGAAACAGCGGCAGATATTGTTGAACACCTGTTCCGCGTGCGCGAATTGCAACAGGAGCAGTGCGGCTTTACTGCCTTCATCCCCTGGAGCTACCAGCCTGGCAATACTGCATTGGGCGGCGAGCAGGCGAGCGGGGTGGAATACCTGAAGGTCTTGGCCCTCTCTCGGGTGATTCTCGACAATGTTCCGAACATCCAGGCCAGTTGGGTCACTCAGGGTGCGCGAATGGCTCAGATCGCGCTCTTCTTTGGTGCGAACGATCTGGGCGGTACAATGCTCGAGGAAAACGTCGTCGCTGCCGCCGGAGTCGATTTTCGCTTGAGCCAGGCGGAGATTGTCGACCTGGTGAAAAG
>Ga0316195_10001544_pt1 | contig 10408 bp, 6 predicted proteins | sample Phised1_MG_FD_204937 | JGI IMG/M metagenome (GOLD analysis project Ga0316195, IMG submission 204937) | Coastal sediment microbial communities from Maine, United States - Phippsburg sediment 1 | ecosystem: Environmental > Aquatic > Marine > Coastal > Sediment | place: USA: Maine | collected...
CTTTTTTCTTGCTAAAATTTAAAAAATTAGTGGACCCGTAACCATGGGCTCCACCTGTAAACAAAAAAGACTTTAACTCAATAGTCAGGAGTTCATTATCTTCATATGTGATCATCCCATTTATTTTTGCCTCCCATCCTATAGTCTCATCGGGGTAGATCTTTTTTAATTCAAAATATCCATTGCTGAACGACTCAATAGCCTCCTGAATAGTGGCAGCATTAATTTCATCATCGAAAGTTAATTTGGAAATAACTTCTTCTTGTAAGGCCAGGTTAATGGATTTAACCAGTTTGTTGTTCCCGATGGCTTTTGGGATATCTACGCTAACTATCGGACAATTGTCACAATTATTATTCGAGAGACTTAAAGCTTCAAATGTAAGGTCTCTCTTGCCTTGGCAGCTAATAATTAATACAAGTATCAAAAGGTAGGTTATAGCACTTTTCATTGAACTAAATTTGGTTTAATTGCAAAACTACGCAATCATAGGTTTCTCCAAAAGATAACAATACATTTGTGTATATATTTTTGTTTTATGAGTGAAAAGGAAATGAGATTTAACAGCAAAGTAATACATGGGGGTCAAAAACCGGACAAGGCTTATGGTGCAGTGATGCCCCCTATATATCAGACATCTACGTATGCTCAGGCCAGCCCGGGTCAGCATATGGGCTACGAATATTCTCGTAGTGCGAACCCCACAAGAAGCGCCCTGGAAAATGCCCTTGCCAGCATAGAACATGGGAAGTTCGGATTGGCATTCGCAAGTGGTTTAGCGGCTATGGATGCCGTTATCAAACTTTTAGGGCCAGGGGATGAAGTAATTTCAACCAATGATCTTTATGGTGGGAGTTACCGGCTTTTCCGGCAGGTCTTTGAAAAATATGGAATCAAATTTCACTTCACAGGGATGCAGGATGTAGCTAATATTGCTGCATTAATTAATTCAAATACGAAGCTGATTTGGGTAGAGACTCCAACCAACCCAATGATGAACATTATTGACCTTAAGGCGGTTTCAGAATTGGCCAGAAGTAATAAGCTGCTTATGGCGGTAGATAATACTTTCGCGACTCCTTATTTGCAACAGCCGCTAGACTTAGGTGCCCACATAGTAATGCATTCAGCTACAAAATATCTTGGAGGACATAGCGATGTGGTTGCAGGGGCTTTAATTGTCAAGGATGAAGAATTGGCTAAAAAATTATATTTTATTCAAAATGCCAGCGGCGCAGTATGTGGTCCAATGGATAGCTTTTTGGTGCTTAGAGGAATTAAAACATTGCATGTACGAATGCAGCGGCATTGTGAAAATGGAGAACGGGTTGCTGAATATTTGTTGAAACATCCCAAAATCGAAAAAGTATACTGGCCTGGCTTGAAAGATCATCCAAATCATAATGTGGCCTCCAAACAAATGAAAGCATTTGGCGGAATGATATCCTTTGTACCCAAGGGGAGTAACTTTAAAGATGCTATTGCCATTGTAGAAAAGTTGAAAATTTTCACGCTTGCAGAATCACTGGGAGGGGTGGAGAGTTTAGCGGGCCATCCCGCAAGTATGACTCACGCAAGTATTCCTAAAGAAGAACGGGAAAAAAGCGGCGTGGTTGATTCACTGATCCGACTTAGTGTAGGAATTGAAGATGCAGAAGATCTTATCTCCGACCTGGAACAGGCAATCGGATAAAGTTTATCATATTTTTAAAAAAAGCTGCTTTAAATTACAGAAAAGATATAATTTTGCTCTTGAATTTTTAATTCAATAAAAACTTTAGTTAATCAATTTAAATATGAACGAACAAATCCAAGCATTTATGGATGAGGTGAAGACCCGAAATGGTCATGAACCTGAATTCATTCAAGCAGTACAGGAAGTTGCCGAAACGGTGATTCCTTACATAATTCAACATGAAATCTACTACGGAAAAAACATCTTATTAAGGATGGTGGAACCTGAGCGTTTGATTTCTTTTAGAGTGGCATGGGTAGATGATGACGGCGAAATCCATGTTAACAGGGGGTATCGCATTCAAATGAACTCAGCAATAGGGCCTTATAAAGGAGGACTTCGTTTTCATCCATCAGTTAATGCCAGTATTCTTAAATTTTTGGCTTTTGAACAAGTATTTAAGAACAGTTTAACTACACTTCCAATGGGAGGCGGTAAAGGAGGTTCGGATTTTGATCCTAAAGGAAAATCAGATGATGAAGTAATGCGTTTTTGCCATGCTTTTATGACAGAACTATGCAGGCATATTGGACCAAATACAGATGTTCCAGCCGGGGATATAGGTGTAGGTGCTAGAGAGATTGGGTTCCTTTTTGGGATGTATAAAAAGATAAGAAATGAATTCACCGGTGTACTTACAGGCAAGGGCCTATCATGGGGTGGATCCAAGATCCGCCCGGAGGCCACAGGATATGGTACAGTCTATTTTGCACAGAGTATGCTGAAGACAAAAAATGAGGCAATTAAAGGTAAAACATTTGTTGTTTCAGGATCAGGAAATGTTGCTCAATACGCAGCGGAAAAAGTGTTGCAATTGGGCGGGAAAGTTTTAACCTTATCTGATTCAGGGGGATATATATATGACAAGGACGGGATTGATGAGGGAAAATTAGCCTTCATTATGGATCTCAAGAATAATAGACGCGGAAGAATTTCTGAATATGTGGCAAAATATAAATCGGCAACCTATCATGAGGGTAAACGTCCCTGGGGGGTTAAATGTGATATTGCCTTGCCATGTGCCACACAAAATGAATTAGATGGAAATGATGCCAGAGAATTGATGTCCAATGGCTGTATTTGCGTTGCAGAAGGAGCAAACATGCCTTCTACACCAGATGCTATCCACGCTTTTCACGATGCCAGAATTTTATTTGCCCCAGGTAAAGCCTCCAATGCCGGTGGTGTTGCCACCTCAGGCCTGGAAATGTCTCAGAATTCTTTGAGAATCAGCTGGACACGGGAAGAAGTAGATGAAAGGTTACGGGGAATCATGGAAGATATTCACGATTCCTGCATTGAGTACGGAATAGAAGGTGACGGATATTGCAATTATGTAAAAGGCGCCAATATTGCAGGTTTTGTAAAAGTGGCAGATGCCATGCTTGCACAGGGGGTGATATAAATCATTAATGATTTGTTGGCAGTTATAGGAATTTGACTTTCCATTTCAGGAAAGAATTAGCTCCTATAACTGCCAATCTTATTTATAGCTAATTCAACTTATCTTTGCCTTATCCTAAGCGCTATAAATGCAAATTACCACTAAAGCTTTAATTCTGTCTTCTCTCAAATATGGAGATACAAGTTTAATTGTAAAAGCTTTTACCTATTCTGATGGTTTAAAATCCTATCTGCTTAAAGGAATCTTGACATCCAGAAAAGGAAAATTAAAAACCGCCTATTTTCAGCCCTTGACGCAATTGGAAATAGTTGTGAATCATAAAAATAAGGGGACACTTGAACGACTTATCGACGCAAAAATCAGTTATCCTTACCAATCTGCCCATACGGACATTGCCAAGAATGCAATGATCCAATTTTTAGCAGAAATGCTGGTCAACAGTATTTTTGAAGAAGAACAGAATAAAGACTTATTTGATTTTCTGGAAGCATCACTACAATGGCTGGATACACACCTTAACATTAGTAATTTTCATCTGTTTTTTCTACTGGGATTGTCAAAGTATTTAGGGTTTTATCCAGATAAGGGAAGATTGGATTATCCATATTTCGATTTGGTGGAAGGTGCCTTTATTGAATCCCCCGGGATACATCCAATTCTAAAAGGAGAAGCCTTGGATGTTTTTAAAACACTTTTGGGCATAAATTTTGATGCTATGCACATGATCAGGGTGGGCAAAAAAACAAGGCAAGAACTATTACAATCCCTTGTACTCTATTTTGAAGTACATTTGCACGGATTTAAAAAACCCAGATCACTTGCTATTTTGAATGAAGTTTTTAGCTAAAATGCATAGGGGAATTTTTCTTATTTCACTTCTTTTTATTAACGTTATTTCTGCCCAGGAAATAACGATTCTTGATGTTGAAACACATGAACCAGTCATTAATGCTGTGCTTTATAACAACGATAAATCAAAGACTGCCCTGTCTGATTTGGAAGGTAAATGCGACCTCTCTGTTTTTAATAGAAATGAACGTATAACGCTAAGACATATCAGCTATCAGACTAAAAGGTCCACGAGGGAACTCCTAATTAAAAGGGGAGGAAAAGTTTATCTTAGTTTGAAGCGCGAACAGTTGGATGAAGTAGTAATGTCTATTTCAAAATGGGAACAACAAAAAAAAGACGTCCCACAAAAAATAGTTTCAATTAACGCACAGGCAATCGCATTTACAAACCCGCAGACGTCCGCAGATCTATTACAGAATAGCGGGAAAATTTTTGTGCAAAAAAGTCAATTGGGCGGTGGAAGTCCTATGATCAGGGGCTTTGCGACCAACAGGCTTGTGTTGTCCGTGGACGGAGTGCGAATGAACAATGCTATTTTCAGGGGGGGCAATATTCAGAATATTATTTCAATAGACCCTTTTACGGTTAAAAACACTGAGGTGGTTTTTGGTCCTGGTTCTGTAATATACGGAAGTGATGCAATTGGTGGAGTTATGAATTTCATTACCAAAAAACCACAATTTTCGACAAAAGATAGTTTATATATTTCAGGAAATTTAAATTACAGATTTGCTTCAGCAAATAATGAAAATACCGGGCATTTTGGCATAAATCTGGGGTTGGATAAATGGGCATTTCTAACAAGTGTTACTTATAACCTCTTTGATGATTTGAAAATGGGTCAAAATGGGCCTGATTCCTATCTTAGAAATCAATATGTAAAGCGTTTGAATGGAACTGACGTTTTGGTTGAAAATGACAACAGCCGTATCCAAATCCCTACCGGATATGATCAGGTTAATCTTATGCAAAAGATATCTCATAAACCAAATAATAATTGGAGTTATGATTTAGGGTTGTATTATTCAGGCACATCAGATTATTCCAGATACGACAGATTAATACGGCCAAACAGCAGTGGAACGGGTTTGCGTTCTGCAGAATGGTTTTATGGACCCCAGAAGTGGTTTATGGGGAATATGCAGATTTATAACATAGGCCGGGGTAAGTTTTACGATGGTTTAAAAATCACCACGGCATATCAAAATTTTAAGGAAAGTAGAAATGACAGGCAATTTCAGGATTCTATTCGATATACTACAAAGGAAAATATAGATGCACTATCTGTAAATGTGGATTTTGAAAACAGAAAAATTGGAAATTTAAGACTGTATTACGGGGCCGAATATATTTTTAATATGGTAGGGTCTGAAGGTAAACAAACCAATGTGGAAAACGGATTTGAAGAAGCGGCCCAGTCGAGATATCCGGACGGTTCTACCTGGCAAACGCTGGCAGCTTATATGAATACTGAATGGAAAGCTAAACCAAATTTTACTTGGTTAGCCGGTATTCGCTATAGCCATGTATGGATTAATGCAGATTTTGATACAACTTTCTATCCTTTTCCTTTTGACAATTCTGATTTGAATAATGGAGCTTTGACCGGAAGTTTAGGATTTAGCTGGTTTCCTAAAGCGGATTTACAGTTTACGCTAAACGGGTCAACTGGTTTTAGAGCCCCCAATATTGATGATATAGGGAAGGTATTTGATTCGGAACCCGGGTCAGTGGTTGTGCCCAACCCTTATTTGAAACCTGAATATGCCTATAACCTGGAATTGGGAGTACAGAAGAATTTTAAAGATAAAGTAGTCCTAAAAGGCGCGGCTTATTATACCTATCTGGCAAATGCTTTGGTACGAAGGGATTACCTGTTTAACGGGGAAGAAGAAATTATATACAATGGGGAACTAAGCAATGTGCAGGCTATTCAGAATGCTGCCAAAGCCTATGTGTATGGATTTGAATTGGGTTTGGAAGCATTTCTTTCCGAAAATTTCTCCATTTCAACGAATCTCACTTTAACAGAAGGAACAGAAGAGGATGATAATGGCCAGGACACTCCTGCAAGGCATGTACCGCCAACTTTTGGTGATTTTCACCTCATTTGGAGGAATCAAAGGCTGAAATCAGATCTGTTCCTGAATTACAATGGAGAAATATCCTATAATGACCTTGCGGTTTCAGAAATAAATAAAAGTTATATCTATGCCAGTGATGCGGACGGGAATCCTTATTCACCTTCCTGGTATACCTTAAATTGGAGGTCTCAGTTTCAAATCACAAATCCTTTAAAAATAACCTTTGCCATTGAAAATATTACCAATCAAAGATATCGCCCCTATTCATCGGGAATTGCAGCAGCGGGAATTAATTTTATTCTGGGACTGAGTTTTCGCTTTTGATCTTTAAAAATCAAAGCATTTAATATATTACTTCTTTAGACGCCTGTCTTCACATCACAAACGTACCGCAGCTATTGCTTTTAAAGGCTCTTCGCAAGCATAAAATATTGGCTTCCACAACTATGCGACGACATTTTAAGGAAAGACCTATAATTTCATTCTAATTCCTTAATTTTGCAGCCTTAAATTATATCAAAGGAAACCGTTTGTATGAAGTTTGCGGAATATAAGGGATTAGATTTATCTGAAGTTGGAGTTGAAATGCTTCAATACTGGAAAGCCCGGAATATTTTTGAAAAAAGCATTACCACCAGAGAAGGGCAGGAAACCTATGTGTTCTATGAAGGCCCGCCTTCTGCAAATGGCATGCCTGGTATTCATCATGTAATGGCCAGGACGATAAAGGATATATTTCCCAGATATAAAACCATGAAAGGTTTTCAGGTGAAGCGAAAAGCAGGCTGGGACACACATGGTCTTCCAATTGAATTGGGAGTTGAAAAAGAACTGGGAATAACTAAAGAAGATATTGGGATAAAGATATCCGTAGAAGAATACAATGAGGCTTGTAAAAAAGCAGTAATGAGATATACTGATGCCTGGAATGACCTCACGGAAAAGATGGGGTATTGGGTAGATATGGATGATCCTTACATTACGTACAAGCCCAAATACATGGAAACTGTCTGGTGGCTTTTAAAACAGATATACGACAAAGGACTTATCTATAAAGGATATACCATACAGCCATATTCTCCAAAAGCCGGTACGGGATTAAGCTCTCACGAATTAAATATGCCAGGCACGTATCAGGATATTACTGACACAACGGTAACCGCCCAGTTTAAAACCATAAAAAGTTCGTTACCCCCTTTTTTGAAACAGCTTAAGGACGAGTTGTATTTCCTGGCATGGACAACGACGCCCTGGACGCTGCCATCCAATACCGCACTTACAGTTGGACCAAAAATTGAATACGTTTGGATAAAATCATACAATCAATATACTTTTCAACCTATTACTGTCTTGTTGGCTAAAAACCTTGTAGGTCAACAGTTTTCAGGTAAATTTTTTGAGGTTGAAAATGAAGTCGGGTTACTGTCTTTTTCTAAGGAAGATAAGAAAATACCCTATTTGATAAAGGGGTCATGTATTGGCGAAGAATTAGTTGGAATACGATATGAGCAGCTAATTGATTATACCAGGCCATACGAACATCCTGAAAACGCATTCCGTGTTATTTCTGGCGATTTTGTCACTACAGAAGATGGTACAGGGATAGTGCATACTGCACCTACATTTGGGGCAGACGATATGCAGGTAGCCCAAAAAGCGGAACCCCCAGTGCCTCCAATGCTGGTGCTCGACGAAACTGGCAATGCAGTTCCTCTGGTGGATTTGCAGGGCAGGTTTCGAAAGGAAATGGGAGATCTGGCAGGCAAGTTTGTTAAAAATGAATATTATGAAGATGGGGAAGCTCCGGAGCGCTCGGTTGATGTTGAAATTGCCATTCGCTTAAAAGAAGAAAACAAGGCGTTTAAGGTTGAAAAATACGTACACAGTTATCCCAATTGCTGGCGTACAGATAAGCCAATTTTATATTACCCGCTAGATTCGTGGTTTATAAAAATCACAGATGTTAGGGAACGAATGCATGAACTCAACCAAACCATAAATTGGAAACCTAAAGCCACCGGGGAGGGAAGGTTTGGAAATTGGCTTGCGAGTGCAAATGATTGGAATCTTTCAAGATCCAGATTTTGGGGGATACCATTACCCATTTGGAGATCCGAAGATGGCCGGGAAGAAATTATCATAGGATCTGTAGAACAATTGAAAAAGGAAATGACCAGATCTGTTGAGGCAGGTATTATGAAATCAGATATATTCCTGGATTTTGAAGCAGGAAATATGAGCGAGGAGAACTATGACAGGATAGATCTTCATAAAAATATTGTCGATCAGATTGTCCTTGTTTCAGATTCCGGAAAACCAATGAAACGAGAAAATGATCTCATTGATGTTTGGTTTGACAGCGGGTCCATGCCATATGCGCAATGGCACTATCCCTTTGAGAATAGTGAACTTATTGATAATAGGGAAGCTTTTCCGGCAGATTTTATTGCAGAAGGTGTTGACCAGACAAGAGGTTGGTTTTATACTCTGCACGCCATTGCAACAATGGTTTTTGATTCTGTTGCCTATAAAAATGTAGTCTCCAATGGTTTGGTACTCGACATAGATGGCAAAAAAATGTCAAAGCGTCTGGGCAATGCTGCAGACCCGTGGATGACCATCAAGGAATATGGCCCGGATGCGACACGTTGGTATCTTATTTCCAATGCCAATCCATGGGATAACCTTAAGTTTGATCCAGAGGGTATTGCAGAGGTAAAAAGAAAATTTTTCGGAACCTTGTACAATACCTATTCCTTCTTTTCTCTGTATGCCAATATTGATGAGTTTAATTACTCTGAAGAAGAAATAGCATTGGAGAACCGCCCGGAGATTGATCAATGGATCTTATCTGAGTTGCATACACTTATAAAAAAGGTGGATGAGGCATATGATAGCTATGAACCAACAAAAGCCGCAAGGGCTATTGCAGATTATGTGCAGGAAAACCTAAGTAATTGGTATGTTCGTTTAAGCAGGAGAAGGTTCTGGAAAGGGGATTATCAGGAAGACAAGATATCTGCTTATCAGACCCTTTATACATGCCTTGTTACTATTGCTAAACTCTCTGCCCCAATTGCACCTTTTTTTATGGACAGATTGTTTATAGATTTAACCAGAACTACAAAGAAAGATTTTTTTGACAGTGTTCATTTATCTAACTTTCCCGGGTATAATCCTTATTTTGTGAATAAGGAACTGGAGAGTAAAATGCAAAAAGCGCAAACTATTTCTTCTCTTGTTTTATCTATTCGACAAAAAGAAAAGATTAAGGTGCGTCAACCTTTGCAAAAAATTATGATCCCTGTTTTGGATGATAAACAGCGTGCGGAAATTGAAGCGGTGGCAGATTTGATAAAAACAGAGGTTAATGTAAAAGAAATTAAACTCCTGGATGATGCTTCAGGTATACTGGTAAAACGTATTAAACCAAATTTCAAACTGCTTGGCCCCAGGTTCGGCAAAGACATGAAATTGATAGGTAATGCAGTTAGCAAACTGGATCAAAAGGATATCCAAAAAATTGAACGGGAAGGTAAAATTTCACTTGAAATAGAAAATAAAAGTATTATATTACAGTTACAGGATGTAGAGATCTCTTCTCAGGATATAGAAGGTTGGTTAGTGGCCAGCTCCGGTCCGTTGACAGTGGCATTGGATATCACTATTGATGAAGAACTGAAACAAGAGGGGATAGCTCGCGAACTGGTAAATAGAATTCAAAACCTGAGGAAAGATTCAGGTTATGAAGTAACAGATAAAATAGATATTAGAATATTAAAAGACGGTTTAGTCGAAAGAGCAGTTAAGAGTAATATCAGTTATATAAAAAACGAAACCTTGACCTCTGAACTTAATTTTGAAGAACAAATGGAAGATGGAGTAACCATTTCCTTTGATGACGTAAATACAAAATTGTCTATCCAAAAACACTAAAATAATGGGACAAGATTTAAAAGTAAGATATACCGACAAAGAATTAGAAGAATTCAAGGTACTTATAGAAGAAAAGATAGTTAAGGCAAAAAGCCACCTGGAATTGCTCAGGAGCTCCTACATGAATGATGGGAATAATGGAACGGATGATACCTCTCCAACTTTCAAGGCTTTCGAAGAGGGTTCTGAAACCATGAGTAAAGAAGCCAATACGCAATTGGCCATTCGCCAGGAAAAATTTATTCGTGATCTTAAAAATGCGCTGCTGAGAATAGAGAATAAGACCTTTGGTGTTTGCCGGGTAACAGGGAAGCTTATAAATAAAGAGCGTCTTAAGTTGGTACCTCACGCTACACTCAGCATTGAGGCCAAAAATATGCAAAAATAAAGGTTAAG
>Ga0316195_10001545_pt1 | contig 10407 bp, 8 predicted proteins | sample Phised1_MG_FD_204937 | JGI IMG/M metagenome (GOLD analysis project Ga0316195, IMG submission 204937) | Coastal sediment microbial communities from Maine, United States - Phippsburg sediment 1 | ecosystem: Environmental > Aquatic > Marine > Coastal > Sediment | place: USA: Maine | collected...
ATCTGGTCGGTCACGGCATAGTCAGCACTAACGCTGAGCTCGTAGTTGTGCCAGTCAGAATAGTTACCAACGGCATAGTCGCTCTCCTCGTTGTAGCTGATCAAGGCGCCCAGATTGATGCCCAACGCGTCCATGACCTGAAAGGTGTGACCAATGGAGGCTGTCAAGAAAACGCCATTCTCATTGCACTGATCGTAATCGTAGTAGATTTTTACTGCGGGCTCGAGAATCGTATCCAAAGCCACCCCGAGGTAGGCTTCCTTGGTATCATCGAGGCCGTCCAGAGCATACCAGATTGTGCCGACGCTGACAGAGAGCATCTCGATCGGGCTGAAAGTATAGTCAAGAGTCATATCCGTTTCCGTTGCATTGCCGCCATTCACTTCGCTACCCAGAACCACGTCATCCTTGGTCTGGATATTGGTCCAGTAGCTCAGGGTAAAACCCTTGGCGCTCAGATCCACACCCCCTTGTACGACCGGCGTTCCGCCGCTCAGGTCAAAACCACGCCAGAGATACTTGTCGTAGTAGCCGATGTACACATCGCCTTCAACTTCAATAGCCGCCAGGGCCGGTGAGCTGACAAACATCACAGCAAGAGACAGAACAATTCCAGCAAATACCAGCTTCTTCATTTTTTTCTCCTTAGGGCATTTAGAAAAAAAGCATAAAAAAACCCGCGGAGCACCTTGCCCCGCGGGTCATGTAAGTCATGATCAGTTCTGCGTAACCGTTTTGGACGCGTGAGCAACTTTCGGATAATCACCAATTCCGGGAGCCGCAGATCCCATGCCACCAAGATGCACTGTCTGGAAATCAGGGTAGGCTTCCATGCCGATTTCAGAAACGTCAAGGCCACGGTACTCATCTTCTTCACTGCAGCGGATACCGACCGTGAACTTGAGGACCAACCAAACGATCGAGGTGCTAACGACCACGAAGGCCCCAATGGCCGCGACACCGATGAACTGGGTCAGAAAGCTGGTTTCGCTGTTAGTGATGGGCACTGCCATGGTACCCCAGATGCCACAGACCAAGTGGACTGAGAGAGCGCCGACGACATCGTCGATCTTGAGCTTGTCGAAGAATGGAACAGCGAGGACAACCAGGACACCACCGACGGCGCCGATGAGGGTGGCGGCACCCAGCGACGGGGTCGCCGGACCGGCTGTAATTGAGACCAGGCCAGCCAGGGCGCCGTTGAGAGCCATGGTGACGTCAACCTTTTTATAGAGGATCTGGACCATGATCATCGCCGCGATCATGCCACCGCAAGCCGCCATGTTGGTGTTGACCATGACGTTGGACATCTCGATCGCCGAGGAGGCCGAACCAAGGGAAAGCACCGAGCCGCCGTTGAAGCCGTACCAGCCCATCCACAGGATGAAGGTGCCGAGGGTTGCCAAGGGGATGTTGGAGCCGGGCATCGGGTTGACGCGACCGTCCTTGCCGTACTTGCCTTTGCGGGCGCCGAGGATGATGGCACCGGTTAAAGCCGCCCAACCACCCACGGAATGCACCAGCGTCGAACCGGCGTAGTCAGCAAAACCCATTTCGGTCAGCCAGCCGCCACCCCAGACCCAGGAGCCCTGAATTGGGTAGATAATCCCGGTGAGAACCACGCAGAAGGCGAAGAACGACCAGATTTTGACACGTTCAGCGACACAGCCGGAGACCACCGAGCAGGCGGCGCCGCAGAACACCATCTGGAAGAACCAGTCGGATGCTGCAGCATAACCGGCGGAATAGTCACCAGCCGCGGCGGCGGCATCATCTGCCGACCAGAGGCCAAAAGAACCGATGTACCCGCCATCAACACCAGCATACATCAGGTTGTAGCCGACGAGGTAAAAGAGGATGCCGGCAATGCCGAACAGGGCAATATTCTTGAGACAGATGGTGGCAACGTTCTTGGAGCGGACCAGGCCGGACTCGAGCATACCGAAGCCTGCTGCCATCCACATGACCAGGATCCCAGTTACGAGGAAGGAAAAAGTGTTAAGGATGTAGGACATCTCGGATACGGGGGCATCTTCGGCCAGTGCGAGAGCCGGCAGAGTCATCATCAAACCGGCAAGCAAAGCAATACGGGACTTCTTCATGATTTTTCTCCTTTTATCTTTGGCGTCATTTTTAAAGGGATTCAGGACCAGTTTCACCAGTGCGGATACGAACCGATTGCTCGATATCGCTTACGAAGATCTTGCCGTCACCGATGCGCCCGGTACAGGCTTCCTTTTGTACAGCATCGATAATGGACGCGACCTGTTCTTCATTCACGACAAGGTCGATCTTGATCTTGGGCAGGAAATCTACCTGATACTCCGCACCTCGATACAGCTCTGTGTGCCCCTTCTGCCGGCCGAAGCCGCGAACTTCGCTGACGGTCATGCCGCTGATGCCCAGAGCTGTGATCGCATTCTTGACATCATCCAGCTTGAACGGTTTGACGATGCACTCAACTTTTTTCATCATGTCCAAATCTCCTTTCCAGAGAGAAAAATAAAAAGCGCCTCAGCTTCCGCGAACGGAAGTTAAGGCGCCATTGCCTAGCAGCTAAATTCGAGACGTCGTTGTCTCGTTGGTCGTGCCGATATGTATCCCGGGAGGATGAATGACTGAGCGTTTCCCCCGGGTTGTATGTCTTAAAGCACCAGTCGTGCCAAAAAAATAAATCCTTTTATTTCAGATAGTTGAAATATTACAATCAACCAAGGACAACATGTTTGCCTAAATAATCACCAGTAATGCCCAGATTAAAAGCTCATTCGACAGGCAGGCAAACGCGGAACAATGTCCCTTCGCCCAGCTCGCTCTCAAGCTTGATGTATCCGCCATGCTCACGAATGATGTTCTGGCAGATGTAGAGACCTAAACCGGTTCCCTCGCCTTCCGGCTTGGTCGTGAAAAACGGAGCAAAGACCTGTTCCTGGAGTTCCGGGGCGATCCCAGGGCCATTATCCTTAACACGCAACTCGAGCATGCCGTCATGGCCGATACAGGTTGCCAGCACAATCTGCCCCTGAGCCTGCAGCGCATGAGCGGCATTCATCACCAGATTGATGATCACCTGCTTGACCTTGTTAGGATCGGCGCTCAGCACCGGAATATCAGAAAATTCAGTTTCCAACTTGATCGATTTGCGCTGCAGTTCAAAGCGCAACAACCTGCAGACCTCGGTAATCAGATCGTTCAAATTGACAAGCCGGTTCTGCGTTTCGCGATTGCTGGAGAAAGAGAGCAGTCCGCCGGTCAGGTTTTTCAAACGCTCGACCTCCAGGTTAATCTTGTCGAGCATCTCCTCCTGGAAAGCAGAGAGGGGTTTTTCGCGCTTGAGCAGTTCCGTGGCGTAGGCCACCATAGCCAAAGGGTTGTTGATTTCGTGGGCAATACCAGCGGTAAGTCGGCCTACTTCAGCCAACTTCTCGCTCTGGATGGTCTGGTCCAGAAGTCTTTTGAATTCGGTGATATCCTCAACAATGACAACCACGCCGGTCACTTCGTCACCGTCACGCAGTGGCGCCAGCCGGCGTTTCTGAAAACGGTTGGTCCCATCAAGCTGTCGGTGCAGCAGTCGCAATTTCGCCTTGGAGCCGCTCTGCAGGACCTGCTTGATCCTCTCGATAACACCTTCTTTGACCAGGTTTGGAAAAAGAACACCGAGGCTGGCTCCGACGGCACGCTCCTCGGCAATGCCGCTCATCTCCACCATACGACTATTCCAAGAGGTGATCACCAGCTGTTTATCGACCGTATAGACACCAAGGCTGACGCTTTTGAGAATCCGGTCATTGAATTCGTGCAGATGGCGATACCCCTCGCTCACTTTGCGTAAACGATCGTAAAGTTTTGCATTCTCAATGGCGATGGCGGCCTGTCGTCCCAAGATCATCAGCGGCTCTATGTCGCCGCTCGAAAAAGCTCCCGCATGCGGACTCTCAACATTAAGCACCCCGACCAGTTTCTTCTTGCTGATCAAGGGTACGGCCAGTTCGCACTGGGCGCCTGGAATCCCTGGCACATAATCAGGCAGCTGCCGCACATCTTCAACCAGGATCGGCCGTTGCACTTCGGCTGTACGCCCCATGACGCCCTGTCCGATCTGGATCGGTCCCATAGCGTCATCGGTGTAACCGAACGCCGCCGCCGCAACCAGATGAAGGCCATCGTCATCGAGCAAACGAATAATGGCATTTTCGAAATGAAAGACGTCACGGGCGACGCGTAGCACAGAATCGAGCAATTCCTCGAGATCGGTTGTCGACGCCAGTTCCTGGCCAATTTCGATCAGAGCGTTGAGCAAACGTTCGGATTTTTGTTCTGACATATTTGACAGGGTCGCTGCGATCATCATGCAATCCTGTAACGCATAAGCCATGCCATCCGCAACAAAACAAAAAAGCAAATGAAATCAGTGGTTTTAAACAAAAGTGACGGGCCGAGAGAAAGCCTCTGCCTCTATACGTGCAAAGCTTGCCAGCTTTTTAGGCAGATTTGATTGACCGTCGGGATTATGCTTGAGTTAAAGCAACTTTTTCCCTATACTGAATACGCATAGGGTTATCTGTTCAGCTCTCTGCCCTGTAAGTGAGGTCGCTATGCCCACGCGGAATATCTTTTCATCGGGCAGGTTCCTTGTGAAAGTGGTGTGCAAGCCCGTCTCGAAACGGGAAGCCTGAAACGTTCATAGACCAGCCCACTTAGTTGGCCGTCGTCGTGAGGCCACGGACCCACGGCAGGTGTGGAGAGCTCAAAGAAAGACGTCGGGACATCCGGCGTCTTTTTGTTTCTCGGCAACGCGCCAGATCTCGCCGATCGACGCAGCTATCGATACATAATGTTAATGCGGGAATTCTCCTTCAGCTTCAACCTGATCTTATGTTATCGTACCCCGATTTTTTTGGAAGGCCAGTATGAATAGTCCTGAGAATACTGATATAAAGCGTTTGATGATCGACAACCGGGAATATGTCCTGGTCGGGACAGCGCACATATCCCAGGAATCTGTTGAAACCGTACGGGCGGCGATCCAGGAGGAAAATCCGGATACGGTCTGTGTTGAACTGGACGAGCAGCGTCATCGCGCGCTGCGCAACCCGCGCCACTGGGAATCGCTCAATTTGATCCAGGTCCTGAAACAGGGGCAGGCGCCTTTTCTACTGGCCAACCTGGCCTTGGCTTCATTTCAGAAGCGCATGGGGCTGCAGACAGGCGTCAAGCCCGGTGCGGAACTGGCTGCCGCAGCCGAAGCCACAGAGGCCCTTGGCAAAAATCTTCAGTTGGTAGATCGCGAAATCCGCACGACCTTGTTGCGCGCCTGGCGCAAAGCTGGATTCTGGAAGAAAATGACCCTGCTTGCCACGTTGCTGGCCAGCCTGTTCGAATCCCAGGAGCTCAACGAAGAGGAACTTGCCAAACTGCGCCAGACCGACACGCTTTCGGCCATGCTGGACGAAATGGCAGAGGTCCTGCCGATGGTCAAGACCATCCTGGTTGACGAGCGCGACACCTACATGGCCCATCACATCCGCCAGGCTCCCGGTGAGAAGATCGTCGCCATTGTCGGAGCGGCCCACATGCCAGGCATTCTTAAAAAACTTGAGCAGACGTTTTCCACGGAAGAGATCAAAGAGCTGACAGTCATTCCTGCCAAAAGCGGCGTGTCAAAAGCGCTGCCCTGGCTGATACCAGCTATTGTGTTGGGGCTGTTTGTCGCAGGATTCATGACAGGCAACACCCAACAACTGGCAGATGCTGCCGTTGCATGGATTCTTGCCAACGGCGTCCTCTCCGCCCTGGGGGCTTTGATTGCCCTGGGTCACCCTCTGACCATCCTTACCGCCTTCATTGCCGCACCGATCACGTCACTCAACCCAACCATCGGTGCCGGCTTCGTCACCGGGTTGGTCCAGGCCTTTATTGCCCCCCCCCAGGTAAAAGACATGGAACACGTGGCAGAGGATATCGCCAAGTTAAGCGGTTGGTGGCGCAACCGCCTTACCCGTGTCCTGCTGGTATTTATTCTTTCCTCCCTCGGCTCAGCGCTTGGCACCCTGGTCGCCTTCGGCTGGCTAAAAGACCTCTTCTGAAAAAGCATAAGGGCCAGGTCTACACATTTCACATTCTCTGCAAAGAGTGCATTTTTTGTGAGAGGTGTAGACCTAACCCCTGACACGCGCCAAACTATTCAAAGTTAATCAGATGTGTTCCAGCACTTACTTTCAACTGGTCCATGACGCGGTATGCCGGATCGGTAAGAGCGATATCGAGGTCCAGATCGCGGTAGTACACATCTGGGCGAAAGTTGATGAGCCCGTCATGATCGACCCATGCGGTCCAGTACTGGATATGCACCGGAATAGGATTGATGGGCACCTTCTCTGGAACAGTCGCCACGAAAAGCTCCTTTAATCTTGCTTTACCAAGCCCCTTTTCAAGCAGGTAGTCGGCGAGGTCATGCGGACGTTCAATGCGAATGCAACCCGAGCTGAATGGACGCACGTTTTTGTCGAAGAGATAAGACTCGTTGGTATCGTGCAGGTAGACATTGTAGCGATTTGGGAACATGAACTTGACGCGTCCCAAAGGATTCCACGGGCCGGGGTCCATGCGCAGCATGCCTGGGAAGTTGGCCGCCGTGACCTTGGTCCAATCGATACCCTGCGGATCGATGATGGTCTCACCATCTGACCAGGCAACGATACGGAAATGCTTCTCCTCAAGGAAGGCCGGATTGCGCTTAATTTGCGGCAGTTTGTCTTCCCTGAGGATCGTCGGCGGCACTGTCCAGTAAGGTGCGAACTCCAGGTACGTCATGCGTGCCGAGAACACCGGTGTTTTTCGGTACTGCGTTCCGACGATGACCGGCATATGCATGACCGTCATGCCGTTCTCAACGACTTCTAGTGAAAAATCGGCAATATTGATACTGACGTACCTGTTACCGAAACTTTTCGGCATCCAGCGCCAACGTTCGAGATTCAATTCGATCTGACGAATGCGTTCTTCGACCGGGACATTCAGGTTCTCGAGGGTTTTGGGGCCGATGACGCCATCAGTCACCAGCCCGTGCCTGGCCTGAAAACGACGCATCGCAGCATATGTCTCCGGGTCATAATCCGGACCGGGCTCAATCATCATGTCAAAATCCCCGGTAAGCGACAAAAGCGTTCTGATCTGGGGGAGCCTTTCGTCCTGGTCCCCAGGTTTAATCGTCGGCCCGGCAGGAATCTCAGGCCACCCCCCCAAGGCATAAATTCTCTGATAATCAGCAAGGGCGGCCATAAGCTGCCGGTACTCTTCATGCGGTGGCGCCAGGTCTTCGAGAACCTGGACCACACGATGGCTTCCTATGGCATATTCCAGGAGTTTGACCAGGTCAGCTTTGCGACGCCTGGCGCTCCAGTCGACGTGTGCCAGTGCCGGGTCAACCTGACCTTCAACCATGTGTGTGGCATAAGTCAGGAAAGCTTGAGACAAAAAGAGATCGAGAACCGCTCGATTATCAGAATCCATCGGCAGTTTATACCAGGAGAAATCTGTCTGGATACGAATCAGCCCCTCCAGGTCAGCCAGCAAATAATCATTACTGCAGAGACCATGCGCACCGGCATTGCGGAGGATCTCCAGCAGCTCCAGAGCCTCCGGCTTAATCTGCCAGCCATCCATCCAGATCGGGAGAAATTCCCTCTGTTGATAAAAGTTGAAGATGTCATCATGGAACATGACATGCGGGACTCCATTCAACGCTGCCAAGTGGGAACCACTGCTGTCCAGCAAGCTCTCAATTTTCTCACTGGTTTCTTTGTCCAGCAAGGCAATCACACCCGGTAGCTGCTCGGCACATACAGAACTCGCCGAGAGCATGAAAATAACGATTATTTTTATCAGAGTTTTGAGCATGGCAATCCCGATGTGGCTTGTGTATATGGTAGACAAAGGAGAGACATTTAGCAAACGTCTTGAGCCTCTAGATGTATTCTGAGTGCATGGCAAGCTTTTTGGACTCACAGAAGCGTGCAGAAACCTGCAACTTGTATGCACATGGCCGCGAAGATATGTTAATTTTGCACGTTACATCATTCCGATTCCAATACTCGCCGCTGAGATGTTTATACTATCAAGCAAGTAATCATTGCGGGACTTTATGCTAACGATCGAAACAGTTTCCACATTTTTTCTGGCTTCGACATTACTTGCCGTTGCACCGGGGCCTGACAATATCTTTGTTCTGACGCAGTCTGCCCTGCATGGCAAGCTCTCCGGCCTGGTCGTGATGTTCGGTTTATGCACCGGGCTGCTCGTCCATACCAGCGCCGTCGCTTTCGGAGTCGCCGTCATTATCCAGACCTCGGTGCTCGCATTTAACATGCTGAAGATGATCGGAGCCGGCTACCTGCTTTACCTCGCCTGGCAGATCCTGCGTGCCTCTCCGGAAGAGATCCGTTTGCACGGAAGACGCCCTAAGAGCTTGGGAGAACTGTATCGACGAGGCATCATCATGAACGTCACCAACCCGAAAGTATCGATCTTCTTCCTCGCTTTTCTGCCTCAGTTCGCTGACCCATCGCGCGGCACCATGAGTTTGCAGTTGATCGCGCTGGGGGGGGTATTTATTATCGCGACCATCCTGGTGTTCGGCTCCATTGCCCTGATCGGCGGGGGTCTAGGAACGTGGCTCAACCGTTCTCCCCGCGCCCAGCGAATGATCAACGGGGCTGCAGCAACCGTCTTTGTCGCCCTGGCCTTAAAGCTGGTGACAACGGAGAGATAAGATGACACTGCTAGCTTCGCTCGAAGCGATCGGTTTTATTGCCACACCTTACAAGACTCTCGCGGAGTGTCCGAGAAATATCGACCCGCAGGGGCCACTCTGCAACCTGGTGATCCGCAAGGATTTACGCGATGGCTTGCTGGGCTTGCATGTCGGGCAAAAAATTCTGATACTTTACTGGTTCGAGCAGGTCGACAGGAGTATACTGCGCCAACATTCCAGGCGGACCAGCGAACTGGCCGGCATATTTGCCCTGCGCACTCCCAACCGCCGCAATCCAATCGGAGCCGCGATTCTGCCGATCGAGCAGATCGATGATGGGGTCATCTCAGTGCGCGGGCTTGACTGCCTCGATGGGACGCCACTGATTGATATCAAGCCCGCCATGGCGGAAGAATGTACTTGTTGAGATGGTAATGTCACTCTGTGCATGACTTTGAAACCGAGGGCAACATGGACTGGAAAGCATTTTTCGATCGGCTTGGCATGAACGGCACCAGGTGGCAGTGGCGCATGATGCGCTGGGAACGCAGCCTGCGCGGCATCATGCAAGGCAATCCCGCGCATGGCAACTGGTCGGCGACAAAGGTGCTCCTCGCCATCAACCTACTCCTTTACGGCCTCATGGTCGTGCAAGGGGTGGTCGGCGGGATGGGGCTTTCGGTCGTGTTCACTCCAGGAGGCTACCTGTTGATACATGCCGGGGCCCAATACTGGCCACTGGTCTTGACCGAAGGCGAATGGTGGCGCTGCATCACCTATGCCTTCGCTCATGGCGGGCTCATCCATCTCGGTTTCAACATGATGGTTCTCTACCAGATCGGTCCCATGATCGAGGAAGAGATCGGCACCGTCCGCTTCGTCAGCCTCTATGTATTGACTGCCTTGACTGCCACCTTTGCCGGTTTCGGCTGGCAGGTCCTCTACATCAAACAGTGGGTCCCGGTGGTCGGCGCTTCGGGGTCGCTCTTCGGCCTGATCGGTTTCGCAATCTCCTACTATCACCGGGTCGGCGGCGTCACGGCGCACAATTACCGCAATTTCATGCTGCGTTGGGCAGCAATCGCCTTCGTCTTCGGCCTGCTGGTCGGCGCCGACAATGCCGGTCACCTCGGCGGTGCCGTCGGCGGTGCCCTGTTCGGCCTGATTCTGCCGATCGGCATTCGCGGACGTCAGATGCTGCGCCCCTTCTTCAATGGCTTGGGGGCAGCATGCATGCTGCTGACGGCTGTCAGCCTGCTGTTGATGATTGGCAACTGGATCTCTTAAGCTTTCGAACACAAGACGCGAAAAGGCATGGGACAACGGCTGATGCTGGTTGGCGGCCAAGATCCTCAGGAAGGCTTTTCTCACCCGGCAAAATTCTGTATTCTATATTCTGTATTTTCGTACCACTTATCGTGAGACACACCATGGCTAAAGACAAAACTCCGGTAACCCCCGCAACCCGTCTGCTCAAACAGGCCGGGACCGAATTCGCACCGCACCTGTACACTTACGAAGAACGTGGTGGGACCAGTGTTTCGGCTCGGGAGCTAGGTGTCGACGAGCACCATGTCATCAAGACCCTGGTTATGGAAGATGACCAGCGCCAGCCGTTGATCATCCTGATGCATGGCGATCGGGAAGTCTCC
>Ga0316195_10001546_pt1 | contig 10405 bp, 12 predicted proteins | sample Phised1_MG_FD_204937 | JGI IMG/M metagenome (GOLD analysis project Ga0316195, IMG submission 204937) | Coastal sediment microbial communities from Maine, United States - Phippsburg sediment 1 | ecosystem: Environmental > Aquatic > Marine > Coastal > Sediment | place: USA: Maine | collected...
TTATGTCTGCATCAAGACCCAGTCCACAAAAAGTAGATTCAGAATTAGAGAAAGAAATTGAAAGAATTTACAATACAAAAATATTCAGGCCAGTTAGCAATTCATGGGGAGAATATTTTTCTCATCTTAGATCCTCAAAGTATTTAATAATTACATCAAAAGAAGATACATTTGGATATCAAATAGTAGATGCAATAACAAATGGATGTATCCCAATTGCACCAAACAGATGTGCATATCCTGAGCTACTTCCGTCAAAATATATGTATAAAGAATATGATCTAGAACTTATGGAAATGGGGTGGGATGTGGCATGTTTGTTTGAAATGGCAATGATGGCATTTACAGAAATAGAAGATGATGAAAAACCAGAAGTACCAAGATTGTTATGCGAAAATCAAATGAGAGATTTTTACAATGTAATATGTGAGGAGATGAAAAGCTAATGCCGTTCAAAACATATAACAATTGGATGTTTGACGGAAGTAGAACAACTCCTATACCAAAACCTACAGAGAAGGTTGATATTCTAAAATATAACTCCCCGATCACACACACTTTTGCGTTACAAATGTTTATGAGGCATGGTCCGTTGAATCATTATTTAGATAAATACTTTAATAATATTGGTTTAAGATATTTAGCAAAAGAAGAGTTGTTTTTATTTCTTAAAAATTGTGTCTTGGATTTTCGTGTATTAAGAAGGGATACAGTATTTTATCCATATAAAGCTAAGAATAAGCTGTATGATATATTAAGAGATAAATTTCCTGAATTAAAGAATCATGATGTTTCATTGTTCTGTGATATTGTTGAGAAATCAGATGATCGAGATAACATTTATGAAACTCTCGGTTTAGCAAAGCCACCAAAAAAGGAAAAAATTAAAATAGGAAAGAAAAAAATAAACAAAAAAGAAAAGATAACACTGAAAGCATTTATGGAAAAACACTTCTCTACCATTGGGGTATGATAGAGAAGTGCTTCCATATGCCGCATTACTCTTTAATCATTTGCGACAGGGCCGCGGCGGTGGCGGGGGAAATTACAGGATTGCTGATCGGTGGAGTTACATGTTTTTTCTTTTCGATGATCGGTTTGGGCAAAATGAACCCCAGTTCATCACAGTGTTTGCAGGGAGTGGTTGATTTGATGGTATGATCAGGAACGATCTTTTTGATCTTACCCTTCCCGTAGCAATGTGAACATTTTACACGAACCTTTCCTTTGCCCTTGCAGGTTGTACATTCCAGGTTCAATCCACCACCTTCTGGCCAACGCTCAATGTACCTTCCGGAGCCTTTACATTTTCGGCATTCAACACTTACCTTTTTCTTCCCGGCGCAGATGTGACAGTTGACTTCGACTGGTTTACGATTGAACTTGTAAATTTCTCCGGTGCCTCTACACGATACACAGGAGTTGGCAAAGGGGCTGGTGATCTCAAAGTATCTCTGTTTTTTCATCTGTTCAGATACGAGATGCTGCATTACAAGATTCTTCGCCAATTTGAGCTGCTTTTGGTCAGCCGGATTTCCTTTCCATGCAATTTCAAATCCGGTCAATACCAATTCAGGAGTGACTCTGTCGGCGTCGATACCAACGATTGCCAATGCTTCTTCCACTGTCATTGTTTCTACAGCTACTTGATTTGACATAACGAACTCCTTCTTTAATAGGTTAGTATGAGAACCAACAGGTTTAATTCTTCCTGACGATGTGCGAGGTCATGGCTTTGGTCTCTGATCCGTAGTTGATCACCTTGGCTCTCTCGCACATCCTGGGGCAGAATCAAGCGGCAAAAATTAAAATATAAATGATACGGGTTTGCTCACATAAGACCTCCTATTTTTTATAGATTAGGATGTTTTGAAAAAAAATAAAGACAACTATTGGTAACGCTTCAGTAATTAATATATATAGATGTTTATTTTTATAATTGGAACATAATCAAAATAAACAAAAGGAGGAACCTATTTGATTTCAATAAAAAACTCATTTTCAAATTGTTCAGTTTGTGATTTGTTAGATGAACCATCTTGTATTCTTGAGACGAATTGTCAAGATGATTTAAGAGCAGTAGATGTTATTTTTATTGCAGAGAACCCTGGTAAAGATGAGGTTAAAGCTGGAAAACCTCTCGTTGGAAAAGCAGGAAAAATGTTTAGGAAATATTTTCAAAAATATGGCTTAAATAAAATGAATTATTTGTTGACCAATACTGTTTTATGTCAAACATTAAATGAAGATGGGACAACAGGTAATCCAGAAAAAAATGTTATTGAGTTGTGTAAAGAAAATTGTATGAACATTATCAAGGCATGTGATCCAAAACTTATTGTTTTGATGGGTACAAGTCCTATGAGTGCTTTTGGAATTGCCAAAGCAGGGATTACAGCTATACATGAAAAAGGCGAGATAATGGAATGGGAAGGATACAAAGTAAGAGTTATTGTCCATCCTTCATTTGTTAATAGAAACCTTTCTACATGGGAACCAAAATTCTCACACGCCATGGCAGAGATTTCTGAATTGCTTGGACATAAGCACATAACTGTCTCAGAAGCGGTAGGGACAAAGAAATTGGGCAAAGGTATATTCAGGTATTCAATACCAGAAAAGTTTTACACAGACGAGTATAGGCTCGTTGATGTGCAGTTTTTGAATAAGACACAACAAGTATTATATATTTTTAGGGATAAAGATAACAAAAAAGTTTATCATAAAGAAAGCGATAGATATGTTTGTTATCAAGTTCCAAAAGGTATGGATGCCAAAAAGATGGTTCCATATGATAATCTACAACAAATTGAAATCAATTATAAAGATAGATACAATTTAGACCCTGATATTACATATGAAGGGGATTTAAGAATAACAGCAAAACATGCAATTGATTATTATCATTTTAATCAGGGAGAACCAAAAAAGAAGCAATCAAATATTATGTTTTTCGATATTGAGATTGATACAGGAGATGAAAGAGTATTCCCAACTCCAACAGAAGCCAGGTTCCCAATTAACATGATAACTACAATTTTTAATGGTCATAAAATTTGTTATGTTGTTGATAACAAAACAGAACCAATCACAGAAAAGCCAGTTGATGAATTGAAGATTTTCAATAATGAAAAACAGATGATGCTTCAGTTTATTAAGGATTTTAAAAATACAGAACCAGATTTTATTGCAGGATGGAATTGTATTAGCTTCGACCTTGAATACATTTTCACAAGATTACCACAGCTTGCTATTCAACAATCGAGTATGACAAATTTTGGAGAATTTTATGTTGAAGGTCAAAGATACATTTGTAATATTCCTGGCACAGTTGGAATCGACCAAGACTTTTTGTATAGGACATTTACATTCACAAAAATGGAAAACTATAAATTGGGGTTCATTGCTGCACATGAATTGGATGGTGTAACAAAAATTCAATTGCCGTTACCATTTAATGAAATGTACTGGAAGATGTTAAACAAAACAATTGACTACAACATTAGAGATACTGAGTTGTTGGATCAATTGGAGCATAAATTGGCTCATATTAACTTGATGAATGAGCTAAGAATTATTTGTAATACATCATTTGATTCAGTATCATCAATGGGGCAAATTGATTCATTGATGGTTTCATATTTGAAACGAAAAGGGTTTGCATCAAAGAATAGTAATCCACATATCAAGAAAGAAAAATATCCTGGTGCATATGTATTTGAACCAATTCCAGGAACTTACGATTGGATTACAGACTTTGACTTTGCATCTCTGTATCCAAGTATTATGATCACATATAATATTGGAGTCAATACTTTTGTAATGAAAACAAAGGATCCCCATTTTGGTTATGAACTTACATATTGTCCAGAGAAATTGCCTGAAAATATTGAGATTGTTATTGATCCATTATTCAAAAATAAAACTGTCACTTGTAAGCGTGATGATCTTTTAAAGAAAATCAAAGATGATAATCTTGTATTTACAATCAATGGTTGTTTCTTCTTACCACATAAAAAAGAATTTTCGGTGTTTGGTGAAGTTGTTGATATGTTAATGACAACTCGTAAAGATTACAAAGGAAAGATGTTTGGAGCTATTGAAGAAAAAAATGAAGATGAAGAAAAATTCTTTTTTACACGCCAATTAGTTTATAAGGTGTTGGCAAATACTTTATATGGAGTTGTTGCACAAAAATCATTTAGATTTTTTGATGTATCATTAGCAGCAGCAATTACATTATCAGGGCAAGAAGCATTGAAAACTTCAATCATTGAAGGTGATGCTTTTATGAGACATCTAAACAAGAAAAAACCTTACATACCACCCAAACCTATTACAAAAGAGCAAATGTTTGCAGATCCTGATACACAACCTGACATTTATTTTATGCCTGATAGAAGCAGAGATTATATTGTTACAGGTGATACGGATTCAATTTTCTGTTGTTTTGAAGACTTTGGTGATAATTTAAAAATGTCTGATATTCATGGATGGTGTAAGCAAATTGAAAGCTTTTTAAATGATGATAAAATTATTGAAGTAGCTAAAAAGCACAACGTGGATTTAGACTTCAACAGATTGAAATTGAAAAATGAGTTGGTTATTTCACGTGGTTTATTCTTAGCAAAAAAGAGATATGCAATTCGAGTTGTAAACAATGAAGGTAAAGATGTTGATAAAATCAATTACATGGGAGTTGAAATTAAAAGGTCAGATTATCCATCCAAATCGAAAGAGTTTTTGGTAGAGTTATCAGAAATGATTTTGAAATCTGAAAAAGTATCATTAGAAAGATTGATGGATTTTGTTAATCGAAAAGAGCAGGAGTTTGTTCGATTGATAAAAGATGGAGATAAAGGAATCTCAAGACCAGTTTCATATGGAAAGAAGTTGAAGGATTATAAAACAATTCCACAAGCTGTCAAAGCAATGGAAGCGTGGAATAAAATTATGTATGACGTTCATAAAACAGGTAACAAAGCATATATGTTTTGGGTAACAGGCATTGATATTGATACTGCTCCTGTTGAAGTCAGAGAGAACTATCATAGATTTGTAGAAGCAGGAAATAAACTGGAAGTTATAGCTATTCCTGATGAAGAAGAAAGATTGCCAGCGTACTTTATTGTCAATAAAGACGCAGCGTTAAAGTTTTCATTCAAGGATAGATACGACTTGATGTTGAAACCTTTGGGTAAAGTTAAGCAAAAAGAATCAGCAGTTCTTACATTTTAATTAGAACATAATGATAATCGAAAGGGGTATATTAATGGAAGAAAGTGTAAAATTAATCGAGAATTTCGTAAGTTGGCAAGGTGAAGGACCTGATAGTGGGCAAGCCATGATCATCCTTAGGTTTAAAACGTGTAACCTTAAATGTCCTTGGTGTGACACAGCAGTTAAAATGAGAATATCAGCAGAAGCCCCATACATGCTTTCTGATATTCAAGAAACTGTGAATGAGAGAAGAGCTGGGTTGTTAATTACAGGCGGAGAGCCAACAGTTCCAAAACATTTCAATGAGTGTTTAATGTTATTGAACCAACTTGACTATCCAATTGCAAATGTAGAATCGAATGGTTTCAGATTACAAGAATTAATTGAAGCAACAGATCCTACCAAAAACGTCAAATTTATTTACTCCCCAAAGTTTTTCTCAAGACAAGAGTTTGAAGATACAGTAGAACGAACAGAGCAACTCTTGAAACATCCAAACCTTTATATCAAAGTTGTTTATGAATCTCGTGATGTTGTTAATGCTTATCTTGAATGGTTATCAACAATTATCACTCCACAAAATTCACAAAAGGTATGGTTAATGCCAGAAGGAGTCACACGCTCTGATCTAATTAGAAATTCGGAAGGAGTTTTCAATGCTTGCGAAAAATACAGATTCAACTTTTCATCACGAAGCCATATTATATTTGGATTCGTATAAAACAGAAGGGGAGGTGGGTACCATCACTAAGAAGAAAGTAACAAGTTATCAAAAGCATTATCATCCAGATGAACAATCCGGAATATGTGTTGTTCGGCGTAAGGGTGAATCGGATGACGAGTTGCTAAAGAGGTTTCGTAAAAAATATTCCAAAAGCGGTCTTGCTAAAGAATTAAGGGATAGAATGTATTTTGAGAAACCAAGCAACAAGAGAAGACGTAAAAAAATGCAGTCAATCAGACTTATTGAGCGAGAAGCTAAAAAAGCTGAAGAAATGCAAGAACGGTATGAGAAATTTAAATCAAAAAAAGAAAAGATTCTTGACAAAAAAAGAAGAAAGGAAAATAAAAATGATTCAAGCAGTAGGAGACAAAATTATAGCAGAAATTATGAGGGCGACAAAAACAATCAGCGGGCTATTGCTTCCTGAAAGTTCTGATCCACAAGGATATGGTAGAGTTGTGTCATGTGGAGAAGGGGTACCTGAAAACATCGTTCCCGGAACTATTTTGGTATTTCATTTAAGAGCTGGAATGGATATGCTTATGAACAAACGTATTCTAAAAGTTCTTAAGTATGACGAACTTTATGGTATCCTTGAAGACAAAGATATTGAAGGTACTCTTGAAGTAATGAAGATAGGCGGGTCATCTGAAGGTCAACAGCTTGTACAACCTGTCTCAAAAATAATTCAATAAGGTGAAACAATGAATCTACAACACATTAATGCAACCACTCTTGGTGATGCATGGTTTCAAACGCTATTTAAAATACTTGAGGAAGGAAGTGTATTCACAATTGATCGTGGATCATATGCAGGTCAAAAGAGATTAGAGTTTGATTGGGTTACGATTCATGTCAAACATCCTTCAGTCCGACCTTTACTTCCTCAGATTGAAGCACATCATAACATTCCAAATCCAGTTGCTGACGATTATCTTGATGACTATCTTCCGTACTTAATGACTGCTGAATTAAAAGAAGGCGAGTCATATACATACGGCCAACGATTATCGGGATATCCAATTGCATATCCTGTAATAAGCAAATATGATGCTCTATGGGAAGATATAATTATCAAGGAAATGGACGAACTTTTAAAATTGGGTATTGTTTATAAAATAAATGATGCGTGGTGTTTGAATCAGATTGAGTTACTTATTTGGACGTATAAAAACAAAGGATACAGAAACAACCAAATGGTTCTTCAAGTAGCACATCCAACAGATATGTTGCTTCAAGACCCACCTTGTCTACGACAAATTGATACCCGTATTCAAGACGGAAAACTTCACTTCTATCCATATTTTAGAAGCTGGGATTTATGGGGAGGATTCCCTGCAAATCTCGGCGGTATTCAACTATTAAAAGAATATGTTGCATCCGAAATAGGTGTAGATGATGGAGAAATTATAGCATCAAGTAAAGGACTACATATTTACGATTACTCATTCGATTTAGCTAAATGCTTACGAATGAGAGACGATATGCAATTAAAACAAGGAGTCTAATATGTCTACAGTTATTGGTATTGTACAGGATAAGCAAGTTTGGATTGGTGCTGACAGTCGTGCGAGTACAGAAGATGGTGATATAAGACCTGGTAAATGTAAAAAAATATTTAGGAATGGACCTTATCTAATTGGTTTCATCGGAAGTGTTAGAGGAGGCCAGATTTTATATCCAAAATATTTTAAGCCTCCAGCAGATATAATGGGATTGCCAGATGCAATTATAAAACAGTGCTCAGAAAAGGGTGTTTTACTAACAGGAGAACAAAATCAATCTTTAATGGCAAGTAATTTTTTGGTAGGTTACAAAGGAAAATTATACGACATTTTAATTGATTTTCAAATGACAGAAGTAGCAGAATACTGTTCAATTGGAGCTGGATCATATTATGCATTTGGTTCATTACATACAACTAATAAAATGAAAGAAGATTTCACTCCAGAAATGAGAATGCAATTAGCACTTGAAGCTGCATGTGAATTTAGTGCGAGTACAGGACCGCCCTTTATATACGAAAAGTTATAATGTTTGCTATATATAAATGTTTAAAATGCGGGCATGAGTGGACTGGGCTTCCTGGTCCAACTCAATGCCCAATATGTTTACATTTGTATGTCAAATGGGTAAACTATAATGAACTGCGAAAACTATGGGATGATCGTGAAAAGTTTAAGAACAAAGAATAAAATATAAAGGAGAATTACGAATGGCGAGAAGTGGTTACATTCTTGCAGGGTTTGAGACCCTTGCAACTATTATAGATATGTTTATAGACGGGAGAAGGGGTAATTATGACGATCATTTTACCCGTGCTGATATTTCTCGCTTTTTGGCCGATACATGTTCTGGGTATCTACATTCATATGGGCAAAACTTTCCAAACAAAAAGAAGTATGACAAATACAGTCAAACTGAAGCTGATATGTATAAACAATGTAGAGACATGGGAATTTTTGATAATTGTAATCTGGTTGTTGACAGTGGAGGATTTCAAATTTCTGTTGGTCAATTAACGAGAGCTGAATCTGATCTTCTTCTTAATAACATGTACTATGATTTTTTAACAGATCATGTTGATGTTTATGATAGCTCTTTCATACTTGATGTTCCACCAGGTCCAGGTTGTGAGATTTTTCATAATTTTGAAGATGTTTACAATCTGAATATGCAATCGTATCAAAAAGCAAAAGCATTACCAGATCATGTTCGTAAAAAGATGATTTATATTCATCATTTCAGAACACCTAAGTTGTGGGAAATATACACCAGAATCATGAGAGAAGGTGAAATGTTTCCAGCGTTTGAATATCATGGGACAGGCGGTATTGTTGCCAACATGGCAAGTGATATGTCAATTCCATGTATTATTTATGTCCTTCCTCTTATTCCTTTAATTAATGAAGCCAAAAAATATGGACGAAAGTATTTGAACTTTCATATTTTGGGTGGAGCAAATTTTAGGGATGTCTTATTCTATGAGTTATTCAAAGTAACAGTTAAGAAACATCACGATATTGATTTGAATATTACTTACGATTCATCTGGACCTTACAAACAAGTCATGCATGCTAGATTTTTAAATGTACAAGATGATCAAGGTTATATGCGAAAAATGAACATCAAAAGCAATGCTCTGCATCTAAAGTTTATGCCAGAAAAAACTATCTTAGAAAAATACCAAGAGATCATGGATGATATGGCTGATCAATACGGTTTGAAAAGACTTGATATTGATGGAGTATATGGAATGTATCCAAATAGATCTAATGTTATGATGGAAACATTTCATCCAGGAGTTAAGGCATATTCAATTCTTTATGCGTTGAGTGTCTATCCCATGATTCAAGCACAAATGCAAGCGTTCGCATCAAGAGCTTTTGAAATTTATGAAGCTGGAGATTTAGAGTTGTTTTATAAGGAATGTTTTGATATTACAAGGCATATCAATCAAGGCAAACTAACAAAGAAACAACGAATTAAGGCATATAGTATTCCAAGATCGTTAGATATGCTTCGTAATCTGGATGAGGAATATTGTCTACACTTAATCAACAAATTTCTTTCAAAAGATGAATTTACTGATTTGAATGGCCAGAAGGGAGTCATGACCTGCTAATGGATAAACAATACAATGTTAATCACAGAAGATATGTTGAATTGCAAGAGGGAGAACAGTTTTGTCCAAAGTGTAATGGAAAAGGGAGAGTTAAGAAAAACAATCTCCCTTTATCTGTTACTCTTGAATGTGATAAGTGTTTGGGATCGGGAAAGTTGGACTGGATAGAAAAAGCAACTGGAAAGAAGGTGAAACAAATTTATGGGTACGAAGCTTGAACTCAATGAAGAAATTGGAGAAATACTATGTCCCAAATGTCAAGGTAAATCAGGAACAGTTAGTGGCGAACCTTCGGAAGTTGTAGTAGATCCAGCGTGGGTCAGATGTAATAAATGTCAAGGAACAGGAAAATTGGATTGGTGCCAACAAGCCGTTGGAGTTGCTCCGCCAAAATATTATGGCTTTGATTCATCAGCAAGTATGTCTTTACAAGATTTTGCTCAAAATGTTTATGTTTCTACACCACAAGGTGATAATGCTTTTTATAAAATGTATATGAATTTAATTGAGAATATGTCCAATGATCTTGCGGAGAAAATAGACAATGAAATCCTAGCAACCTTAACAGAGGATTTGGAACAAAATGATGATGAAAAAAATGTAATAGGGGGCAGTAAATATGATCACAGAGTCTTTTCTGAACTCATGTTTTTCCCTTCTTCTTAATCAAAAATCAAAAATCAAGAAAACAAAAGCTCTATATAGAGATATCCTTGATATTTTAGATTTTAGTGAGCAGAGGGATTCATATGAGGTACCTGTAGATATTAAAAGTAAATTGGATTGTTTGCGAAAAATATCTAAAATGTTAATTGATGATAAAACAGTTGACAGTA
>Ga0316195_10001547_pt1 | contig 10405 bp, 9 predicted proteins | sample Phised1_MG_FD_204937 | JGI IMG/M metagenome (GOLD analysis project Ga0316195, IMG submission 204937) | Coastal sediment microbial communities from Maine, United States - Phippsburg sediment 1 | ecosystem: Environmental > Aquatic > Marine > Coastal > Sediment | place: USA: Maine | collected...
CGATCGACGGTGGCCGTCCTGCCGTCGACCGTCATGCTGGTCGGCTCCATCTTCTTGAGCCGCGCGTCCAGGTCGGCGTACAGGTCGCGGCTGCGCTTCTGCAGCGTCGCGACCTCGTTCGTGAGCGTTTCAACCTGCCCGCGCAGCCGCGCGTTTTCCTGGCGCAGCACCTCGATCTGGTTCACGAGTTCCAGCTGGTTGCGCTGCGCGGTGTCCAGCCGGTCCAGCCGGGCCGTCATCTCGGCGTCCTTCTGCTGCAACTGCTTTTCCAGCGCGGCGATCTGCTGGCGCAGTTGCAGGATCGCCTTGCGCGCATCGTCGTCGGCAAAGAGCTGCGCGTGCGCGGGCAGCACGATCACCAGCGCCAGTCCAGCGAGCCAGGAGTTGAATCGCATCAGCATCTCCAGATGCGAAGAGCGACCGCGCCGCGGTCGCCCCTCGCTTCATGATCTGGTTCGAGCGCCAGGCATCCCGGACCCGAACCTCCGAACCAGCCGCTGCCGATGCGAGCCCGACGGCACGGCCGCCGCGCGCACCCGCAGCCGCTACTTGTAGACGATGTCCGCCCGGCGGTTCTGCGCCCAGGCTTCCTCGGTCGACCCCACCGCGCTGGGCTTTTCCTTGCCGAAACTCACCGCCTCGATCTGCGCGTCGCTGGCGCCGAGCAGCATCAGCCGCTGCTTGACGGCCTCCGCACGCTTCTGCCCCAGCGCGAGGTTGTACTCCCGCCCGCCGCGCTCGTCGGTGTGGCCTTCCACGGCAATGCGACGGTTCTTCGTCGACGCCAGGTACTTGCCGTGCGCCTCGACCACCGACTGGTACTCGCTCTTGACGACGAAGCTGTCGAAGTCGAAGTACACGCTCTTCTTCGACAGCGGGTTGTTCGGGTCGGTGAACGGATCGAGGCCGCGCGCCGACTGGGCGTCGACGGGCGCCACGGCCCGCGGGTCGGGCCCGGTCGCCGCTGCGCCCGCCGTGGACGAACCGCCGGCATCGACGATCGGCGCGGCCTTCTGCTCCTCGAGGTCGACCGACGAGCAGCCGGCAAGCGCGAAGGAAAGAACAGCGCCCGCCATGGCGGCGCGAATGAGGCGTTGAACGGTCATGTGATCCTCCTGATTCATTTGATGAACGGTCCCCAGGTCGGCTCCCGGATGTCGCCGTTCGGACCCGACAGGCGCGTGCGGACACGCCCGTCGATCGAGGCCGAGGCAAGAATGCCGCGCCCGTTGACTTCGGTCGCGTACAGCAGCATGCGACCGTTGGGCGCGAAGCTCGGAGATTCGTCGCGCGAGGTGTCGGTCACCGGCGTCTCCTGCCCGCTCGCGAGCTCGAGCACCTGGACCTGGAAGCGGCCGCTGCGGCGCGCCACGTAGGCCAGCAGCTTGCCGTCGGGACTCAGGCGCGGGCTGATGTTGTAGTCGCCGTTGAAGGTCACCCGCTGCGCGCTGCCGCCGGTGGCCGGCATGCGGTAGACCTGCGGCCCGCCGCCGCGGTCGGACGTGAAGTAGATGGATTGTCCGTCCGGACTGAAGCAGGGCTCCGTGTCGATGCCGCCGGACGTGGTCAGCCGGCGCGCGTTGCCGCCGTCGGCGTTCATCAGGAACACCTGCGAATTGCCCTCGCGGGTCAGCGTGACGGCCAGCGTCCTGCCGTCGGGGGACCACGCCGGGGCGCTGTTGGAGCCCCGGAAATTCGCCACGGCACGCCGCTCGCCGGTCATGACGGCATGCACGTACACCACCGGCTTGCCCGATTCGAACGACACGTAGGCCAGCCGCGAGCCGTCCGGCGACCAGGCGGGCGAGATGATCGGTTCGCGCGACCGCAGCGCGGCCTGCGGATTGGCGCCGTCGGCATCGGCAATGTGCAGCTCCCAGCTGGTGCGGGAGGTCTGCACGATGTAGGCGATGCGGGTGGCAAAGACGCCACGCTCGCCGGTCAGCTTTTCGTAGATGCGGTCAGCAATCCGGTGCGCGGTCAGCCGCAGGTCAGACGCCGGGCTCGTGTACGACAGACCGTCGAGCTGGGCCTGCTTCACCGTGTCGAGCAGGCGGAAGCGAATGTCGAAGCGTCCATCCGCGAGGCGCGAAGCGCCGCCGATGGTCAGGGCATCCGCCCCACGCGCCTTCCAGTCGGCCAGCGCCACCGGTGCGTTCTCGGCGATCGGCTGCGAGCCGGCCTCCACGACGCGGAACAGTCCGCTGCGCGCGAGGTCGGCGCGGATGATCGCGTCGATGTCTGCCGGCACCTGCCCGCTGCGGGCGAACGGCGCGATGGCGATGGGAAACTGCTGGCTGCCGACGCCCGTGATCTCGACGCGCAACTGCGCAAGCGACACCGCTGGAAGGGAGGCGAGGGCCGCGCACACGGTGCGGCGCCCGGCAGACGGTCGATCGATTGTTTTTTCCGTCATCGGGGCGAGTATAGACAGCGCGATGGGGTCATTTCCTGGTGGAGTTCACTTAAACGCGCGACAACGGATGATGGGGTTTGAACCTATGTCAGCCCGTCCCTCAGCGTGTATCCACCGGGTCGAACCTCAGCCGCAGGGAGGATGGCATGGAGCCCTCGCGGGGGCGCGGAAACGGGTCGCAGCGCCGGATGGCGCGCTCGACCGCCTGGTCGTACGCCGGCAGGCCGCTTGACTTCAGCAGCTTCGGCGCCCCGACCTGCTCCCCGGTGGGCAGCAGCTGGACCTCGAAATCAGCGACGTATTGCCCCGGCTGCACTCCCTCGGGCACGTTGAACGCGATGCGCGGGCGAACGCAACCCACCACCTGCCCGGCGTAGCTCTGGGACGATCCGCCGCCGGCGGTCGTGCCGGTCGGCGCGGCGCCGGTCGCGCCGGTCGGGCTGCCCGCCGCCGCGGTCATCCGCTGCAGTGCCTGCTCGCGCAGCTTCGCCGCCTCGGCCTCGCGTTTCTGCGCCTCGCGCTTCTCGGCGGCGCGTTTCTCGGCTTCGCGCTTGTCGGTCGCGCGCTTCTCGGCCGCGCGTTTCTCGGCTTCGCGTTTCTCGGCTTCGCGCTTCTCGGCCTCCAGCTTCTTTGGATCCGGCTTCGGCGGCTCTGCCTTCTTCTGCTCGATCACGATGTCCGGCTTGCGCGGCTCCGGCACGGGCTCCGGCTTCGGCGGTGGCGGAGGTGGCGTCGCCTCGACGACCGGCGCTGGCACCGGAACCGGCTGCGGCGCCGGGGCAGGTGCGGGTGCTGCGGGGAAGCCGGCCCAGAGCTCTGCGCTCACCGTCCCGACCGGCTCGGTCTTCCAGCGCACCACGAACGCAATGGCGACGAACAGCAGCGAGTGCGCCAGCAGCGACAGCACGAACGCCGGCGCCGTTCCCTTCTCGGGCGCGTGCCAGTGCAGCCTGCGGCGCTCGGTCAGGGCGGACGCGTTCATCTCACCGCTGCGTGAGCTCGACCAGCAACCCGACCCGCTCGACTCCGGCTTTCTGGAGATCGCTCATGACCTTCAGGACCGCCTCGTACCTTGCCTGCCTGTCACCTTCGATCACGACCGGGGTCTGCGGGTTCCCGCCCTGCCGCTGGCGCACGGCGTTGACCAGCTCGCCCGGAGCGACGGCCTGTTCGCGCTTCGCGGCGTCAAGGATGGAGGTGCGGCCGTCGGCGCGGACGACGATCCGGACGGGTTCGCCCTTCTGCTGCCCCGCCTTCGCCACCGAGGGCAGGTTCACGATGCTCGGATTCACGAACGGTGCCGCCACCATCAGGATCACCACGAGCACCAGCATCACGTCGACGTACGGGACGACGTTGATCTCCGCCATCATGCGGCGGCGACGGCCTGTGCGTCGACCGACGAGGGCCATGGCTAGGCCCTCTGGCGCTGCAGGATGTTCAGGAACTCTTCCATGAAGCTCTCGTAGCGGTTGGCCAGGCGATCGATGTCGTTGGCGAAGCGGTTGTAGGCCACCACCGCCGGGATCGCCGCGAACAGCCCGATCGCGGTCGCCACGAGCGCTTCAGCGATGCCCGGCGCCACGCTCGCCAGGTTCGCCTGCTGCAGGTTCGACAGCCCGGTGAACGCATGCATGATCCCCCAGACGGTGCCGAACAGGCCGATGTACGGACTGACCGAGCCCACCGACGCCAGGAAGTTCAGGCGGGCCTCGAGGCCGTCCATCTCGCGCTGGTACGAGGCGCGCATCGCCCGGCGGGCGCCGTCGAGCGTCGCCGCGGCGTCGCCGCGCCCGCGCAGCTTCAGGAACTCGCTCATCCCGGCCTCGAAGATGCGCTCCTGCACGCCGGACTTGCGGCGCGGGTTGGACGCCTGCTGGTACAGCTGCGCCAGTTCGGCCCCGCCCCAGAACTGGCGCTCGAATTCCTCGGTCTCGCGCTTGGTGCGCTTGATTGCGAAGCCTTTCTGGAAGATCGCCGTCCACGACGCGATCGACAGCAGCGCCAGCAGCAGCATGACGAACTGCACGACCACGGTGGCCTTGGTGATGAGCGAAAGGATCGAAAGGTCGGCAGTGGGTGTCATGGTCTCGTTTCAGGAAAAGCGCGCGATTTCATCGCCTCGAGCATCGGCTGCGGCATGGCCTTCGGCGCCAGGCTGCGGGTGTCGACGCAGCCCGCTCGGATGCGCGCCGTGGCGAGCACCTCGTCGCCGCGCCGCGCGGTCTGTTCGAAGACGACCGACACACGGCCAGCCTGCGCCACCCGCACGTCGAGTTCGATCACATCGTCCAGCCGCGCCGGCCGCCGGTAGTGGCACTCGATGCTGGCCACCACGAACTGCAGGCCGTGCTCGCTCGCCAGCACCTGCTGTTCGTACCCGGCCGCGCGCAGCCACTCGGTCCGCGCGCGCTCGAAGAACTTCAGGTAATTGGCGTAGTAGACGACACCGCCAGTGTCCGTGTCTTCGTAGTAAACGCGGACCGTCCACGTGAAGGGTTGACCGGGCACGGAAAATGGGAGGAATGCGTTGCGCCGCAGTATACGAGGCATGGCGCACGGCTTCGCGGGCCGCGGGACCTGTCTTCGGTCGGCCGGATGGTCTACTTTCCCGAGGCGCGAGGCCAGCGGCGCCTGCGCGGCTCGATCTCTCCCCTACAATCGCGCGCTTCGCGGCAAGCCGCAAGGCGGCTGCGGCCGGACCTCATTCAAGGGGACGGCGAAGGGGACGATGCGTACGGTGCTGTCTCGTCGGTCTGTCGCGGTCATCGGCGCGCTGCTGCTCGCGCTGGGCGGCTGCAGCCGCATTTCCAACAGCCCCCATCCGAGCGGCGCGGAGAGGACCAACACGTTCTTCACCGCGTTCCAGGAGCGCTCGCCGAAGTACCTCGATCCCACGGCGTCGTACTCGCTCGACGAAACGCCCTATGTCTACTCCATCTACGAGCCGCTGTACCGCTTCCACTACCTGAAGCGGCCGTACCAGGTCGCCCCGCGCGCGGCCACTGCGGTGGTCGAACCGCGCTACCTCGACAGGAACGGGCACGCGTTGCCCGCCGATGCGCCGGGCGAGCAGATCGCCGAGGCCGTATACGACATCCCGATCCGGCGCGGGATCCGCTTCGCGCCGCATCCGGCCTTCGCGCGCGACGCGGCGGGCAACTACCTGTATCACGACCTGACGCCCGAGCAGGCGGCCGACAAGCGCACACCGTTCGACTTCGCCCGGACCGGCACGCGCGAACTGACGGCGGACGACTACGTGTACGCGTTCAAGCGGCTGGCGACGACCCGGATCAAGTCGCCGTCGTACTCGACGTTCGCCGACCACGTCATCGGACTGAAGGAATACGGCGACCGGATCGCCGCGGCGGACAAGGAACTGCGCGCCGGCGTCGATCCGGCCAGCCGCGACCTCCCCTTCCTCGACTTCCGGCAGTACGACCTGCCGGGCGTGAAGGCGCTCGACGACCACACCCTGCGCGTGCGACTGAACGGCAAGTACCCCCAGTTCAAGTACTGGCTGACGATGGTGTTCACCGCCCCGGTCGCGTGGGAAGCCGACAAGTTCTACGCGCAGCCCGGATTCGCCGAGAAGAACCTTTCGCTCAACTACTGGCCGGTGGGCACCGGGCCGTACATGCTGGTCGAGTACCAGGAGAACCGCCGCCACGTCCTCGAGCGCAATCCGAATTTCAACGGAGAAACGTATCCGTGCGAAGGCGAGGCCGCGGACGCCGCCGCCGGCCTGCTGGCCGACTGCGGCAAGCCGCTTCCCTTCATGGACCGCATCGTCTTCGCGATCGAGAAGGAAAAGATTCCGCACAAGGCCAAGTTCCTGCAGGGCTACTACGACAACCCCGAGATCCAGCGCTTCGACTGGTACCAGGAATTCGAGTACGACGTCCGCAACTCCGAGGAAGTCGCGCAGCTGTTCCGCGAACGCGGCGTACAGATGCCGCGCACGCTGGAGATCTCGAACTGGTACGTCGGCTTCAACTGGCTCGATCCGGTCGTCGGGCGCGGCAAGACGCCGGAGGAACGCGCGCGCAACCGCAAGCTGCGCCAGGCGCTGTCGATCGCCGTCGACTGGGAGGAATTCGTCCGCGTGTTCGAGAGCAAGGCGGCCGGCGAGCCGGCCATGGGACCGGTGCCGCCTGGCGTGTTCGGGTTCCGCGCCGACGACATCAACCCCGTGGTGTATTCCGTCATCGACGGCAAGCCGAGGCGCAAGTCGATCGACGAGGCGAAGCGCCTGCTGGCCGAGGCCGGCTACCCGGGCGGGCGCGACGCCGTCACCGGCAGGCCGCTGGTGCTCAACTACGACTACCAGCGCGCGCTGACTCCGGAACTGAAGGCGGAAGTCGAGTGGATGGTGCGGCAGTTCGCGAAGATCAACGTGCAGCTCGAGATCCGCGCCACCGACTACAACCGCTTCCAGGAGAAGGCGGAGAAGGGATCGCTGCAGGTCTTCTGGTGGGGCTGGTTCGCCGACTACCCGGATGCCGAGAACTTCCTGTTCCTGCTGTACGGGCCGAACTCGAAGGCGCTGACCAACGGCAACGGCGAGAACGCGGCGAACTACGACAACGCGGAGTTCAACCGGCTGTTCGACGAGCTGAAGTACCTCGACGACAACGAGCACAAGCAGCGGGTGATCGACCGCATGCTCGCGATCGTCCGCGACGACGCGCCCTGGGCCTTCGGCTACAACCCCTACGCCGGGTCCGTGAATCACCAGTGGGTCGGCAACGTGAAGCCAGGACCGCTGGCGACCGACCGGCTGATGTACATGAAGGTCGATCCCGCGCTGCGCGCGGCGAGGATCGCGGAGTGGAACCGCCCGATCTGGTGGCCCGTCGTCCTGATGGCGCTCGCGCTGGTGGCCGCGGTCGTCCCGGCGTTCCGCGCCTGGAAGCGCCGGGAGCGCGAGACCGCCGGGCGCAGGCTCGCCGCGATCGAGGAACGCTGAAGTGCTCGCCTACATCGCGCGCCGCTGCGTCTATGCGGTCCTGATCCTTGTCGGCGTCAACCTGCTCACGTTCACGCTGTTCTTCGCCGTCAACTCGCCTGACAACATCGCGCGGCTGAACATCGGCAGCAAGCGCGTGACCCAGGACGCGATCGAGAAGTGGAAGGCGGAGCACGGCTACGACAAGCCGCTGTGGTTCAACGCCCGGGCCGAAGGCGCGCGCAAGATCACCCAGACCATCTTCTACGACCGCTCGCTGCGGCTGTTCACGCTCGACTTCGGCTCGAGCGACAGCGGGCGCGACATCCGGCACGAAGTCGGCACGCGCATCCAGGCGAGCCTCGCGCTGGCCGGCCCGATGCTGCTGCTGACGGTGTTCGTCAGCATCGCGTTCTCGCTGCTGCTCGTGTTCTTCCGCGCCAGCTATCTCGACTTCTGGGGCACGGTGCTGTGCGTCGTGATGATGTCGATATCGAGCCTGTTCTACATCATCATGGCGCAGTGGCTGTTCGGCAAGACGCTGAAGCTCGTGCCCCTGTCGGGCTTCGTGCCCGGCCTCGACCTGGTCAAGTTCCTCGCGCTGCCGCTCGTCGTCGGCATCGTGTTCCAGCTCGGCTCCGAGGCGCGCCTGTTCCGCGCCATGCTGCTCGAGGAAACCAACAAGGACTACGTGCGCACCGCCCGGTCGAAGGGCCTGTCCGAGGCCGCGGTGCTGTTCCGCCACGTGCTGCGCAACGCCTGGCTGCCGGTGCTGACCCACCTGGGCGCCCTGCTGCCGTACGCCTTCCTCGGCTCCATCGTGTTCGAGTCCTTCTTCGGCATCCCCGGGCTCGGCACCTACGTCATCGAGGCGATCGGCGGCCAGGACTTCGCGATCGTCCACACGATGGTGTTCCTCGGGTCGCTGCTGTACATCCTCGCCTACCTGCTGACGGACGTCGCCTACACGTTCGTCGACCCGCGCGTGCGCCTGACCTAGGAAGCGCGGACGATGCCCAGATTCGTGTTCCTCTGGACCGACTTCGTGCTTTGGCTGGTGGTGCTGGGCGTGATCGTCTACGCGACGCGCATCCGCTCGAACCGCCATCGCCTGGCCACCTGGCGGCATGTCGCGCGCGACGCGCCCGCGATGGCGGCGGCCGTCGTGCTCGGCGTGTTCATCGTCGTCGCGCTGCTCGACTCCGTCCACTTCCGCCCGCGCCTGCCGGCGGCGCCGGGCGCGCCGGCCGACGCGCCGGTGGCGTATGCGACCCGCACGGTATCGATCCTCGACACGCTGCTGGTGCACGCGGTCGAGGCCCGCGAGAAGACCTACTCCGTGCCGCTCGCCTGGTGGTCGTTCCAGCGCGAGGCGCAGGTCGTCGGGGGTGTCGAAGTGCGCGACTTTCCGCGCCTTGCCTTCGGGGGCGCGCACCTTGCCGATCCCGAGCGGGAGTGGGTGCCCGACCTCGTCCGCCGTTCCGCCACGGGCCTGGCCGCCGGTTGCGCCGCCGGACTGCTGATCGCCGCGGGCCTCGCGGCATTGCGCGGCCGCCGGCACGGGGGGTTCGCGGCCTCAGCGCGCGCGATGGCGCGCGGCGAGACGGAGCTGCCGTGGCGCCCCATGCTCGCCACGCTGATCGTGATGGCGATGCTGATCGGCTGGATCGCGGCGCTGTGGCCGTGGTACCACCCGTTCGGCACCGACCGCACCGGCAACGACGTGCTGTACCAGGCGCTGAAGAGCATCCGCACGGCCGTGGTGATCGGCTCGCTCGCGACCATCGCGACGCTGCCGCTGGCGATCGCGCTCGGACTGCTCGCCGGCTACTTCCGGGGCTGGGTCGACGACATCATCCAGTACTTCTACACCGTGCTCTCGTCGATTCCGCCGATCCTGCTGGTGGCGGCGTTCGTGCTGCTGGTGAATGTCTACATCGACCAGAACGTCGACTCCTTCGAGACCGGCGTGGAGCGCGCCGAGTTCCGCCTGTTCCTGCTGACGCTGATCCTCGGCGTCACCGGATGGGCGACGCTGTGCCGCCTGCTGCGTGCCGAGACGATGAAGATCACCGAGCTCGACTATGTCCAGGCAGCGCACGCCTTCGGTGTCAGCGACTGGCGGATCATGCAGCGCCACGTGCTCCCGAACGTGATGCACCTGGTGCTGATCGTCGCGGTACTCGACTTTTCCGCGCTCGTCCTCTACGAAGCCGTGCTGTCCTATGTCGGGGTCGGCGTCGATCCGAACTCCTCGTCGTTCGGCTCGATGATCAACCTCGCGCGCAGCGAGATGTCGCGCGACCCGGCGGTGTGGTGGAACCTCGCCACCGCGTTCACCTTCATGCTCGCCCTCGTGCTGTCCGCCAACCTCGTGGCCGACGCGGTCCGCGAAGCGTTCGACCCGCGCGCAAGGGCATTCCGTCCGCGCCGCTTCCGGCTGAAGGAGGCCGCGTGAACGCACCCCTGCTGAAGGTCGAGCAGCTCGAGACCGTCCTCGACACCGACAGCGGGCTGGTGCGCGCGGTCGACGCCCTGTCGCTGGCCATCGACCGCGGCGAGACCTTCGCGCTGGTCGGCGAGTCGGGCTGCGGCAAGTCGATGACCGCGCTTTCGATCCTGCGGCTGCTGCCGGAAAACGGACGGGTCGCCGCGGGCCGCATCGACCTGGCCGGCGTCGATGTCGCGCAGCTCCCCGAGGCGCGCATGCGCGACGTCCGCGGGCGCCGCATCGGCATCATCTTCCAGGAGCCTGCGACCAGCCTGAACCCGGTGGTGCCGGTGGGAGCGCAGATCGCGGAGGTGATCGAACGGCACACGCCGCTGCGCGGCGCCGAAGCGCGCGCCCGCACGCTCGACTGGCTGCGGCGGGTCGGACTGCCGGAGCCCGAGCGCCGCATCGACAACTATCCGTTCCAGCTGTCCGGTGGCCAGAAGCAGCGCGTGATGATCGCCATCGCGCTCGCCGCCGAACCCGACGTGGTGATCGCCGATGAACCGACGACCGCCCTCGACGTGACCGTGCAGAAGCAGATCCT
>Ga0316195_10001548_pt1 | contig 10402 bp, 10 predicted proteins | sample Phised1_MG_FD_204937 | JGI IMG/M metagenome (GOLD analysis project Ga0316195, IMG submission 204937) | Coastal sediment microbial communities from Maine, United States - Phippsburg sediment 1 | ecosystem: Environmental > Aquatic > Marine > Coastal > Sediment | place: USA: Maine | collected...
AACACCATCAACACGCGATTGCGTCGATCAATGAGATGTTCGACCGTCTCGACGAGGTCACCGCTGCGAGGAGGCGTCTCACTGGTGTCGTACCGCTCGACGCCGGCGGCGACCCGGTACGCGACGCCGAGGTACTGCTCGAGCATGCCGAAGCACTCCATCAGGCGCTTGACCGTCTCCGCCGTTCTGCGCTGGTGGCTGCTGAGCATCGTCGTCGCAGCGATCTCGCCGACGACATCGGCACCAAGACCACCGCACTGTTCCCACGCCCAATCGACAAGGCGCCGGCGGACACCCCGGTTCGTCGCAGCGAAGTGGGCGTCGAGGTTGTTGCTGAGCGGCGCGAACGAGACGCAAGCTGACAATGCTGCGCGGTGCGTTCGAGCTGTCGTGGTCGTGATGGCCGAGCAGGTCGCGTCTGACCCAGCAGCATTGTTGTCGTTGAGCGAGCCGGCGTCGATCGTGCACATGGTCGCCACCGATCTTGCGGGTCGACGAGTGTTCATGACATGGCTCGGCGACGCCCGTTGCGCCCATCTGCGCCCCGTGCAGTGCGCAGTTGTCGAGGTGGTGGGTTGCCGCGCAGGCATCACGGGTCGCGTGGCGGTCAGGGTGTTGGTGGACGCTGTCGTCGGTGACTACGGGTTCTTCACCGTCGGCTTCGATGACATCATCTGTTTCGGCCGGCTCCTCGAGGCGGATCCTGCGAAGATGCCCGACGACACGGTCGTCACGGTGGCGCGCTGGTGGGGTCACATGGTCGAGTTCACGTTTCGTGACGGCGGCCGGTGCGTGGGCACCGTGGTCGGCTTCGAGCTCGTCGAGGGTGTCAACGTGATCTTCGTACCGGTCGACAGTGAAGCGTCGTTGGTGGAAATGCTGGTGCCGGTCGACGAGCTCGACGGTGTTGTGGTGCTCGACTGAATGGGTTCAATGCTCGGGCCACATCTCGAGCTGGATGGGTCGACGGAGCAGTTCGGCGATCTGGGTGTCGTTGGCGTCGCGTGCGGCACAGCGCAGCGCGTAGGCAAGCTGCGGCCATTGGCGTGGGCCGGTGCGGGCGTAGCTTGTCCAGCGGCCGCGTCGCACGGTGTCAGCAATGTTTTGGGCTTGGGTTCCTGCGATGAGATGGTCCGGGCGGACACAGCACCGCACGTCGCAGCGATGCCGCACGACCGGTTCGCTGAGTGCACCAATGTGCGCGATCAGCGACCAGCGGTGCCCGGCGATGACGCCGAGCGTGTCGCTCCGGAAGCGGCTGTAGCCGCCGTCGGGTTCCAGCGCCCCGGTCCAGATCCAGCATTCGTCGCCGCGCCGGCGGTACACGTTGGTGACGAACCGGTCCCGTTCGGCGGCGCCGACATGCGCCCAGACGTGTTCGGCGTCAAGACGCCATGTCGGCGTCTGCCGATCGGTGGCGGTGTGCTCGAGCATTCGGCGTCAGTGTGACCGGCCGGTGTCACACACCCGCCGGGTCTCGACGACACCGGTGGGCAAGGCGCCTCGGGTGAGGACCTTGGTGGCGGTGTGGGTGTCGACGCGTTGGTTCATGGGTGCTGGTCGACGAGGCCGCTGTGGCGGGCGTACATGGCGGCGAGTTCGGGATGGAGGCGATCCAGGTGGCGGGGCTTGATGTCCGAAGCGGCGACGATGTCGTAGATGGTGTCGGTGTCGTGGGTGTAGGCGTCGAGCCAGCCGAACCGGTGGAGGCGTTGGATGCAGCGCTGGGTGTAGCTGGTTGCCAATCCGAGTTGTCCGGCGAGGTCCGCGACGTGCCAGCGTCGTTGTGGCTGCTCGAGCAGGACGCGGGCCAACAGCACCGTGCTGGGCCCGAGGATCGGAGTCCACACTCGCAGGCCGGTGTCGGTGCGCACATCGAGCGGTGCACCCACACCGCTGGTGTGTTGGCGTGGCCGGGTGGCGACTGTCGCGGTGAACACGGTGGCGAGTTGGTCGAGTTGGGGCAGTGGAATTGGGGTCATGGTCTTGGTTCCTTTCGACGACTCAGCGGGCGTGAAGGCGACGGCGGGGTGGTCGGTCTCGTCGATGCTCCTCGACCTGTTGGTGTCGTTGCGGTGGGTGATGTCCATACCCTCACTTTACTCTTTATTGTCTTGACTGTCAAGGCGTTTAGTGTAGAGTGTTGGGTGTGGCAGACGTTCTGTTGAAGCGACACGCGGTGGGGCGGCTGCGGGCTGCTCGGCGGTGCGACGGCGAGGTGGTCGACAGCCCGTGGCGGGCAATCACCGAAATCCGTGTCGACGCCGTTGCCTGCTGCCAGCTCCCCTACCGGAATCACCGCGCAGCGGGACGCTTACCTCGAGTGTCGACGCGTCGACATCTGGTGGTGCTGTGGGTGCGGTAGCTGTCTGCGGTGGTGTTGTTGAGGGTGCTGGGGCGGGTGGTGTCAGGATGGGGCCCGTCATGGAGGCACGCATTGACGACCGCGACTGGTGTGCGCAGCGTCTTGGTGCCGGTGACACGGTGGCGGCGATTGGTGCTGCTGCTGGGGTGAGTCGTCAGACGGCGTCGGGGTGGTTGAAGCGACACAATCTGCAAGCGAACCATCGACCTCGTGTGCGTCCCAGCGTCGAGCAGATGTCTGCGGACTACGACCGCACCCGATCGATTCGGGCCCTGGCCGGTGAGTACGGGATCTCGGCGGCGGTGATGCGGACCTGGCTGTTCGAGGCGGGTATCGATCCGCTTGGGACTCCCGGTCGGCCACGCGTCGAGGTCGATGTTGGCCTGGTGCGTGAGCGTCGTGGTCGCGGTGAAACCTGGGCGCGCATCGCCGGTGAACTTGGTGTCGGGGTCGACACGTTGCGGCGCCGTATTGCCGGCGCAGCCGACTGACCGCGGCCGTGTCGTGTCGGGGTGGTCGGTGGTGACAGGTCCGTTACCGACACATCGGTCGACGCCAGCGTGTTGGGGCACCGCTGGTGTCGCTGTCGCTGATTGATGCGTCGCCGATCTGGGCTCGGGTCGGCGGTGCTGGTCGTTGCGCTGGGATGCGCGTCGGTGCCGGCGCGATCGTGTCGGCGCCGGCGGGTCGGTGGTGTGCGGGTGGTTCGTTGTCGATGGCGATGAGTTCGTCGAGGTAGAACCAGTGGTCCTGGTCGCCGCACACGACGCGGTAGCGCAGAATGTCTGTTGTTGCACTGCCGTCGGTGATGGCGGCCACGGTTCCGTTGCCGTGTTCGGTGATGACGTGGTGGCCGATTCGTAGATCGTTCATGGCGCGGTTGCTGTCACCTGTGCGGGTGGGACCGACCGGTGGGTGTGAGCGTCGGTCCCACCCGGCGGTGTGCTCAGGCGGTCACCTCGTCTCGGTGGCGGGCGTTGTGCAGGAACTCGACGCTGTCAGCGGTGACAACGATTCGGTTGTGGTGGGTGCCGTCGGCGGCGACCCAGTGGGTGTGGGTGAGGTGGCCGGTGATGGCGACTTGATCGCCTTTGGACTTGTGTTCGCTGACGGCGTCGGCGGTCTTGCCCCAGGCTTCGACGGGGATCCAGTCGGGTTCGTCGTTGTCTCGGAACCGGTTCTCGACGGCGATCGAGAACCGGGTGACGGTCTTGTTGTTGGTGGTGGCGCGTGTCTCGGGGTCGTTGCCGAGTCGGCCGATGATGGTGACGTTGTTCATGGTGGTGTTCCTTTCGGGTTGGCCCTCGACGGATGCCGGGGCAGTTGATGAGACTCGGGTGGTGGTCATCGTTGGAACCTTGGCGGTTCGTTACGGGCGCTGTGGTGGCCTGAGTGGTCTGTTTGGGCGCGTAGGACGTTGCGTTCGACAACGGCGTGGGTGCGTTGGGTTCGCAGCCAGCCGGCGAGGTCGTCGAAGCTGACGGCGCCGGCGGGTGCGGTGTAGGTCGGATAGTTGGCGTCTGTGGCGTAGGGGTGTTTCGGTTCGATGCGGATGCCGGTGTCGTCGCAGCGGGCGTGCAGGCTGACGCCGTGGACTTGACCGATGTCGTGTCGCCGGTTGGGGTGCCAGTTGTTCGCGTCGACGCTGTAGGCGTTGACGGCGTCGGTCCAGTGCTGTTGGCCTTTGGCCCGGTTTCCCCACACGACCGGACCGTTCGGGTCGTAACGCGAGTACGCGGCTGACCAGGCGAAGCGTTCCGCGGTGGCCGGTGTGCGCTGCGCGAAGATCGGGTGCTGATCGACTGGGGTGTTGTCGCCCGGGTCGGGTGCCGGCGTCGGCGGGCTGGCCGCAGCGTCGGTGGACTGTTGGGCCGGGTCGGTGGTGGGCATCAGTTCGGTGCGGAGTTGGTCTCGGCGTTGGCGGGTGTCGCCGAGTTCTTGATGACGGGCGAAAACGTCAGGCACGGGGCGGACGCGTTCGGCGTCGAGTTGTCGTCGAGCCCGGTCAAGCTGTTGCACCTGTTCGCTGCGGAGTTCTTCGAGGCGGCCATGCAGGTTCAAGATGCGTTGGCCGAGTCCGCGTCCGTCATCGGAGGGGTGCAGTTTGTCGCCGGCGATGCGTGCGACGATGCCGGTGTCGGCGATCTCGAGGCGCAGCCCGTCGCTGCGGTTTGCTTGGTAGGTGACCCCGGCGAGCTCCAAGGTGGTGTGCTGGTTCCAGCGCACTGCGAGGAGTTGCTGGCCGAGTTCGGTGGGGTCGGCGTCGGCGGGTTGCAGGGTGTCGATCGTTTGGATTTGTGCGTCGAGGCGGCCGATGAGGCGTTCGGCATCAACGATTTGTCGGCTTTGGGCGTCGCGTGACGCGTGGTGGGCTCGCTCGGCGCGTTCGAGGCGGGTGACGGTGGCGGTGAGCGCGGCGAGTTCGATGTGGCGTTGGTCGCCGGTGGCGATCGCGGCGATCGTCGCGAATTCTTCGGCGACGGTGGCTACGGATTCGTCGCGTAGGTCGCGGGTCATCTGTTCGGGGTCCGACATTGCTTGGGCAATGAAGTGCGCTTTGCGTTGCAGGATCTGCCAAGAGTTCGCGTCGGCGGAGCGTTCGGTGACGTAGCGGTGCACTTCGACGGTCGGGTTGTTGTTGCCTTGGCGGATGAGTCGGCCTTCGGCTTGTTCGAGCCAGTCGGGGCGGTAGGGGGCGGTGAGTTCATGGGCGGCGTACAGCCGGGTTTGGATGTTGACGCCGACACCCATTTGTTGGGTGGAGCCGATCAGGATGCGGATCTGTCCGTTGCGGACCTGGTCCCACAGCGGCTGTCGCCGGTTCGGGTCAGAAATGTCGTGTACCCACGCAATGTCGGCGCGGTTGACGCCGCGTTCGACGAGCAGGTCGGTGAGTGTCGAGTACACCGACGCCGAGCCGTCGGCGTTGGGGACTCCGGCGTCGCAGAACACGACTTGGCCGGCACCGGGACGTTCGGAATCCGGATACGTCCAGGTGGCGGTCCGCTCGTGGATCTCGGTGACGGTGTCGGCAACGGTGGCAAGTTTCTCGTTGGGTTCACGCCAGTGGAACGCCAACTCGGGGAAGCCTCGGGTCCGGTATTTGTTGCAGGTGTCAGTGGAGATCGTGGCGGGATGCAACGCCGCGGCGCGGGCGGTCCCGAGGATCGCGATGACCGGGTCGACTTGGCCGTCGTCGAGTCCAACATGGTCACCGCTGGCACGCTCCGCGCACCATGCGGCAACGGTTTGTTGTTGTTCGGTGGGTTCCGCGACGTGCAAGCGGGCTTTGCCGTGGACGAGGTCGGGCAGGGTGAAGCCGAGCGAGTCGGTGGTGCGCACGTCGGTGAAGGAGCGGAACATTCGGGCGAGGTCCGGGAAGTTCTTGTATTCGCCGAGGCGGGTGACGACGCGGAGTTTGCCGCCGGCGTCGTGTTCGACGGTTTCGACCGGGGCGAGGAAGTTGGCGGCCATTGCGTCGAAGTGCTGCAGCCCGGCGTGTTCGAGGGCGTGGGGGGCGACGAGTCGTGCAGCAACCCACATTTCGGCTGGGGAGTTGGTGATGGGTGTGGCGGTGGCCATCACGACGGCGCCGGCGCCGTGGCGGGAGCGGATGAAGTCGGTGCGCGCCAGGATCGCTTCGGCTCGTTGCGACCCGGTCGGCATCGGCAGGCCTTGGCGGGCGCTGTTGAGCCGAATGTTTTTGGCCAGGTGTGCTTCGTCAACGATGAGCATCCCGACACCGCATTTGTCGAAGTAGGTGACGGCGGGGTCCTCGACGGTGTTCTTGAGTTCGGTGAGCCGGGCGCGTTCTTTTTCGAGTTGTCGGGCGAAGCGTTTGGCCGCCGACCTGGACAGTGTTTCGGCGGGGTCGAATGATTCGAAGTCGGCGAGGCGGCGGGCGAGGACTTGGTGTTCGACCTCGGGTGACATCGGGATGGTTTTGAGGTGATTGTGTGAGCAGATCGCGGCGTCGTAGTCACCGGTGGCGAGGCGGGCGGCGAACTCGCGCACAGCATCGGTTTGGTTGGCGCCGTGCGGGGTGAGTACCCGCGCTGCGGGGTACAAGGCGAGGTAGTCGCGGGCGAACTGTTCGACCATGTTGCCTGGCACCGAGAACAGTGCGGTGCCGTCGATGCGTCCGGTGCGTCGGGTTTCTTGCGCGGCGATGATCATGGCGGCGGTTTTGCCGGCGCCGACACCGTGCGCCATCAGCACCCCGCGGTCAGCAGACGCGAGGATGCGCCACACCACATCTTTTTGATGCGGGCGCGGCGTGAAGTCCGATGCGAGGCCAGGCAGACTGAGGTGGGTGCCGTCCCAGTGTTCGGCGCGGTAGCGGTTGAACAGCGTGTTGTATCGCCCGGCCAAGCGGGTGGCGCGTTCGGGTTCGGCCCAGCACCACACCTGTAAGGCTTCGGTGAGGTTGTCGCGGCAGAGTTGTTCGGCGGCGGTGGCTTCGGCGTCGATGACGGTGAGTTCTTTGTTACCGGCGTCGATTTTGGTGTGCACGGTGACCGGTTTGGCGTTGCAGGCGCGGATGACTTGTTCGGCCATGGAATGCCGGTCGGTGCGCAAGCGTGCGGGTCCTGCGGGTGACCACCCGTCGAACGACCACGCCCCCGTGGGTGGGTGGTACTTGATGGTCACGTCGCCGCCGTCGTGGTCGTTGATGAACGCAGCGATGTCGTCGGGTTGTAGCCAGGTGACACCGAACTCAGGGGTGATCTCCGACGCGGTCAACGGTGTGGGCTGCACGGCGCGGAGGGCGGTGACGTTGCGTTCGAAGCGGGCGTCGGTTGCTGCGGCGCCGATGGCGGTGTCGAGTTTGCCGACAACGTCACCGCACAGGTAGCGGGCGGCGAGCTCCCACTCCCCTACCGGGCTCCGGTATGCCACCTCGACCAGTTGTGTCTCGACGGCGGCCGTGTCGAGGCCGAGTTGGGTGGCGATGTAGTCGGCGTCGATGCGGTGCCATCGTGCGAGCGAGTTCGCGACAGCAGCTTCGATGGTGGCTGCGGCGTCCGGCCAGGTTTCGTGGTGGTTGTCGAGGACGGGACGCTGCAGGATGGGGGCGAGGTGCGCTTGGCCGGTGTCGTCGTCGAACGTTTCGATCGCAGCGACGGACCACCAGGACGGATCGGTGCGGAAGCCTTCCAGTTTCGGGTAGCGGCGCCGGGTGGTGGTTCGCTCACCGGTCTCGTCGTCAACACCGTCACTGTCGACCCCGTCGTCGCGGCGTGGTTTGTTGGGTGCTTTGATTTCGATGAGATCGAACGCGTTCAACGGCTGGGTGTAGATGTGTTGGTAGGTGTCGTACAGGTCCCCGAGTTCGGTGCGTGCCTCGTCGGTGGGTGCGTCGAGGTATTCCAGGACCCGGTCGCGCATCGTCGCCAGCAGACGCAGCTGGGGGCGGTTCTTGACCGCGCAGGGATGCTCGCGTCCGTCACGGGAGAACCCGCTCGATGACGCCGGGTCGATGATGATCGATCCGGCCGGCAACGCCCGCCCCGTCGACGTTCGAGTGACCGCTGGTTCGCCTGCGTCGATCGCCGGTGCCGCCCCGGTCGGCGCCCACCCGCACTCGACACCCTCGAGTGCGCCACGGAGCGCGGTGTGGGCGGGCTGCGCGGAGGTGACGGTGAAGTTCTCTCGCCGGTAGGCGCCACCGGGCTCCACGGTGCCGAGTACATGGTCGGGATGATCCACCCAATATCGGTTGACTGTTGTGGTCGTGTCGGCATCGAGGGCGACGCGGGTGACGTCCAACCAGGTGGGTTCGGGGCGGGGTTCGCCGCGCAGCGGTCGGCGCAGGATCAACAAGTCGGTGACGACGTCGGTGCCGGCCTCACGATGCGTCCGCGACGGCAACCGCATCGCAGCGACCAGGTCCACCTCGACGGCGAGGCGGCGGCGCCAGTCGGCGTTGGTGGAATCCAACGAGAACCGCGACGTGATGACCGCAGCGACTCCACCGGGGCGCAGCATCGACACCGACCGTGCAATGGCGAGGTTGTGCAGATTGTCGCGGTGCGGGTTACCGGCGCCGGGCTTGTGCGACGAGAACGGCACGTTGCCGACCACCACGTCATAGCCACCATTCGCGTATGCGCTGGGGCTGCGCCCGAGATGCCAGGACTCGATGGGTGACTCCACCACGTTCGCGCCGGTCAACGCCGACGCGATCGTGACCGACACCGGGTCGATGTCGACGGCGTCGAAACGTATTCGGGTAGGCGCCGCCGCGATCCAGTCCCCTCGCCCGCAGCCCGGCTCGAACCCGACGCCGTGGTCGATGCCGTTGAGTTCGAGCCAGTCCCACACCGCGATCACGACGTCGGTGTCGGTGTAGTAAGCGTTGAGTACCGACCGGACCGCGATGTCGCCGTAGCCGGGCCAGTCATCTTCGACCTGTCGGATCGCGTTGGCGCCGGTGGTGGTGCCAACCCACTGCGCGAGCGACGTCCACGCCCGCAACGTCGCCATCTCGTTGGTTGTCAACGCCCGATCGGGTAGTGCCGCGGCGAGGCGGGCGGCTTTGGCGGCGGCTTTGGCCCGGTCACGAACCGGACGGATACTCGAGGTCAGTCGACGTCGTCGGGGTGCACCAGCATCGTGGGCAGCAGCGGATATCTCGGCAGGGTGTTCATGTCGATCGCGAACGGGATGATCGCGTCGTTGCGGTACATCGCCCCAAGATCGTCGTCGGTCGCTGTCGCCACCTGCCAGACCATCCACTCCAACGTCCGCCCCGGTCGCACCACCGACATCAGATGCCACTGCGTTGTTGGTTCCCAGGTCGCTGCGAAGCCGATCACTTCTTCCACCAGGTCCTCGAGGAGTTCCGCGTCCTCCGGCCAGGGCGTCATCAGGCGCTCGCGTAGTTCCGCTGACGCGTAGAACATCGCCATGTCGGCCAGGGTCTTGCGGCTCGGCATCGACGGCGGCGAATAGGGAAAGCTGCTCATGGGGAACCTCGCTGCGTGGGGGACCAACTGACGCTGCAGGCGTCGACAGATCCCGATCTTGCGTCGATTCATCATGACCTCCCCGACGGTGCGGTGGTGTGCTCATCGCCCACTACCGCGACGTGGCCGCCACACGGGCTGGGCCGGAATGGAACGACTTTTCATCACCCTGTAAGGACGCTCACCGCCGTTGCGGGTAACACTCGTCGTTCGACGTGCCCCCACGGTACGCCCCACACCACAGAATTACAATCGCGGTTGCATTTCGGTGCTGTGGGCGTTGTAACGTCACATCCGGTGAGCCTGGACGACGTAGCGACTGCGGCACGCGAGCTCGCGGTGCTGCGCAACTCGGTCTCCGAGGCGCTGCGGCGACGCGACGACGCCATCCGCCAGGTTTTCAGCGACGGATCCCCAATCGGTGCGATCGCCAATGCTGCCAACGTCACCGCCGCCCGCGTCAGCAGCATCCTCGACCATCCGCACCATCGTGTCGGACGCCCAGCCCGCACCGCCGAGCCCCACTAGCCCGTACAGGAAGGGGGCACGGGCACGGCGTGGCCGGGCCACCGTCGCGACGAGCCGACCCCGTACGGTGCCGGGCGACTGCTGGGGTCAGTTTCTGGGTGGTGGCTGGTCCGGTACGCCGATGATGCAGGCGGTGACGCGCCGGTCGAGCGGGGCGTTGTCGGTGCGGAGCCCGGCGAAAGCGGCTTCGACGTGGTCGATGTCGAGGGGGTGTGTTCGCAGCGTCGGGTTGATCATGTGGAGTCGCGTGTAGTGGTTGCGGCGTTGTGTGTGACGGTGCGCGTCGAGGATGGGGGCAACGAGTTCGCACCAGGTTTGCGCGACCACGTACAGGTCGGGGGCGTGGCCGCTTGGTGAGGTGTCAGCGAGGGCGGCGATGGTGCGCCATCGTTGTGAGATGTTGACGTCGGCATCGGTGTCGGCCCAGTGGATGGCGAGTTCGGTCATCTGTTTCAATGCGCGTTGTAGCCGGCGGGGCAGGAGTTGGTGTTCGATGCTGGCGGCGTGGTCGAGGTAGTAGGTGAGCCACGCGTCGGCGGTG
>Ga0316195_10001549_pt1 | contig 10398 bp, 10 predicted proteins | sample Phised1_MG_FD_204937 | JGI IMG/M metagenome (GOLD analysis project Ga0316195, IMG submission 204937) | Coastal sediment microbial communities from Maine, United States - Phippsburg sediment 1 | ecosystem: Environmental > Aquatic > Marine > Coastal > Sediment | place: USA: Maine | collected...
CTGCTCCGCGAGGTCATTGAACGGCACGGCCGCGATAACGATTTGGTTGGCCATATAGGCGGGGACGATTATGTCATCTTGACGGATTCTGATTCGGCCGAGATGCTTGCCAGGGACATCATCAAAACCTTCGACAGCCATGTCCCCGAACTTTACGATCAGAAGGATTTAGAGGCCGGGTTCATCATCGGCTATGACAGGGATGGCATCAAGCGCTCTTTTCCGCTGCTGAGCATTTCCATTGCCATCACTCTCTCCGAAAATATGGAACAGCCCTCGCCTTTAAGCATCAGCCATAATTGTGCGAGGATGAAAGAGCACCTCAAGCAGCTCAAGAACAGCAACTACCTCATTGACCGCAGAAAGCAACTATCATGACAATGGCAATCACCCGCTGGTCCCTATGGCTCTTTGTTTGCCTGGCGTTAGTCGGGTGCAGCAGCCTAACAATCTCCAACAAGCCCGCTGCTGAAGAAGCCGAATTATTCGCACAGGGTCTTGACCAATACCTTGCGACCGGCCAGCTGACTACATTGACCCTCTTGCCGAAGCAATATCCGCAAGGAGAATGGCGAACCAGGGCTGAGGGCATCATCGATATGGCCAAGCAGAAATTGCATCAGGATACCCAGACGCAACATGATAATCAGGGCCTCACCCAATGCCTGGCTGAGAAGGACTTACTTGCTAAGGACAACAAAATCCTGGAAGTGACTTTGGAACGGCTGAAGCAGGTGCTCATCGATTCGGAACTAAGGGCTAATTAAGTTGCGTTGCGAATGAGAACCAGATTGACACAACATTGCTAAAGAGAGGGCACTCAAACTGCGGCTCGACAAGCGGTTAACCTGTTCGCTGCGATCTTCCCCTGAAAGGATGACCGCTGAGACGAAAACGGTTGTGTTATTTACAGACGCATTTAAGCCGCCCTTTAATCCAGGGATTTATGGCCACAGGGTTTGATCGCCGGTGGCCATTTCTCCAGGTGTTCCGGCAAGTCATTCTTGATAGGCCTGAGGTCTTATGGTTCTATTTGCCGGCGCGGTCATTTCCGGAGGTTTTGTCTGCATTGAGGGGTAGGCCGCAATGCACGCATCTGCGCAGCGGCAGGAAGGTCGGCCCGTTGGTATGGTACTGCTGACTGCATCGGGGGCACTTGACGATCGTGGCCAGGCCGACCGCGACACAGAGCAGGGCGACCCAGCCGACAAAAAGCTTGGCCATGGTCCCACCCGCAGCCCCCATCTGAAAGGCAAGCAGCAGTCCTGGCACGTAGATCAGAATGGTTGCCCAGAGAATCCAGCGCCGCTGGCGCACCTTGGCCAACCCGGGACGCAGATCGGTTCTCTCCTCGGTCAATCCGCCCTCCTCGTCGTTGTCGCCGGAAAACAGAGTGGCCCCCTTCCCTTCAACCACGAACCGCCAACCCTCAGTGGTAATGAATCTTCCTGATCCCCTCGAGCTGCCTGATTGCGCTGGTCAACTCGTGGCCGACGCGCTTTTGCTGCTGGGTGATGACCATCTGGTAAAAGAGTTCGTTGTTGACCAGGTCCGCGTGGGAGCTTATATCGGAAACCAAGAGTTTGCGCTCGGCAAAGATGGACTGCAACTCCTCGAGCAGTCCCTCGCGTTGGGTCGCGGTCACCGCCAGGGTCAGGAATCGATCCTTCTTGATGATCGGGTCGAGCTTTTTCAGGAAGGCCAGGCTGATCAGCACCAGCAGGGTGGCAATGGCGCCGAGGCTGAAGAAGCCCAAACCGAAAGCCATCCCCAGCCCTGAGACGGTCCAGAGACTGGCGGCCGTCGTCAGGCCGCGCACCGAGGAGCCCTCCTTGAGGATGACCCCGGCCCCAAGAAAGCCCACGCCGGTCACGATCTGGGCCGCAACCCGCGAAGGGTCGATGCGCAGTGCGGACTGCGCATCGAACATCCCGTACTTGGTGTAGAAAGCTTCGGAGACGATCACCATGACGCAGGACCCGACGGCAACCAGCAGGTTGGTCCGCAGCCCGGCGGGGCGGCCGTGCTTCTCACGTTCCAGCCCGATCAGGCCGCCGGCCAGGGCGGCGAACAGCAGCTTGACGGTAACATCCAGCTCTACGCTGCCCAGCAAAGTCGTTTCAAAAAACATGGCAGAGCCTCACTTCCGCGGGAAAGGAAAATTATTAATAATTATTACTATACATCATAGCAAACAACCATCCAGCCTACTACAATAGTTTGGATCTCAACCCACACCCCCGGTGTCCCCTCCCCACAACCCTCCGCGGGGGACCAGGCAGATGAGGGGATGATAGAACAGGCATGGCTCAAGCTTGAGAGTCTGGTAAAATGAGTCTTGTCGACCGATCCTGGTGACTCTACCGAAAGAACCCCATGACCCGTACTGAACATCACAACCGCCTTCTGGATGCCGTGACTGTGGATTTCGCCGTACTGCGCGGCCACCCGCAGCCCTTTGGCGTCAGCCTCCTGGCCGGAGGGGTCAACTTTGCCGTCTTCTCCCGCCATGCCACGGCGCTTACCCTGGTGCTGTTTCGTCCGGGGGATCCGGAACCTCTGGTCGAGTTTCCCCTCGACCCGAAAATCAATCGCACCGGCGATGTCTGGCATATCTCCCTGCAGGGTCTGCAGCCCGGGTTCGAGTACGGATACCGGGCGGCCCGGGAGAGCGCTGATGACTCGCAGGTACATCGTTTCGATGCCAGGCAGGTGCTGCTCGATCCCTATGCCCGGGCGGTTTCCGGGCCGTCGCTGTGGCGGACGGCCACCCGCTGTGCCTCCCTTCTGGGCAACTGGCGTGGCCTGCTGGTGGACGACGACTTCGACTGGGGGCATGACCGGCCGCTCAACCGACACCTGGCCGACTCGGTGATCTACGAGATGCACGTGCGCGGCTTTACCCGCAGCGCCTCATCGGACGTCGCCCATCCGGGCACCTTTCGCGGCGTGATCGAAAAGATCCCCTATCTTCAGGAACTGGGCATTACTGCCGTGGAGCTCCTGCCGGTCACAGAATTCGACGAGGCAGACAATTATCGCAAGAACCCCCTGACCGGGGACCCTCTGCATAACTTCTGGGGCTACCATCCAATGAGCTTTTTCGCTCCAAAAGCGGCCTACGCGGTCGACCTGAACCCCGGCGGCCAGGTGCGCGATTTCCGGGAGATGGTCAAGGCGCTGCACGCCGCCGGCATCGAGGTCATCCTCGACATGGTCTTCAATCATACCGGTGAAGGTAACCAGGAAGGACGTACCCTCTCCCTGCGTGGACTCGACAACAGCGTCTACTATATCGTCGACCCCCAAACCGGCGCCTACGCCAACTACTCCGGCTGCGGCAATACCGTCAACTGCAACCACCCGGTAGTGCGCGACCTGATCATCGATGCGCTGTGCTACTGGGTCACCGAGATGCACGTCGATGGCTTCCGCTTCGACCTGGCCTCGATCCTCGGCCGTGGTTCCGACGGCACAGTGCTGACCAACCCGCCGCTCCTGGAGCGGATCGCCGGCAACCCGGTGTTGGCCGACACCAAGCTGATCGCCGAGGCCTGGGACGCCGCGGGTCTCTACCAGGTCGGCACTTTTCCCAACTTCGGCCGCTGGGCGGAATGGAACGGCAAGTTCCGCGACGACCTCCGCCGCTTCGTGCGCGGCGACCGGGGGATGGTGCCGGTGCTAGCTACCCGCCTGGCCGGCAGTTCCGACCTTTACCAGGATGATGGGCGCGCCCCCTACCACAGCATCAACTTCGTTACCAGCCACGATGGCTTCACGCTGGCCGACCTGGTCAGTTACGCGCAAAAGCACAATGAGGCCAACGGCGAATACGGCTCGGACGGTGATGACCATAACTTCAGCGCCAACCATGGTGTCGAAGGGGCGACCGACGACCCGGCCATCATAGCACTGCGCGCCCAACAGGTGCGCAACTTCGCCGCCCTGCTGATTCTCGCCCACGGCGTGCCGATGCTCCTGGCCGGTGACGAAATGGCTCGCAGCCAGGGGGGCAACAACAACGCCTGGTGCCAGGACAATGCCACCAGCTGGCTCGACTGGACCAGGTTCGCAGCCAACCGCGACCTGTTTGACTTCTTCCGCAACCTGATTGCCTTCCGGCAGCGGTACACCTTGCTGCGGCCGCGGCATTTCGAGGCTGAAGAGAGCGGCGAGCGGCGCCTGACCTGGCACGGCCGCAGATTGCATCATCCGGACTGGTCGGAGGCCTCCCAAGCTCTGGGCATGCACCTGCAGGGCAAGCCGGAGGATGCTGAAATCTACCTGGTCGCCAATGCTGCCGCGGATGATGCGGGTTTTGCCCTGCCTGGGCCGGACGCACGGCGGCCCTGGCGGCGTTTCGTTGACACGGCGCTCGCCGCCGGGCAGGCAAGCTGCCTTCCGGGAGAGGAGCCGCCGCTGCCGGGGCAGACCCGTTACAGGGTGCGGGGACGTTCCGTGGTCGTGCTGGTGAGATGACGAGCCAGGGCGTGGACCGCTACATCCAACGGCGACGCCAGCCTAGTCGCCCTTGGCACGCAGCTCCTCGATCAGCGCCTCGCCTTGGGCGAGGCTGTCGAAGATGATCGCCGAACTGATCGTCGCCGAGGTTACGGCGTCCACCTTGGGATCGAATGGGCGCGGCGCAGCCAGATACTGGCCCACCACCCGCCGGCGCATCCACTCTACCTCCTGGGCGTTCCATGCTAGGTTGCCGTACTTGGTCACCTGCAGCGGTTCGAAGCCGACGATCCGTGTTGTTGTATCGAAGAGGTAGATGAAGTGTACGTCGTGGCAGACGTCGCAGACCGTCTGGCGGCTGGCGACTTCGGCAAAGAGCCGTATCCTTTGCTCCCCCCTGTGCATGACCGCAGTATAAACCCGCCGGCCGCTGAGCAGCTCGACCGGCCCGAACGCGATCAGCTCGCCCCCCGTCTCGAGGAAGGCCTGCCGCACCTTTTCGGCCAGTGGTTCCTCAGCGTAGAGGGGCGTGATCGCCGTGCGTTTGCGTGCCGCCGCCCCCTGGCGCCGCAGGGTTGCGGCCTCGGCACTGGCAATCTCTTGCAGTTCGGCAAATAACTTGTGGACATCCTTATTCAGTCCCAAGTGGGTTTTGGCAACGACGCCGGGTCGGCTGGAGCTGTCCTGGCGGACATAAATGGAAAAGGGTGTAGCACTGCCGCCCAGCGCACGATGGGCGGCAAAGCGCGGGTCGGCGACGATCGGAAACGGCACCTGGTACGCCCTGCGAAAGGCCTCAACCTCCTCGGGCAGGTTGCCCACGGCGATGGCGAGCAGCTTGATGCGACCGCGAGTCGCCGGGGTCTTCTCGATCAGCTTGAACAGCTCGTTGTAAGACGGCGCCTGCTGCTGGCAGTGGACGCAATGCACGTTGAGCAGCTCCACCAGGAGCAGCTCGGCCTTGACCTGGCCGGGAGTGAAGCTGGTGCCGGCGCCGAGACCGAGGTAGCTGAGGTCGTGGTCCGGCCCGGTGAGGGTCAGTGCCAGTTCCGGGAAGGGATCGCCAAATGCGATCAGCGGCCGGTCCTCGGCAGAAGCCGGGGCAAGGGTCAGCAGCGCCAGCAGTGGGACAGTCATCAGGTAACGCAGGTGTTTCATCATTCCAGGGCTCGAATTCATTCCGCAGCGATCAGGGAGAGCACCACCTGCAGCACCAGGACGAACGTCACCAGAACGACAACGCCGCCGATAATGCAGATCAGGATTATGCCGAGGGTCTTTTTGATTGACGGCTCACTTCACCCAGTCTTCGTAAAGCTCGGCGTTGAAACCGATGATGAAGCGATCCTTGACCCGGTAGGTCGGCGCGCGCAGGTTTCCGCTTGGCCCCATTGCCTGCTGCAGGATCACCTGCTTATCGTTGGCCACGGTGGTAAAGCTCTGCACTTTCTTCCCCTTGGCAACGGTCACGGTTTTTGCCGTTTTCAGCAGTTCCCAGGTGGCAGCCTCGTCAAAGCGGGTTTGCTTTGCGTCGACGACTTCTTTGGCAGTTGCCTGCTTGGACTCAAGAAACTCTTGAGCATTTTTACAGGATGTTCAACCTTTGCGGAGGTAGGCCCAATCGATTTTCATAACAGTCTCCTTTCTGTCCGGGGATGTTTCCCATAAAGGATAACATGGCTTTTGCCCTGGAAAAGGGCGCGACCCTTTTATTGGCCGGAGGTGCTGCTGTCCAGCGGCACTCGCAGCACCTCCTGGCCGGAATCATAGCAGATGCAGACCTTCTCGCCGGTGTCCTTCGGAGGCATGCCGCTTGCCGGATAACCTTGTTCAAGGCAGAGGTCACGGCAGACGAGAGAGTCTGAGCGCGGTCCGAGATTGCCGACGCTCCACTGGTGCAGAACCAGGAGCAGCAACGGGGCTATTGTCAGAGCTGCAGAGACCACGACGTGCCGCCGGTTCAGCCCTGGCGAGGCTTCAAGCCGCTTCCCCGTAAGATAGCCGACGACGACCGTTGCCGTCCACAGCGCGAGGAACATGCCGGCCGCCAGAATGATCAGAAGTTGTGCGCTTGCGGCCGGCCAAGGGTTGTCGCCAAAAAGATACAGCCACAGGAAGCCGCTGACTGCCCCGAAGACCAGCAGGGTCATGATCAGGGCAAGGAACAGTCCGGGGACGCCGAACAGCAAGGCATAGACATGTCTTTTCTGCATAACAACCGTGCCGTGGTTGAATTTGCCGGTGGTGACCGGTTTGCCGAGCTCCATCCGAACTAGCTAATAATACATGATTTAAACTGTTTACACGATTGCCGTCTTGGGCCATGATGGTGATGCATGCACGTGGTTTCACCATCTCGATGACGGTTAGGTGATCATTTTGACCGTGGCTATTTTAGCCTTCGCGGCAGACCAATACCCGCACTTGAGCACTAGCACCAGTCATCCTTTTATGCCACAAGTTCAAGCATAAGTTTACAAGAATTCAAGCCTAACCCATTAATCCAGAACACAATATGCTCGCCGATTTATATTTTGCCATTCACATCACCGCGCCGATCTTCTGCATCCTGGGTTTGGGGATTTTCTTCAAGCGGCGTGGTTTGATCACCGATGAATTTGCCAGAATCGGTTCAGAACTCGTCTTCAAGGTGACACTTCCCTGTCTGCTGTTCGTCAAGCTGGTCGAGACCGATTTCAAGCATTTTCTCCCTCTGCAACTGGTTGCCTATGCCGTGCTGGCAACCGTTGCGATATTCCTGCTGCTCGACCGGTTTGTCGCCCCGTCCATTGCCTCCCCCCCGGACCGCGGGGTATTTGTCCAGGGGGCTTTCCGCGGCAATATGGGCATCATCGGTCTGGCCTACTGTCTGAGCGCTTTCGGCGAGAAGGTCTTGACCACCGCTTCCATCTACCTGGCTGTAATGACGACCCTCTTCAACGTACTGTCGGTGATCACCCTGACCCGTCACCAGGAACAGGCCCCGGGCAGGAACACGCTCCTGTTCATTCTCGACGGCATCATCAAAAACCCCCTGATTTTGGCCATAGCCGCGGGAGTTGGCATCTCCCTGGGCGAGCTGACCGTCCCGCAGATTCTGCTCAAGACCGGCGGCTATTTTGCCCAAATGACGCTACCGCTGGCCCTGCTCTGTGCGGGGGCCTCGATTCGTCTCAGGGAATTCCAAACGTCGCAGCCGCTCTATTGGGCGACGGCGGGAAAACTTTTCCTGGTGCCCCTGCTGATCACTGCAGGAGGGATCGCCATCGGCCTGCGCGGCGAGAGCTTGGGGGTCCTGTTCCTGATGGTGTCAGCGCCCACTGCAGCGGCCAGCTATCCCATGGCCCAGGCGTTTGGCGCCAACCACCACCTGGCGGCAGCTGTCATCGCCGCAAGCTCCCTGGGGTCGATCGTGTCCTCGACGCTGGGGATCTTCCTGCTCCGGGTTTTCAACCTTATCTAAAGGGCCGTGTTGATCGTCCCTCCTATTGAAGCGCCATGACAGAACTGTTCAGCATCTTTCTCAACGTGATCATGCCGGTCTTCGGCATCGTACTGCTCGGCTACCTGCTGGGCGGCCGCCTGGCCCTGCAGGCTCAGACCCTGACCCGCTTGGCCTATTACGTGTTCGTCCCGGCTTTTATCTTCCAGGCGATCAGCCGTTCCGCCATCCCCTTGGAAAACGCCGCCAAGATGGTCTGCTTCATCGCGGCGACCCATCTGCTGGCCGCCCTGGGTGCGGGCGGAGTGGCCAGGCTGATGGGGCGGTCCCGGGAGACGATTGCCGCCTTCGTGATGATTGCCGTGTTCGGCAATGTCGGTAATTACGGCCTGGCCATGATCCGCTTCCGGTTTGGCGACGAGGCCATCGCGCCGGCAACCATCTACTTTGTCGCGATCAGCATCACGGCGTTCGCGGTCTGTGTCGGTGCCGCCGGATGGGCCCACGGCGGTAGCCGCGGGGCCTTGAGAGGTCTGCTCAGAACGCCTGCCCTGTGGGCGGCGGTTCCGGGACTGTTCGTATCCCATGGCGGTCTGGTGGTCCCGCTGATGCTGTCGCGGCTGATCGGTCTTCTGGCCGACGGCATGATCCCGGTGATGCTCTTTGCACTGGGTTTGCAGCTGCTCGAGCAGAAGCGGGTCCGTCTCACCACCGATATCGTGGTCGCCTCATCGCTCCGCCTGCTGCTGGCCCCGGCCCTGGCATGCCTGGTGGCGATCCCCTTCGGGCTGGCTTATGTCGACTACGCTTCCGGAGTCCTGCAGGCCGGCATGCCCACGGCCATCCTGGTTGCCATCATCTCCAAGGAGAAAAATATCGTCCCGGATTTCGTCACCGCCGTGGTGCTCTTCTCGACCCTTGCCAGCCTGGTGACTTTGACCTTGATCATGGTCATTCTATAATGCACATACTCCCCACTGCCGCTTGGAGACAGGTCGGCGGCCTCGTCCTTATCCCGTCGTTCACCTTCCACATTCCGACTCCAGTTTGTCCCGGGTCACGGGCCGGAAGAAGGCTCCTTCTCCGATGACGAGAAGAATTGTCTGCTGCATGGTAGAATTATAAACAATCCGGCGGGCTTTCCCTGTCGGCCCTGAGCGGGCCACGCGGCAAAATCCGTTTACCGCCGGCAAGTTTTTTCCGCAACCTGGAGTCCTCTATGAGAAGCCTCCCACGGACACCCTCTGCCAGACTTCCGGTTCTCCTGGTCATTCTGGCGGTCCTTTCCGGAGGATGTACAGCGCACACGGCTGTTGTTCACGAATCTGAAACTGACGCCGTGCCCTTGGGGAGCTCTCCTGCCACGATCGAGGGCGATCCGTTCGCCCTCGAAGACGAATTTACGGAGGTTGCGACCGAACCGGTGTTTGACCCGCTGGGCGGTTACAACCGGGTGATGACCCAGGTCAACGACAAGATCTACTTCTGGCTGCTCAAGCCGGTCGCCCAGGGTTATCGTGCGGTGGTGCCCGAGGGGGCCCGGCTGGCGGTCGGGCGTTTCTTCCGCAACCTGCTGATGCCGGTGCGTTTTGCCAACAACCTGCTGCAGCTGAAACCGAAACAGGCGGGTACAGAACTGGCGCGTTTCGTCGTCAACACGACGGTTGGAGTGCTCGGTTTCGGTGACCCGGCGGCCAACAGCTTCGGACTGCAGGCCTACCCGGAGGACTTCGGCCAGACCCTTGGCCATTACGGGGTCGGCAGCGGCTTTCACATCGTGCTGCCGCTGCTGGGGCCCTCAAACCTGCGCGACACTCTCGGCCTCATCCCCGACTATTTTCTCGACCCGGTCAGCTATATCGAAGAGACCGACGTGCAGCTGGCGGTGCGCGCCTATGACCGGGTCAACTATACTTCCCTGCATATCGGGGAGTACGAGAGCTTGAAAAAGGACGCCGTCGACCTCTACACCTTCCTCAGAGACGGCTACGAACAGCGCCGGATCAAACAGATCGAGGAGTAGCCATGCAATACTTGTTAACCAGCATCCTCTGCCTCTGCCTTGCTGCCGCGCCAGCCCTGGCCGGCGAACTGGACGAGGTGCGCGATTTACTCAAGGGAAAGATCGATAACGTGTTACTGCTGCTGCAGGACAAGACGCTGGACAAGGCCCCCAGGAACGAGCGGATTCTCGATATTGTCGCGCCTATCTTCGACTACCAGACCATGGCCAAGCTGAGCCTGGGCTCGAAGTACTGGCCCACCCTCAGCCAGGCGAAACAGCTGGAATTCTCAGACCTCTTTATCAAGCGTCTGCAGGCCTCCTACCTTGACAAGCTCGACCTCTATACCGACGAAGAAATCCTCTATGGGGAGCCGCGGGGGCAGGGGAAAACGGTCCACATGCCGACGACCATGGTTTCCAAGGACAGCCGAATCATCATGCTCTACAAGTTCTACCGCACCGCCCAGGGATGGAAGATCTACGACGTGGA
>Ga0316195_10001550_pt1 | contig 10397 bp, 9 predicted proteins | sample Phised1_MG_FD_204937 | JGI IMG/M metagenome (GOLD analysis project Ga0316195, IMG submission 204937) | Coastal sediment microbial communities from Maine, United States - Phippsburg sediment 1 | ecosystem: Environmental > Aquatic > Marine > Coastal > Sediment | place: USA: Maine | collected...
GCAATAACAGCACTGGAGCGCCAGCGCCGCCGGATACATATCGAAGCCGGACACCGGCGGAATCGAAATAGGCGCTTTCAGCCGCTACTGCAATGCCACTCGTCAGGAAGGTAAGAAACATGGCCATGATGGATATTTTCATACTTGATCTCCGTCGGCGCTCGTTAATCATAGCGCGCTGCGTTGGCTGGTTGGTATTGACTTAAAGGAGTGCATTGCATGTACAGCGCCGCGTTCATTTTTAAACCCGGTACCTACGACGATGAATTTCACCGCCTTAACAAGCTCATTGATGCGGCCGCAAAAAGCACGGCCGGTTACCTGGGCGTCGAAACATGGAAGTCCGTCGACGGCAAGACAATTAACGCCACGTACTACTGGGAAAACCAAGAGGCCCTGAAATCATTCTCGCGCAATCCACACCACCTCGAAGCGAAAAAACAATACAGTCGATGGTACGACGGTTACCACATTGTTATTTCAGAAATCGTCAGATCCTACGGGGATGAAACGATTCCACATTTCACCCCGAATGACCGATCATAAGTGGCCACGTTTCAACGCGTATTGTAAAGCCCTGCGATCTCCGCCGCGGTGGCCTTTAGCGCGCCTGCAACCATGTTGAAGAAATCGATTTCGAGAACGCTGACTTCGGTATCACTGCGGATGACATCGGCCAGCAGACTTACGACGGCGACCCTGTCCTGATTGGAGAGTTTGCCGCTTGCGCTGGCAAGGTACTTGTCCAGCGGTGTCGTCTCGTAGAGCTCGGTTCTCGCCGCCCTGCGCACGTCCTGCTCGGAGATCGCATTTCCGGTTTCCCGCTTGATGATGTCCTGGATGGTCTTTACTTCAATGCCCTGGATGCTGCTGTCAGAGCTGGATGCGCGCGCCAGTACCATCAGCAGCACTTCATGAAACAATTCACGCTGTGCTTCCGCGCTGACCTCTGATCCGCCAAATATCTTGAGTACGTTGCCTAAGTCTGCGATTCCCATAATTTGCTCTTATTCGTTGAAGGTGGAGTGTTTATTGTGGCTTGGAAGTATATACATAAATGGCCGGAAACGGGCTAGATAGTGGCTGGCTCGTCCATTTTCTGCTCCTCGATCGACTCCTGTCGCCAGTCGAAAACGTTCATTTCGATGAACACAAAAGCGATCAGCCAGAGATACGCGTCCCAAGAGTCCACGAAGTCACCTTTGACGGTCCAGTAGATAGCGGCGCCGAGAAGGAGACCGTATAAAACGAATTTGCTGGCATTGCTGATGCGCAGGAAGAGGCCTTCGAGTTTGTTTCTCTCCTGCAAACGGACGTCAGCTTCGAGTACCACGACAATAAGAAGCCATACCCCGGCATTGATAACGTCGACCCAGGCCAACCGCATGATTTCAGTCAAGCCCCCCTGGTCAACCACAGCCGACAGGCCGGGGAACTGCAGGAACTCGGTGGCGCTTGAAAATTCAGCGCAGTTTGCCGCCGTCAGGACGGCGTATTCGTCGAGGTCCGCCGCATACGACCAGGTACCGTCGACCAGCGCGCAGAGATCCGTGACCCCTGCGATGGGACCTGAACCCGATAGAAAGACGAGCTTGGCAACATAACCGTAAAACGCGTAGATGATGAACACGTAACAAAATGCGCGCAGCCCGTGCAATGTCCAGGTTACCGGGCGCGTAAAGTGATCGTCTTCGAGGACGTAGGTTTCGAGTTCGAACATCAGCAGCAGAATGACCCACGCTGCGGTGTCAATGCTGGCCGCAAAGGCTTCGACAATTTCCGACAGCCCGACCCCATCGGCAAAGCGGTGGGCAGACGCCGCCCATTCCTCATTGAAAAATATCAGTATGTTGACCGTCAGCGCCGCGTAAACCAGGTACTTGAACAGCTGAAACAAGCGGCCACGATCAGACATGTTGAACAGGAACGCCCATGCGGAAACAGAGTTTGGGAGTTTGCCAGTTAAGGCCCCGGTGAACTATCAGGGTTCCGCAATATGACATGACTGCGGCGGGCCGTTGCGGCATAAGATTCTGATTTTATGTGAGTTTCGGACCCGCTGCGCTGACTGCCGCGAATCCCGCTGGCAGCGCCGCTTGCGGGGATTTCAACGCCGGGGCCGTTTGCAGGAGCGGGTGCAACCGGCCCGCCAGCAGCTCCATCAGGGATTCCTCAGACGTTCATTTTCGAACTATCCGTGTTTGATCGTGTGACCCATACGCACAGTGGCGATAGTTCAGTCACTACAGGAAACAGGTGACAGGAGCTCTACAGGATGGATGCGATGATGATTAATCCGGCCCCAGCAACAGTGCCAGTAGAGGAAGAGCGCGGCGCAGCGGTCGTGGCTGCGAGCAGGCGATGGACGGAACTGAACGCGCCGTCTGCGAAAGCCGAGTTGTTCGACCAGAAGGCCCGCGCAAGCGCGTCGCGGTTCGCCAACAACATCGAGAATTACATTGGCGCCGTAGCGGTGCCCGTGGGGATCGCAGGCCCGCTCGCCATCAATGGCAGCGCCGGTGCGGCGCTTTACAGGGTGCCACTGGCCACCACGGAAGCGGCGCTGGTTGCCTCTTACAACCGTGGTGCAGGAATACTTACCGCTGTTGGCGGTTGCCATGTTCGAGTCGTCGATGAAGGTGTGAGTCGCACGCCGATGTTTGCGTTTCGAAATATCGTGGAGGCTGACGAGTTTGCGACCTACGTAAAGGCCGCTACAAAACAGCTGATGGAGCTTGTACCGACACTAACTCGCTACGGCCGGCTGAAGAATGTGCGTACCGTGATCGAGGGTAACCATGTGTATGTGGACCTGCGTTACACGACAGGCGACGCTTCCGGCCAGAACATGGTGACGTTTGCGTCGGAAGCGATTTGCAAGGTCATCCTGCAACGATCGCCGGTTGTGCCTCGCTACTGGTTTCTCGAGGCGAACCTTTCCGGCGATAAAAAAGCAACGGCGCAAAGCCTGGCCGACGTCCGTGGCAAGCGCGTGATCGCAGACGCTGTGCTGCCCGCCGACGTCGTGAGGAACGACCTGCATACCACCCCGGAACGCATGGTCGAATACTGGTGCGGTGGCGCCATGGGTGGAGTGCTGAGCGGAACCACCGGCGTCCAGGGGCACTTTGCCAACGGACTTGCCGCACTTTATCTCGCCTGTGGCCAGGACGTGGCGTGCGTCGCGGAATCGGCAACCGGCCTGACGCGGATGGAAGTAACCCCGGTCGGGGGTCTTTACGCCAGCGTGACCTTGCCCAACGTGATGATCGGCACGGTCGGAGGCGGCACTGCTTTGCCGTCCGCGAAAGCCTGCCTCGACATCCTGGGGTTATCCGGGGCAGGCCACTCTAACGCGCTCGCGGAAGTGTGCGCTGGGATTGTTCTGGCCGGCGAGATTTCGATTATCGGTGCGTTTTGCTCGGGTGACTTTGCGGCCGCACACCAGAGCCTGTCACGCGGCCGGCGTTTCTCAAGGAGTGTTAGCGATGAATAACCGTTGGTGGATTTATCAACGTGAGCGTTTCCCGCTGCTAGCTCACGGACCGCTGGTCGTCGTCTTCTGTGTCTCGGTGATGTTGTTTTCCTCGTTGCAGGACGGGCAAATTCCGGACGTCGCACGATTTGCAGGCGCAACTATCAGCACCCTTATCCTGTTTTTCCAGCTTCGGGTAGCGGATGAATTTAAGGACTTCGAAATCGATTCCCGCTACCGAGCGGAGCGACCGGTCCCGCGGGGCCTGGTTACTCTTTCTGAACTGGCGCGGCTCTCGCTGGCCGGCGCACTCATACAGTTCCTGCTCGCCGTTCAGATCGATATTGGTTTGTTGCCCATACTGGTTACCGTCTGGCTGTACATGGGTCTCATGACCGTTGAATTCTTCGTTCCGGCCTGGCTCAAGCGCACGCCGTCGGTCTATCTTCTGAGTCATATGCTGGTCATGCCATTGATCGCCTTTTACGTCAGTGCGTTCGACTGGCTCTGCACTTGTCGCGCGTTACCCGGCGGGCTGGGCTGGTTATTGTTGCTCAGCTTCGGCTGTGGTCTTGTCCTCGAGCTTGGCCGAAAAATCAAACCGCCCGCCGCTGAACGGGAGGGCGTTGAGACCTACAGTGGTCTCTGGGGCACCGGTAACTCCATATCCCTTTGGGTGGCCGCAGTTGCGACTGCGGTGACGGCCTACAGTATGGCGGTAACGAGGATTTCCGACAGCGAGCTGTATGTGTTTGCAGGCATAAGCCTGTTTTGCGGCGTCCTTATTATTGCGTTGCTGTTTCGATCCAGAGCCGGCCGGTCCGCTACTGCGACATGGATAGAGCCTTGTTCCGGGATCGTCACGATGCTGCTGTACCTTGGCCTGGGACCGTTACAGGCCGTTGTGGCCTGAGGAGCGCGATCAATGAACGTCGTTATTCGGGACGAACAAATGCGAGATCGGGCGAAAGTTGGTAACAAGGCGGCTACCCTCGCGCAACTGATGTCAGCCGGTTTTGACGTGCCGCCCTTCATAGTGCTGGATGCACCGACCTTGCTGTCGGCGAGCAGCCAGGTACAGGTCGAGTCTGCCATCGCAAGCGCGCTTAGTCGCTTCGGCGACAGTAATCTCCGCTTCGCCGTGCGTTCATCGTCGGTAGAAGAGGACGGCAGGCAATCGTCGTTCGCAGGGCAATTTGCAAGTTTCCTTTTTGTTGCCCGCGACAGGATTCATGAACATGCAATGCGGGTGATCGCGTCGGCGGCAAGCGACCATATCGATACGTATCGCAAGGCAATCGGACAAAGTGGCAATGCGGCACTTCCCGCTGTGATCGTGCAGGAAATGGTTTACGCGGACGTGGCTGGCATTGCCTTTGCCGCGGACCCCGTCAGCGGTAATCGCAACCACGCTGTCATTGCCGCCACCGTTGGAACCGGGGATGCTCTGGTCAGCGGCGAGCAGCAGGGTGACTCGTGGCGTGTCGCGCGTTCAGGGGAAATCCGCGAGCGGCAGATTGATGGCACGCGAGCGGTCCTCAACGACCAGCAAATCCTCGCGGTCGCAGAGCTTGTCAATGCCGTCAGCACCCACCAGGGACGGCCGCAGGATATTGAGTGGGCGATACGGAATGACCGCCTGTTTCTGCTGCAGAGCAGGGATATCACAAACCTTGGTGCAAGTGCGTCTGGGGACGCCTACGCCCTGTGGGACAACAGCAACATCGTTGAAAGTTACGGCGGTGTGACCACCCCGTTGACGTTCTCAATCGCGCGCGCGGCATACCAGGAAGCGTATCGGCACCTGGGTCGAATGCTTGGCGTCAGTCGCAAAAGCATAGCGTTGAACGAACGTGCATACGAGCAGATGATCGGACTCATACAGGGCCGCGTTTATTACAATCTTCTCAACTGGTACCGGCTGCTCATGTTAACTCCGGGCTTTCGTTTCAACCGACGCTTCATGGAACAAATGATGGGGGTGACTGAAGGACTGCCAACTGGCGCCATACCAAAGTTAGCCGACGACAGCGCGTCGGCACGCCTGCGCGGAGCCATCGGACTGCTGCGGGTTGCCGTGCGCCTCGCGTCCGGCCTATTGTCGCACAACCGGGCGGTGCGGCAGTTTCACCGGACACTCGAGCAGCTGCTGGCGCCGGTCGATCCGGCTTCGCTGTCGCTCACGGAACTCGTCGACTATTTCGAGGCGTTACAGCTCGCAGTTATACCGGCCTGGAAGACGCCGCTCGTCAATGATCTCTACTGTATGATTTTTCACGGCGCATTGCGCCAATTGAGTGAGCGCTGGCTAGGTAGCGAGCTCAGTGAAATTCACAACGAACTTGTGGCGGGCGAGTCGGGAATTATCAGTCTTGAGCCTGTGCAGAGAATGCGTGAAATGGCTGGAATTGCGGCGGCAGACCCGCGGCTGGTGCATGCACTTTGCATCAGCTCCGTTGATGACATCGAGATCAGGATTCGTTCAGTGGAAAACTTCTACGTTGCGTACAAGGATTACATCGACAAGTTTGGTGACCGCTGTCTGGATGAGCTGAAACTGGAGAGCCAGACGCTGAAAGATAATCCGCTCCCGCTGTTTCGGGGCATCGGGCACCTCGCCGGGATGACGACGCAGCTACCTGTGGCTGACTTTCGGCGCAGCCTCGCGGAAGAAAAAGTCCAGCGAGTGCTAGAAAATCGACCCTTAAAAAAATGCCTGTTCAACCAGGTTCTGCGGCTGGCGAGAGCGCGTGTACGGGACAGGGAAAATCTGCGGTTCGAACGCACCCGGGTATACGGGCGTGTACGTTCCATTTTTCTTGAAATCGGCAGGCGCCTGGAATCAAAGAAGGTCATCGCGGACTCCAGCGATATCTTTTACCTCGACGTTGGAGAAATTACCGGATTCGTTCGTGGTACCGGCGTAATGAGTCGTCTGATGCCGCTTGTACGTGAGCGTCGCAAGGAATTTGCGGAGTACGCGGCCGGGGCCGAGCCACCACGGCGATTCGTCACCTGCGGCCCGGCGCAATGGCCGGACTCGATCAAACCGCAGCCGGAGACTGGCAGCGATTCGGGCATTGATTGCCGGCAAGGGCAGGCATGCTCGCCCGGGCTAGTGCGGGGTCCGGTGCGAATTGTGCGCGATCCGCGCGAATCCGAACTAAGGAGCGGTGAAATTCTGGTCGCGCAGCGAACGGATCCGGGTTGGGTCACGATTTTTCCGCTCGTGACCGGCATGATCATGGAACGCGGCAGCCTGCTTTCACACTCTGCGATCGTCGCGAGAGAGCTGGGTATACCGGCCGTCGTCGGCGTGGACAACGCATGCCGGTGGCTCAAGGATGGGGACTGGGTAGAGCTGGACGGCGCTCTCGGCACCATACGCCGAATTGAACCAACCGAACGCGCGGCATGAAGCGGATGTCCCACATTGCGGCGCATGCGGTCTGGCGCTATCGGTTCCTGCTGGCTGGCCTTGTCATGGTCGCAACCATGTTCGCCGTGCGGGAATTGGCGTCGCTCGGGGTCTCCAACTCGCTCGAGATCTGGTATCCACAGGATGATCCCGAGCTCCTTAACTATCGCGAATTTCAGCGCGCTTTTGGCAGCGATGAGATAGTCGTCGTTGCGGTTCGCGGCGACGCATCTTTTGAGTCGGACGCTGGCATCGACCTGGTCAGTGAACTGACGGATCGCTATCTGGATATCGAGGGTGTGGCGACGGTCACGTCGCTGGTCACGGTGCCGGAATCGCTTGCGGATGCGCGAGGGCGACTGTTAAGCGCCGACGGAATGACCAGCGCTTTGATTGTGCAGATGCAGGTGGGCGCTGACATCGAGCAGCGACGCCATCAGCTGTATGCCGAGCTGCGGGACGGCGCCGCCGGTTTCGGGCTTGACAGTTTTCTTGGCGGTTACGGTGTCGTTTTTGACGGACTGAATGAAGCGTCGACCACCGGGGCTGCCAGGTTGATTGTGAGTGCGCACCTGGTCATGGTTTTTCTGTTGTTGCTGTTCTTCGGACGCCTGCCACCGGTGTTGCTGACATTGCTCGCGGTCGGCGTTGCATCGACAATCACGATGGGCTTGTATGCGGCGACCGGCAATCAACTGAACATGGTGACGATGGTACTGCCGACCCTCGTGCTGGTTATCGGCATCGCCGACTGTGTGCACATACTCCGCAGCGTGGCGGCGGTCGATCGAGATCTTGGCCAGGCGCAGCGTGTGATCAAAGGGCTGGCGACGGTGATAAGGCCCTGCTTCCTGATGACGATTACGACGGCGGCCGGATTCCTCGGCCTGACGACCTCCGGTCTTCCGGTCGTGCAGCAGCTCGGCTGGTTTGGCGCCGCCGGAATGATCGTCGCATTTGTCGCTGCCCTCGTTGTGGTCACCTGCGGCTTGAGCTGGGTGCAATTCGAACCGGTCAGCAGGCAATCACGTCTCGATGGAGTGGCAACAAAACTGTTCCGGTTGGGGTCGGACTGGCCGAAGTTCACCATTGCGTTGTTCCTGCTCCTGGCAGGTATTTCAGGCGTCGGAATCGCGATGCTCAACAGCGATACTGATTCGATTGGCTATCTTAGGAAGTCGCATATCGTCCGCCAGGATTCTGACTATATCGAAGCCACGATCGGACCCTATGTGCCGGTCGAATTCACGATTACCAGTCGCGGGGAACTCTTCACGCCGGAAAATGCAGACGCGGTATGGGCGTGGCAAAACCGGGTGTTGCAGATCGAAAACATCGGCTGGAGCTGGTCGTTACTTGGCGCTATCGGACTGCCGGCGAACGAGCCACCTTCGCACGCTGGCATGGAGGTCCTCGAGGCGCGTCTCGAGCGCATGCGCCGTTTCGCCCCGCTGACAGTGAGGGCGATGATCTCGGACAGCAATGAGCTGCGTGTGTCCTTCGGCGCGCCAATAATGTCGGCCCGTTCCGTACAGAAACTGATAGGCGACATTGTTGCGGTGGCGGAGCTCCCTCCCGAGCTTACGCTGCGACCTGCCGGATACTCGCCGCTGTATACGCGAATCGTGGATGAGATCGTGACCTCGCAAGTGCGTGGATTCGTTGCGGCGATCGTCTTGATCGTCGTCCTGCTTGGTATCGCCATGCGTTCCTGGCGCCGCGTCCTGCTCGCCGTGCCAGCCAACGCCGTTCCGGTCGCTCTTACCCTGGGCCTGATGGGTCTCAGCGGAATCCCGCTCGACGTCGCTTCGGCAACGATCGCCAGCGTCATTCTCGGCCTGGTAGTCGACGATACGGTGCACTTGCTCCAGCCTTACCCGCCGGCTGGCATCAGAGCGTCTCTGGCCATTGCGAACAAAAGGGCCGGGGGCACGTTGATCATGACGTCCATCGTGCTTGCCGGTGGTTTCCTGGTCCTTGGTCTTGCCGAGATCCGGTCGATTGCCTGGTTTGGCGTGCTGACGAGCTTTGCGGTGAGCGTTGCCATCGTCAGTGATTTGACGCTCTTACCGGCGCTGGCGCGACTCGGATGCAGGTCGGGTGCTAAACCATCCGCAAGCCTGTAACTAATTGAAAAAAATTAGACAAAAAGTCCTGATGGCGGGCATCAGGAAATCCCCAGTCAAAAATCAGCTCGTAGTCAGGTAGTACACCCGCCCGGTGCCGATCATTGAGCCTCGGAAAAGTGAATTGAGGCTGACCATGAATCATGCAGCGGAAACCGCCACCAATGCGCGCTACCACCGCATCCGTTATGCGCAGTGCTGGGAGGATGCTGACGTGCTTCTCCAGGCCATGCGCGTGCAGCCAGGTGATACCTGCCTTTCCATCGCATCGGCTGGCGACAATACGCTCGCCCTGGCCGGTGCCGGGGCCAAACGCGTGATCGCTGTCGATCTCAGTGCCGCGCAAATTGCCTGCCTCGAGCTGCGTATCGCCGCCTATCGTCGCCTCGAATATCCCGAGTTTCTCGCCCTGGTAGGACAAACGGAAGGTCATGACCGGCAACTGCTGTACCGGCGATGCCGGTCGCTGCTGACGCCAGCAAGCCGCGCGTTCTGGGATTCCCGCCGCAAACTGATCCGACGCGGATTTGCACAGGTTGGCAGATTCGAACATTTCCTGTGCATCTTCCGGCGCTACCTGCTGCCTGTCGTGCAGGGGCGCAAGAACGTGGCAAAACTGTTCAGCCTCGAAACGGTGAGTGAGCGCGACGATTTTTACCGGCGGCAGTGGAACAATCGCCGCTGGCGGATTCTTTGCCGCATTTTTTTCAGTCGAGCATTCCTTGGTCGCTACGGTCGCGACCCGAGCTTTACCCGATTTGCGGACGAGCCGGTTTGGCGCAGCCTCGAACGCCGCATTCCGGAGGCGCTCGTGGTGCAGGCGCCGGCTGACAACCCCTACCTGCAGTGGATTTTGAAAGGCCGTTTTGAGACCGCGTTGCCGTGGTCCTGGCGCGAAGCAAACTATGCCCGGATTCGTAACAACCTCGACGCGATTGAGTGGCGTTGCGAGCCATTAGAATCCGTACTCGCCGATCTTCCGGACGCCACGCTGAACGGCTGCAACCTCAGCGACGTGTTCGAATACATGTCGGGCACGGCTTACCGCAAGGTGCTATTCGAGTTGATCCGCGCAAGTTCGGCTGGCGCTCGGCTGGTCTACTGGAACGTCGTGGTCACGCGTTCGCGTCCGGATATTTTCGCCAGCACGCTGATACCACTGAAAGCGCTTGCTGCGTCGCTGCATCAGCAGGACAAGGCGTTTTTCTACCGCAACCTTGTCATTGAGGAGGTGGCGTAATGGATCAACCATTCTATTTTCTGTTCATACCATCCTTACTGATGATTCCGGCAATGGGCCTGTTATCCCGGCTGGAGAGCGAAGGCTGCCTGGCCGCCGAGATTCGTCGCAAGGCATTGCACGTTGGCGTTGGACTGA
>Ga0316195_10001551_pt1 | contig 10396 bp, 10 predicted proteins | sample Phised1_MG_FD_204937 | JGI IMG/M metagenome (GOLD analysis project Ga0316195, IMG submission 204937) | Coastal sediment microbial communities from Maine, United States - Phippsburg sediment 1 | ecosystem: Environmental > Aquatic > Marine > Coastal > Sediment | place: USA: Maine | collected...
CGACACCCAGGTGAAACCGAGGGCAACCAGCGCCAGGTACAGCAACTGGGTCATGGTCGGCGCACGTTCCTTGTTGTCGTGGTCGGCCGCCGCCTGGTCCATCAGTGCCAGCCGGTCGGCGGGTACGCGCATCCAGCGGTTGAATTTCGCGGCGAAGGCGCGCGAGCCGAGCAGCAACGGCAACCACAACAGGTAAACCATCTGGTCGGCCGCGGCGGCCATCGTCAGGTGCTCGGCATTGCCCTCCAGCGCGGCATGGGCGGCGGTCATGTTGCCGGTGCCGCCGATCCAGCTGCCGGACAGCGTTCCAAATGCTTTCCAGCTGTCCTCCGGCAACGGGAAGTGCAGCGGCCAACTTTCCGGCGTAGTGATCCACTGCCCCAGGGCAAAGGCAAGGAAGCCACCGAGCACGACACCGACACTGCCGAGCAGCATCACGAAAATGCCCTTGCCCATGATCCGTGCGGCGCCCAGCACGTCCACCTTGATCAGCATCAGGCAGATGAAGATCGGCAGGCCGTAGTGCCGCAGAAAATCGTACGCTGCGCTCTCGTAGGGGATCAGCCCGGTGTTGGACAGCACGACCGGCGTGGCGTAGATGAAGATCAGCGGCGGCAGGTATTCGAACAGCTTCCAGCGGCTTTTTTTCTCCAGCCAGAACCAGAAGCTGACTACCGCCACGAGGACGGTCATGACGCCTGCCGGCGAGGTAATGAGGGGACTATCCATCGTTCTTTCGTCCGCGCAAATCCTGCAACAACCTGCAGGCTGAGTCGAGTGAGTCCAGGAAGCGCGGGGTGGCCCGGCTGATTTCGTCCGCCGACAGCAGAAACAGCGCCTGGTTCTTTACGGCTCGCAGCCCGGGCCAGTCACGCCAGGCGACCAGCGGGTCGGCAGCGCCCGGCAGTCGCGGAGCCAGCAAGGCCTCGGGGTTCGCCACGATCACGGATTCGCGCGCCACCTGGAAGGCCAGGCCCGGCTCTCGCGCGAAGATGTTGCTGCCACCGCACAGGCTCAGCCCGCGGCTGATCAGGTGCTCTCCATTGATCGTGAAGAGTGGCTTGGCATCCACCTGGTAAAAGTAGCTTACGGGGTCTGCGTCCGAGTAGCGCTTCTCGAGATCGGCCAGGCGCTCGCGCAAGCGCAGTGCTTCTGCCTCGGCCTCGGCCCGATGACCGGTGGCGCGCCCGATGGACGCGACGAAAGCCGGAATTCCCGCTGGCTCGCGAATCTCCACCAACCAGACCGCCAGGCCCAGGTTACGCAGCTGGTCCAGCGCGGGCCGTGGGTTGCCCGATTCCCAGGCAATCACGAGATCCGGACGCAATGCCAGGATACGCTCGACGTCCAGCCGGAAGGCATCGCCAATTCGTGGAACATGGAGCACCGCGGCCGGGTATTCGCTGTATTCCACGGTGGCGACCAACTGTGCGCCGGCGCCGGCTGCGAAGACATCTTCAGCGAGATGCGGGGCGAGGGTGATGATGCGCCGGGCCGGTTCCGCCAGGCGCAAGTCGGTGCCGTCCGCCTGCGTCAGGCGGATGTCCGCGGCCGGGGCAAGCGGGGCCCAGGCCAGCAGCAATGCAAGGTAAAAGCCCGGCTTCGGCAAAACTCAGGCGAGCACGCCGACCAGGAGCAGCAGCGCCAACACCGTCAGCCACACGCCCAGCATCCGCCAGACCAGGTCCATCGCCTGCTGCAGGCTGATCATCGGTCCTTCGAGCTGATCCGCGTATCCGTCGCGGGCCGCGTGCCCGGAAAGGACAACGTTTCGCGCGCTGGCCAACAGAAATCCGTTGTCGCCTTCAAACAGGCCATGACCCTGTTCGTCGTGATAACGCTTCCAGGCCTTGAACACCGAGTCGAAATCGGTCGCGATGGCAAGGGACAGGGTCATCAATTGTGCGGCTGGCCAGTCCATGATCTGCTGCAGGCGGACGAAGCGACCGCGCTGCTCGCTGCTGACTTTTGGTTCTTCGCTGTCCAGCCAGTCCACCATGCGGTACAGCAGCGCCCCGACGATACCCAGCACCGCGAACCAGAAAATGACCCCAAACCAGCGGCGCAGCGCCTGTTGGAACACCCCCTCCACAGCGGCCGCCCGGCAGGCGCTGTCTGTTTCGGGAACCGGACCATCGAGCAATTCTTCGAGCGCCTGCTTGCGCTTCTCCTCATCGCCGGCCTCTAGGACCTCCGCCACATCGGTATCAAGGTCGCGCGGACCGAAACTGTAGATCAGTACCGCCAGAGCCAGCAGAAAAGAGCCAGACGTGCCGAGCGCGGTGTGCAGAACCCGGTTGACCAGCAACAGGACAACCAGCGGGACAGCGATGATCACCAGGAAGCCCAACACATCACGCCAGCCCGGCAACTTGCCGAAGGCGTCGTTGGCGAACCCGACCCAGGCCGTCAGCCACTGGTTCTTGCGGATGCGCCCCAGTTCGCGGATGAAATGGCACAGGGCGAACGCGAGCAGTATGGCGATAATGGTCATGGCCTGTCGGTTTCCTCAATCGGCATGCGCGAAGGGCTGCGCAATACGCTCGATTCTAACAGACGGCTGGCTGGCTGGCATGACCGGGCCCGGCCCTCGCCTCAGCGACTTCGTGGCTGCCAGCTTCCCGCGGCGCGGACCAACGGCTCAAGGTCCCCGCCACAATCTTGCTGGTACCAGTCGGCGATCAGCCGAAAGGCGATGGAAACCGGCGGGGGCAGCCGGACTTCGTCTGCCGCAATCGACGATTCCAGCTGGGCGGCTGTAAACCACCGAACTTCTTCCATTTCGTCCGATGGGTGGCAGTCGAGGCTCTCGGCTTCCGCGTAGAAGCCGCACATCGCCGAGGCCGGGAATGGCCAGGGCTGGGAAGACACGTAGTGCAGATCGCGCAGACGAACACCGGATTCCTCGAATACTTCGCGCACGACGGCGTCCTCGAGGCTTTCGCCCGGTTCGACGAAACCGGCGAGCGTGGAAAAGCGGCGCGGCGGCCAACTCGCGTTGTGGCCGAGTAGACAGGCGTTTTGGTGGGTGACCAGCACGATGATGGCAGGGTCGATGCGCGGAAAGGACTGGCGTCCGCACTCTTCATTACTGCAGACCAGCCTGTGCCCGGCGGACTCCAGGCGATTGGGGCTGCCGCAGGCGCCGCAGAAAGCATGCCGGTACTGCCAGTAGTGCAGGGCCTTGGCATAGGCCAGCACGCCCGCGTGCTTGGCATCCATGTCGATCGAGGCGAGGCGCAAATCGAGGAAGCGCGTATCCGGGTGTCGGGCCAACACGGCGTCGCGCTGCCGGTCGTTGATGGACACGGCGAAGAAGCAGCGCTTGCCGTCGGTGCCGAGGAGCGTTGGTGGCTGGATCGAGTCGACCGGATCGAGTTCGCTCGGCTCGAGGTATATCGCCTGTTGCACACCATCGGTATGGGTCAGCAGGCTGCGATTGCGCCACAAGGGCACCAGCCGTGCGAAGTCGGAGCGCAGCGCATCGGCCACCCACTTCGGGTCATCCCGGTATTCGGCCAAGCGGTCGAGCCGGACCGAGGTGAACAGGTTGCGTCGTGAGCGGGTGATCGGGTCGATGCTGAGACCGAGCCGGGACATCGTCAGGCGGGGATCGGTCCTTGTGACCCGTTAGATCGAAAAGGAAGAACCGCAACCGCAGGTCGTGGCGGCGTTCGGATTGCGGATTACGAATTGCGCACCCTGCAGACTTTCCGTGTAGTCCACTTCGGCGCCCATCAGGTACTGAAAGCTCAGGGGGTCGACCAGCAGCGTCACGCCGTCGTTTTCGACCGCGATGTCGTCCTCGGCACGCTCTTCGTCGAAAGAGAAGCCATATTGGAAGCCCGAACAACCCCCGCCGCTGATGTACACACGCAGCATGAGCTCCGGATTACGTTCTTCCAGGATCAGTTGCTGGACCTTGCGCGCCGCGGCGTCGGTCAGGACGATACCTTGCATGCCTTGCTCCGGGGCCACGGGCGTGGTTGTGTTCATGGTGCTTTCCATGGCGCCTAATATGGTGCCAAACGGCGCGCAATTCAATCGCCTGATTCGGAGAGCAGCACACTCCAGTCGAAGCTGCGCTGAACCGGGCTGCGCGAACCTTTCGCTTCCAGCGTGACCACCAACTTGATGGGTTTGAACGCTTCCGGCAGGGACAGGTAGCCTTCGAGCTGCTGAAAATACTTGAAGCGGAAGGCTGGTTCGGGTTCATCGCCGCCCAATTGCGACCAGTATAGCGTGACCGCTTGGTCTTCCAGTGTGCCCTCGACGTCGATACGGACCCGTCCGGTAATGATCGAAGCCCGGCGGATATTCTGGGTGAGTGTCAGCACGAATTGGAATACGCGCTCGGAACCCGTGGCCAGCAGTTCGGCCCGGTAAACGTCCAGGCCGGTTTGAGCACCGCCGGTGCCGGCCAATCGCCGATAGAAATCCAGTTCTGACTGTAGTGTGTTCTGGTCTGCCTGGCGCTCGCTTTCCTGTTCCCGCAGCAAGCGGTTGGCCTGGCGAAGCACGTCGGCTTCGCGCGCGAGTACGGCTTCCCTGGCCTGCGCACGGTCCAGCCGCTCTTTCAGCGCTTCGACTTCGCGAGAAAGAAATGCCACGTTGCTCTTGAGTTCCTCCGCCGCAGGTTCGGACGGACCGGAAGCCAATTGCCAAGTGACGAACAACAGCACCAGGACGATGGCCACGGTGACCAGCAATGCTTCCACAAAACCTGTCTTGGAAAACGCCATACGCATTCGACAAAAAAGCGGCCGAAGCCGCTTATTCCATAATCGTTCTGCTTGTTTTTCTCGATTTGTCGTTATGGTTATTGGCAAGACCCCAGAACTGAGCAAGGTTATACAGGTTCACGGCGCGCGCCGTCAAGCAGAATGTGACAAAACGAAGACAGTCACCAGTTCAGTCATCGCGCGCCCGGAACAGGGCAGCCCAGTCACGCCCCGAATCGCCAAAAACGAGGAATTCCGGATTGAGCAGCGAGGGCTTGAGATTGTACTGCAGCGAACGATTCTCGAGGGTTACGATTTGCCCGCCAGCCGCCAGTACAACGGCATGTGCCGCTGCGGTGTCCCATTCGGAGGTTGGGCCGAGGCGTGGATAGAAGTCGGCTTTGCCTTCGGCCAGCAGGCAGAACTTGAGTGAACTGCCCATACTGACCATTTCGTAGTTGCCGAGCGGCTCGAGATAGTGCTGCAGCCGGGGATTTGCATGCGAGCGGCTACCCACCACGCGTACCGGATCGGCACAGGGCACCCTGACACGAATCGGTTCATGCTCGCCGCCGGTCGTTTGCCGGGTCGCGCCGGTGCCAACCAGCCCGATGTAGGTTACTCCCGTCACCGGCACGTGGACGACGCCCAGGATCGGCTCGTGAGCGCGAATCAGGGCAATGTTCACCGTGAATTCGCCATTGCGATTGACGAATTCTTTGGTCCCGTCCAAGGGGTCGACCAGCCAATACTCCGGCCAGGCAGCTCGGACGCCGTAGTCGATATCTGCCGATTCCTCCGACAGCAGCGGTATGTGAGGCGTCAGCGCTGCCAGCGCATCCCGTATCAAGCGGTGGCTGGCGAGATCGGCCTGGGTCAGGGGCGACTCGTCGGCCTTGTGGGTCACCTCGAAATCCTTGCGGTAAACATCGAGAATGGCGCGGCCGGCAGCCTTGGCGATTTCGGCGACAGCTATCCCAAGATCAGTCGCTTGGACGTCATTCATCAACGGTCTCGCCCTGCAGATAATCGCGCGCGATGTAAAGGGCGGCGATGGTGCGGCCCTCGGTACAGTCATCACGGGCCGTCAGCGAACGCAGATCGGCCAGCGGCCAAGGCACGACTTCGAGTTCCTCGGGTTCGTCACCCTCCAGCTTCTCCGGATACAGATCCCGCGCCAGCACGATGTACGTCACGTGCGTCATGTAGCCGGGCGCCAGGCTCAGCCGGGTCAGTTCGATGAGATTGCGTGCACCGTAGCCGATCTCCTCTTTCATCTCGCGCTGAGCGGCCTCGATTATGGATTCATCAGGTTCCAGCCTGCCCTTGGGCAGGCCGATTTCGTAGTGATGGAGGCCGGCCGCGTATTCTCGCGCCAGCAGTACCGTCTTGTCATCCAGCATCGGCACGATGATGACGGCCCCGAGACCGCTTGGCTTCATGCGGTGATAAGTGCGGCGCTCACCGTTGGAAAACTCCAGGTCGACCTGTTCCACGCGCAACATCTTGCCGGCTTCGCGCTCCCGCCGGTCATGGATGATGGGCAAAGTTTTTTTGGAGTTTCCGGTCATGATCCGGTTACGTCAGTCATTGAGCATCTCGAGCAGCTGGCCGTGCAATCCCGGGGTGGCTGCCAGCACCGAGCGGGTCGAGAGATCGGGCGGCGCGCCATGCAGGTCGGTGAACACGCCGCCCGCCTCGCCGACGATCACGCTGAGTGCCGCGATATCCAGGATGTTGACGTCTGACTCGATGACCGCATCGAGTTGGCCGGCGGCCAGCCGGTGGTAGTGATAGTAGTCCCCGTAGCCGCGGGTGCGGTTGGCGGCGGCGAAGATACGCCCGAGGTTGGCCCATTGCTTCGAGCGGGCCAGCGACTGGAGGTTACCCGTGGAGACCGTCGCTTCGGCCAGGGACGATCTGCCGCTGACGCGAACCGGCGCACCATCGAGCCGGGCACCGTGGCCGCGGGCGGCCCAGGCGACTTCACCGGCGGCCGGCGCCGAGGATACGCCCAGGACCAGTTCGCCGCGGTGCATCAGCGCTATCTGGGTCGAGAACATGCCATAACCCCCGACGAAACTCTTGGTGCCGTCGATGGGGTCAACCAGCCACAGGAACTCGGCATCGTCGCGCTGTTTGCCGCTTTCCTCGCCGTAAAAACCGTGCTGCGGAAAATCCGTCAACAACATGCCTTTGATGATCTCTTCCGCGCGGCGGTCGGCGACGGTTACGGGCGACTGGTCGGCCTTGAGCTCGACGGCAAATTCGCCACGGTAGTAATACATGATTTCGTCTGCCGCGGCGGCGGCAGCCGCCAGTGCGGATTCGAGATACCTTTCCATCATGTTCAGCGGACCGGGCAATGTACCAGGGAGCCTCGCCAGTGTTTTGCAGCGAGACCGGAGATAGTGAATGATAGCAAAGTTGATGACGGATTCCGGGGGATTTTCATTTGCGTATTCATCGGGTTCATACGCGGCAGGCCCTCGAGCCGGGGCTGGAGCTGGTGCTCGAGGAGGGACCTGCGCATTACCTGAACCGCGTGCTGCGGGTTGTTCAGGGTCAGGCCATCGTCCTGTTCAACGGAGACGGACACGAATACGCGGCAGAGGTGCGGCGCGCCGGGCGACGGGAGCTTGTCGCCACCGTGCATAGCCGCCTGCCCGGATTGGCGGAGTCGGCGCTGGAGATCACCGTGGTGCAGGCGCTGAGTCGCGGCGAGCGAATGGACCAGACCCTCCAGAAGTGCACCGAGCTGGGGGTAGCTGCCTTTCAGCCTTTACTCACTGAGCGATCCGGGGTCCGGTTGACCGGCGACAAGCTCGATCGGAGGCTGGCGCACTGGCAGGGCGTGGTCATTGCCGCCTGCGAACAGTGCGGGCGCGCTCGCGTGCCACCGGTCCGGGCACCGCTCTCGATCGCGGAATGGCTGGGCCAGGCAGCCCGCGGCAGCCGCTTCGTGCTCGATCCGGACGCCCTGATGGGCCTTGCAGGCGCCGATCTTACCGGGAACGTTGAGTTGGCCATAGGTCCGGAGGGTGGCTTCAGCGCCGGCGAGCTGTCCGGGATGGGCGAGTTTGGCGTACAGGGCGTGAAACTGGGTCCGCGCATTCTGCGCACCGAAACCGCTGCGCCTGCCGCGGTGGCTATTCTGCAATGCCTGAAGGGGGATCTTGCGACCTAGATTCTAGGCATCCTCTTCGTCCAGGCTGGTGATCGGCAGTGCGCCGAAGGTCGCGTGGGTGACCAGGTGGGTGAGCCGGTCGAGGTCTGGGATAATGGCTTTTTCATCGGCAACGGTGACGCGCCGGAATACGCCCAGGGACTTCTTCTCGTCGCCGGTCTCGACCAGATCATCCGGTTTGACGGTGACCGGGTGCGGCAGACCAGCCAGGAGCAGGCCGATATAGGGAACCTTACCGGAGCTGGCCAGGGATTTCAGGATCATGATTTTCGAACGTGCCGGGTCTGCGTCGACATCCGTGCCGTTGATCAGCGCCGTAAAACTGAAAACGGGCACCTGCCGGTTTTCCCACTCGATGCGGCCCAGCAGCCAGGGTGGAGCGAATTCGATCACCATCGGCTGTTGGAAGTCGATGACTTCCTCCATGACCGAGGTCGGCAACAGCAAGGTTTCGTTGTCGGTCGGGATCGCCATGCAGTGCAGCTGAGGGCTGGCTCCCGAGGTGCGCAGCACGCGGCGGGCCGTCTTCTTCCTTCCGGATACCTGCCTGTTCATGTCACTCCGATCTCCCGGGCACAAGTTCGATATCCAGCATTTCGCTGACCTGTTCGACCAGTTCGGCTTCCTGGTAGGGCTTGGTCAGGTAGGCGTTGGCGCCAGCGCTGCGGGCCTTTCTACGGTGCTTCTGGCCGGCGCGGGAGGTAATCATGACCACCGGGATATGCCGCAGGCGCGCGTCGGAGCGTACGTGCTCCAGTAACTGGTACCCGTCCATGCGTGGCATCTCGATATCCAACAGCATCAGGTCGGGTATGCGGTCGTGCAGCTTCTCGATGGCGTCGATGCCATCCTGGGCCGTCATGACCTCCAGCGCGTGATTTTCCAGCACGCGTGACGTGACCTTGCGCATCGTGATCGAGTCGTCGACTACCATGACCAGCGGCTGGCGGATTTCTTCGGGAATCTCCACGACAGGTTCCGGAGGCTGGGCTGCCCGCTCCAGTCCGCGCCGGATCAATGGCCCCATGTCCAGGATGATCATGACCTGGCCATCCGCGGCGATGGTGCCGCCGAGAATGCCGGGAATGCTGCTGATCTGCGGTCCAACGGGCTTGATCACGATCTCCTGGTGACCCTGCAGACCGGCCACCCGGAACGCCGCGGTTTGTTCGCCCGTGCGGATCATCAGCAGCGAGACGTTGTCGCTGTCGAGGGGCGGCGAGGGCGCGTCCAGCAATGGCTCGATCTCGAGCAGCGGGAACACTTCGCCGGCGAACTCGAAGACCGGCGATTCGCTCTTCAGCAGGGCCGAGTACTCGGACGGCGAGACGCGCGCCACGCCGGAAACGCTGTTGAGCGGTATCTGGAACAGGCGATCACCTATGCTGACGCCAATGGCCTGCATGACCGCCAGGCTGAACGGGATGCGAATGGTGAAGAGCGTTCCCTGGCCCGGCTCGGTCTCGATTTCCATCGAGCCGCCGATTTGCTTGATTTCGCTGTTTACCACGTCCATGCCGACGCCGCGGCCGGCCAGGCCGGTTACGGTGGCGGCGGTCGAGAATCCGCTTTCACGGACGAACTGGACCAGCCGATGTGGCTCAACCTCTTCGCTGGCCCCGATAAGACCCCTCTCGATCGCCCGCTTGCGAACGGCATCGAGGTCGATGCCGGCGCCGTCGTCCTGTACGCGGATCACGAACTCCGTGGCTTCGGCCTCGACGGTCACGGTGATCTCGCCTTCTTCGGGCTTCTTGAACTTGCGCCGGATCTTGGGCGATTCGATCCCGTGTGCAATGGCATTGCGCAGCATGTGTTCGAGCGGAGCCGTGATGCGTTCGAGCACGTTCCGGTCCAGTTGGTCGCTGGATCCGGCCATGCGCAGCTGCAAGCGGGCTTTTTTGCCGGTTTCTGCCGCCGCGGCACGGACTACGCGGCGTAAACGCGGGGCCGCGCTGCCAAATGGCGTCATGCGCGTCTGCATCAGCCCTTCCTGCAGCTCCGAGCTGACGCGTGACTGCTGGGTCAGCAGGCTTTCGGCCTGGCGCACCGAATCGTCCAGCATCTCGTGCAGGTTGAGCAGGTCGGAGACCGATTCGGCCAGCGCCCGCGACAACTGCTGCATGTTGGAGAAGCGGTCCAGTTCCAGCGGGTCGAATTCGGTCGCCCCCTTGCTGGATGCGCTTTGGTAACGCGACGTCATCTGCGCTTCGCTTTCCATGTCCATCTTGCGCAGCTGCTCTTTCAGACGATGAACCGTGGCATCGACTTCCTTCAGGTTGAAGCGCACCGCGCCCATCTGTTGCTCGAGTCGCGAACGGTAGATGCTGATTTCGCCGGAATAATTGACCAGCTTGTCCATGAGTTCGGCGCCGACGCGGATCTGGGCGCCGGGCGATGCGTCGTCCGTGGCCACGGCCGGCCGGTCTTCGATTTCGCGGAACTCACGCGTGGTTCGGGCCCGCAGCCCGGATGGCCTGGGCTCCGG
>Ga0316195_10001552_pt1 | contig 10390 bp, 9 predicted proteins | sample Phised1_MG_FD_204937 | JGI IMG/M metagenome (GOLD analysis project Ga0316195, IMG submission 204937) | Coastal sediment microbial communities from Maine, United States - Phippsburg sediment 1 | ecosystem: Environmental > Aquatic > Marine > Coastal > Sediment | place: USA: Maine | collected...
GCGGCCGCGTGAATCGCTCGTGCATTGGCCAGCAGGCCTCGCGGTCATTCTCGTATTGATCACTTACCTGTTGCTGTTATCCGGTTCAGGTTGGCGAGGTGCGAGCGAATGATCGACTTACTGCACTTCATCAGGCCCCTGTGGCTGATCGTGCTGCCGGTGATTGCGCTGACCTGGTGGCTGGGTCGCCGGCGAGAAGCTGCGCAGGCATCGGTCGGCCATTATGTTGCGCCGCATTTGCGTGATGCGCTCACCGTAAATCGAAACGCGCGTGGTGGCATTCGGGCGATCGATGGCGTTGCCGTTGCACTGACTGCCATGACAATCGCAGTCGCCGGGCCAACGTGGAGCAAACAGGCAAGTCCGTGGTTTGCCGAGACCGCACCACTCATTATCGCGATCGAAGTTTCTGATTCGATGCGCAGCAACGACCTGCAGCCAACGCGCCTCGACCGGGCTCGCTTCAAAGTGATGGATCTCGTTGCAGCGCGAACCGGCTCCAGGACCGCTTTGATCGCCTACGCGGGGTCTGCGCATATCGTTGTGCCACCGAGTACGGATGTGGATGTACTGCAGCCGTTCCTCGAGAGTCTCGATCCCGTGATCATGCCGACCGGTGGTGCTGACGTCAGCAAAGTATTGCCGCTGGCCAGGAAGCTGCTTGGAGACCAGGCAACAGTCGGCACCCTGCTGTTTGTGAACGACGGCTTCGATTCGGGGGACGTTGCACCGCTGGCCGCGTTTGCCAGTCAGCCGGACTCACCGGCACTGGCGGCACTGGTCGTGGGCACCGATGAGGGCGGCGTTGCGTTGCTACCCGATGGCAGTCCTGTCATGGCGGCCGGTGGTGGCCGTCTCGACACGAGTATCGATACCGCAATGCTGAAACGCGTAGCGTCGGAAGCCAATGTATCGATTGTCCGTGCCGCAACAGGTGATGCTGACATACGCCAGCTGATGCGAGCCATTCAGTCAAACCTGCGACTGGCAGATGACCCGGATGCACGATGGCGTGATCAGGGCTGGTGGTTTCTTATACCGGCGGCACTCCTCTCACTGCTGTGGTTCCGGCGTGGATGGACCATGCAATGGTGAGGGGCCTCGTCATTGTTTCGTTGCTCGCCGCGATAGCGCTCGCGTGGCAGTTTTCCCGCGTTGGCGATTTCGAGTCGCTTTGGCTGACGCCTGACCAACAGGCGCGACGCGCTTATGCGGCCCTGGAGTTTCAGGAAGCCTTCGAGCAATTTGAAGATCCTGCATGGAAGGGGGCAGCAGCTTACGATTCCGGCCTGTACGAGGAGTCCGCGGCGGCTTTTGGTCGCATCCCCACGGCGGTCGGCTTCTACAATCGCGGCAATGCCTTCATGAAGGCGCGCGACTACCGCAAGGCGATGATTGCGTACGAGCAGGCCGTCGCTGAGTCGCCGGACTGGGTCGAGGCACAAGAGAACCTCGAACTCGCAAGCTACACGCTGGAATATGTTGAGCGTGTTCGCGAACAATCGGACACGGGCGACGAATCCGAATTGAGTGCAGACGACTACGTGTTCGACAATACGAAGGAACGCGGCCTCGAGATGGAGATCACCGATCAAAGCACGATCGAGATGGCGTCGGCCGAGAAGTGGATGCGCGGCGTGGATACTGAAACCAGCGACTTCCTGCGCACCCGGTTCCTGCTCGAGGCGGCTCGTGAGGGGACACGCTGATGCGTTTCATGGTCCTGTTGATCTTTGCATTGGCGACGAGCACCGCTGCACTGGCGCAGGGACAGCCGATAGTACGTGCCGAAGTATCGCCGGACACCGTTAACGTCGGTGAGTCTGCAGAACTGACGATAACGGTCCTGGTGCCCACCTGGTTCACGCGGCCGTCGGTCTACCCGTCGTTCGAACTCGCCAACGCAATTACCCGGTCGCCTGCAGACAGCTCGTACAACATTCGCGAGCGCGTCGGCAACGAATCCTGGTCCGGCATTGTGCGCAGCTACGAGATCTACCCGCTGCTCGGCGCAAGGTACCGGCTGTCCGGACTGTCCGTTGAGGTGACTTACGCGACTATCGGCGGGGACCCCCGTACCGCAGCCATCGAAATACCTGAGGTTGCCATTCGTGGCCGGGTTCCCGATGGCGCCGAAGCGCTTGATCCGTACATCGCGGGACGCGGTCTCAGTCTGCGGCTCGACGTCGTGGGCGAACTCGACTCTCTCGAAGCTGGCGACGCCGTGGTGCTCGAGTATGTTGCCGAGCTGGATGGTCTCCCGGCCATCTTCATCCCGCCGCTCGCGCCGACACTGGCGTTCGATGGCGTGTCTGTTTACGCAGATGTGCCGGATGTAGAGGACGGAACACCCGCACGTCGTAGCGAAAAACTGACGCTGGTATTTGAATCCGGTGGCGAATTTTCAATTCCGGATGTGGCGCTTGAATTCTGGAACACCGACTCGCAGTCGATTGCTCGAGCGACGGCCAAGGGCCTGCGGATTTCCGTCGTCGGGCCGGTCGTGACGAGCGATGATGGAAATGGCCAGACGGGGGAGCGCCGACAGTCTGTCTGGATCGTTGCCGCAGTGGCGCTCGGCCTGGCAGCAATCGCCATCTACTCGCTTGGTCCGGCACTGACGCGTCGCCTTAGAGAGCGAGCTGAGAGAAACAGGAAGTCGGAGCCCTACGCGTTCGCTGCCGTGCAATCCGCCCTTCGCATGAACAACGCCACCGCCTACCACGCGATCTTGTCCTGGCTGGATCGACTGGAGCCAGGATTGAACATGCAGCAACTGGCACGCGACTATGGTGACGCAACATTGTCCGTGCTGCTCGACTCGCTCAGCCGGTCGATCTATGCCGACGCCGATATCGTGGTCGACCTGCAAGGACTTGGATCTGAGCTCGCGCTGGCCCGAAAACGATACCTGGCGCGCTACGAAGCAGCGACAGCGTACAAGCTGCCACCATTGAATCCCTAGCTTGCTGTTATGCTGAGTGGTGCGCGTCAGTCGGAGAACCTGATTCATGAAAAACCGTCGGATAGTTCAATCAAACCAACGGCTGCGTGACTTCTCAACATGAGCCATAGACACCTGCTAATCGTTTCTCACTCGCAATCGGGCTCCACAGCCCGCATGGCCGACGCCGTCGTCAGCGGTGCCAGGAACAGTGAGGTCGATGGCGTCGAGGTTCGTCACCTCGCTGCGCTCGACGCCACGGCCGACGACCTGCTGTGGGCGGACGCCTTTATTCTCGGCACGCCGGAGAATTTCGGCTATATGAGCGGCGCGATGAAATACTTTCTGGATCGGGTGTTTTATGCCTGCGAGGGCAAGGTAGACGGCAAAGCGTTCGCGCTGTTCGTTCGCGCCGGCAATGACGGTAGCGGCGCCATCAGCAGCATGCGACGGATCCTCGCGGGGCTTAAGGTAAAGGAAGTGCAGGAACCGCTTCTCATCGTCGGCGATTTCGATGAGGCACGACTACAGGAATGCGAGGAACTCGGGCTGACGCTGGCAGCGGGCCTTGAGGCCGGGATCTTTTGAAGTCGGTGCGAAGACTAGGCAGTAGCGGCTTGAGCGGATATTTCGCAGAGGTCGGAAAGCGTCGACTCCAGCGTGATCGGTTTGCCAATGATATGCCCCTGGGCGAAGTCCACACCCAACTCGATGATCAGCGCGCGAGTCTCTTCAGACTCGACGTACTCCGCGACGGTCTTGAGCTCCATGACTTTCGCAACCTGCGTAATAGCGGCCACCATCGATTCGGATATTCGATTTTCGGTGATATCGCGAATGAAGCCACCGTCAATTTTGAGAATATCGACGTTGAAATTCTTCAGGTAGGCAAATGAGCTCAGTCCCGCGCCAAAATCATCGAGCGAGATCTGACAGCCGCGCTGCCGCAATCCGTCGATAAACGACTGTGCCTTCTTCATATTTGAGACGGCCGCCGATTCGGTAATCTCGAAGCATAGTGATTCTGGCGGAAGCCCGCTGCGTTCGATTTCTTCCTCGATAAACTCGAGAAAACCGTCGTCGCCGAGTGACTGGCCGGACAGATTCATCGCGAAAACCGCTTTCTGCGACGAAATCGTTTCCTTGATAGCGGCCAGGCGTGCGATGGACGTGGAAACGACCCACCGGTCAATTTGCGGCATCATGCGATAGCGCTCGGCGGCAGAAAAAAGCGCGCCGGTTTCTATTCGAGCACCATCGCTGTCGTTCATTCGCAGCAGGATTTCGAAGCACGGACTCGCGCTGTCATCGGACAAACTGTTGATTGGCTGCGCCAGCAGCTCGAACTGGCTCTCATCCAGTGCACGCTGGATTTCTGCGACGAGCTGCATGTCGTCGTAGCGACGAACCATGCTGCGGTTGCTTTCATCGTACACCTCGATGCGATCACGTCCCTGATCTTTCGCCGCCTCGCAGGCCATTCGCGCTGTCGTCAGCGCGTTGCCTGCGCCACCGCTGCTGCGGTCGTAACCGGCGATGCCAATGCTCATCGTCACCTGCAGCGACTTGTCACCCTCGAGGTATCGCAATGCAGAGGCTTTGTTACGAATACCGTTCGCGAAGGCAAGCGCCGCATCGGAATTGGCCTGCGTCAGGAGTATGCAGAAGTCGTCACCCGTAAGTCGCGATAACACCGCACTCCTTGGTAAGTCTGCTTCGAGCAATCGGGCGAAAGTCAGAATCACCTCATCACCGGCCTTGCGGCTGAAGGTGTCGTTGACCAGTTGCAGATTATCGAGATCGAAATAGATGATCTGGTGTGTGTCGGCATCAGATTTCAGCGTCGCGTAGGACTCATGCAACTGCGCCTCAAAACCCGAGCGGCTCATGAGCCCCGTCATCGCGTCAAACGACTTTTCGATGACGTATTCGATTTTTCGCCCGATGTGCGACATGAAGCGCCGGTCTGTCTTACTGAATTTGCTGTGATCAACGCGACCTAGCTGAGCCATAACCCCCTCGACGTTGCCTTGCTTGTCGAGTAGTGGGCACAACAGAGCCTGGTAGCCGGTTGCGGCCTCGCCCGCTTCCTCGTCAGCGGGAATTTCAAAAATCCGCGGCTTGTGGTGACCATCGAGTCGTGGCATCAGCTGGTCGATCAAATACCGGTCGAGGACCTTTCTGTTAACGTTCTTCCAACTCGAGTGCGTTGCACTGATGCGAATTCGTTTCGACGGAATGAGCAGCACACTGTAGTTGATGCCGAGATAGCGGCCGCTCCGACCAACCAGCTCCGCGAGACTCGAGTGACGACCTGATGTGCCGTGAGTTTTCTCGTCGACTTCGTAAATGAACTCAAGCTCTTTTTCGACATTCGCCACGCTTCGTTCGAGATTCCGAATCTCGCGCCCTACCCGCAAACTCTCGCCGATCATTTCAACAGCGGGTTCGAGAATAGTCTTCAGCATGTGGGGATTGAATGATGCGGACTTGCCTTCATTCTTCGAGAACAAGGCGACAAGCAGGCCTTCGAGCTTATCGTTTTCTCCAGCGACAGGCAGTGCCAGCACGGTTCGTCCTGATGCTAATGTGCGGCGCAGCGCTTCGTTGCTACCAATCAATTCGCGCAATGCGTCTCTCGGCAGATCCGCGACGAAATTATCTACCTCGTAGTCTTCGCCCTGATCACTCGACCAAACGCATTCCTTGTTGGCGTCGTAATAGCAGAAGACCTGCGCCCTCGGCACGAGCGAATGCAGTAAGCCGCCCGCCTTGCTGATATTGCGTTCTGTGATGATTGGCTGGACGTCTGCTGACAAAACGGATCTCGAGTCAAAGTTGATTGCATCAATGACCCACGATGCCAGCGAGACTCTGTTGCTGCTGTGACATAAGTCTCAGCAGCAACTAATTTAGTGCGAATTTTCAGCGATTTACGGGTTTTTTAGAGCAATTGCTCATAAATTCTCGAGCCACTCGTCATCGGAACCTTCGTTGACGCCCTCAAATAATGGCGTACTCAGATAGCGCTCACCCGTGTCCGGCAGCATGGCCAGAATTTGTGAGCCCTTTGGCGCCTTCTCAGCCACGGCCAGGGCGGCCGCCAGCGTTCCGCCGGAGGAGATTCCGGTAAAAATACCCTCTTTGGCGGCGAGCGCCCTTGAGACTTCAATCGAGCGTTCGTCGCTGACCGTCAGCAGCTCGTCGAAAATCTCCCGATTCAAAACGTCGGGAATGAAATCCGGTGTCCAGCCCTGAATCTTGTGCGGTGCCCAGTCAGCACCAGACAGCAGCGAAGCCGCCTCAGGCTCGACAGCGACAATTTTGATATCGGGACGCGCAGCTTTGAGGATCTCGCCGGCACCGGTCATGGTTCCGCCGGTGCCATAGCCTGTCACCCAGTAATCAAGACGCTTGCCAGCGAAGTCGATAAGGATTTCCGGCCCCGTCGTATTGCGGTGATATTCAGGGTTCGCCTGATTCTCGAACTGACGCGCCAGGAACCAGCCATGCTTCGCTGCGAGCTCCTCTGCTTTCCGGACCATGCCCGAACCGCGTTCGGCGGCCGGCGTCAGGATGACCTTCGCTCCCAGACCACGCATGATCTTGCGGCGCTCGATAGAAAACGAATCGGCCATGGTCGCGACGAACTGATAGCCCTTCGCCGCGCAAACCATCGCCAGCGCAATGCCGGTATTGCCGGAGGTCGCTTCGATGATCGTCTGCCCGGGTTTCAGCAGGCCGCGCTTTTCAGCGTCGGTGACGATAGCAAACGCGAGCCGGTCTTTGACCGACGCCAGCGGATTGAACGATTCAACCTTGACGAACAGGTCGACATGATCCGGCCCGGTGTTGTTGAGACGCACGATCGGCGTGTTGCCGATGGTTTCGAGAATATTGTTGTAGATCATTCTTGTTAGCCCTTTTTGGCGATCCTGAATTCAGGTTTAGTGTGATTTTCGGTAATTTGTGGCGATTCGGCCAGCGTCGTTTGCCCCGCATGACCGAGGGCCGCTACCTCGCCGACGATCAGCATGGCCGGCGCGGCAACGCGATGCGCTTCGGCGAGCAGAGTCAACTGGCCAAGTGTGCCACGAATCACACGCTGCGCTGCAGTCGTTCCTTTCTCGATAATCGCAATCGGCGTATCCACGGAGCGGCCATTGCTGGTCAGGTTGTTCATCAGATCGGGAAAGCGCTTAACCGCCATGTAGAAGGCCAGGGTCTGTTTGTCACGTGCCAGCGAGACCCAATCCAGCTTGTCGATCGAGTCCCTGCCATGTGCCGTCACGAAAGCAACCGATTGTGAGAGATCCCGGTGTGTCAAAGGTATGCCCGCGTACGCGGCACATCCCGCCGCCGCGGTAATGCCGGGAACGACCTGGTAGTCCAGCCCCGCGGCGTCAAGCGCCTCCGCTTCCTCACCGCCGCGCCCGAAGATAAACGGGTCGCCGCCCTTTAGTCGGCAGACACGCCGGCCACTTTTCACGAGACTGACGAGCCGGTCGTTTATCTCCTGCTGTGAGTTCATCGGGCACCCCGGAGTCTTTCCAACAGAGATCAGGTCAGCGTCGCGACGTGCGAGCTCAAGAATTTCGGCAGAGACCAGTCGATCGTGCAGGATGACATCGGCGGTCTGCATCGTTTGCAGCGCTCGAATCGTCAACAGTCCCGGGTCGCCCGGCCCTGCGCCAACAAGCCAGGCCTCGCCTTTCTGCTCAGCGGCGCTGGATTCAAGCAGTTCGCACATGATCGCCTCGGCTTTCTGCCGCTCGCCCACGAGTGCGTGGCTGGCGGCCGGTCCATCGAAAACGGACTCCCAGAATCGCCGCCGTCCAAGCAGGTCGCCAATTCGCATTCCGACCCGATCGCGCCAGTCTCGCGCCAGCGAAGCCAGCGCCGAGATACCCGCAGGCAGCAGTGTTTCGATCTCTGCACGCAGTTTTCTCGCCAGTACCGGCGCTGCACCGCCCGAGGAAATAGCTACCACCACAGGGCTACGATCGACGATGGCCGGCGTGATGTAGCTGCAGTTCTCGATATCGTCAACGCTGTTACAAAAAACGCCGGCGTCCGAGGCATCCCGAAACACCGCCTGTTCAACATCGGCGTCGCCTGTCGCGCTAATCACGAGCCAGCGGCCTTTCGTATCGGAGGGTCGGTAGCGGCGCTGCACGATTGTGTGCCCGTTCTGCAACGCGAAGTCGCGAAGATCAGTACAGGTCTCCGGCGCTACGATCGTCAGTCGCGCGCCAGCGGAATTGAGTAAGCGCGCCTTGCGAAGTGCAACCGGACCGCCACCCACAATCAGGCAGGCACGATCCTTGAGGTCCAGAAAGGCCGGGAAGTAGTCCACGATGGTGTCCGTTCAGAGAAGGTCAGTCACTATATCGGTGCAGGCCAGCACCCAAAAGACGGGCTGTTTCTGCCGATATAGCATTCAGTTATAAGAATCTGTTATACGTAGAACTGGAATTGAACCTGACCGGCCTCGTGTGGGTCACATACCTTTAGAACTCATAACAATTGATCTAATGAAGCTGCAGCAACTCAAATATCTCCTGGCAATTGTCGACAACGGTCTGAATATCACGGCGGCCGCCGAACGCATGTATACGAGCCAGCCCGGGGTCAGCAAGCAACTGAAATTGCTCGAAGAGGAACTCGGCATGCAGTTGTTCACCCGCAAAGGGAAGAGCCTCGGCGGTATCACCGCAGCGGGCCACCAGGTGATCGATCGCGCCAGAATCATCATGCGCGAAGCGGATAATATCCGCAGCCTCGCTTCAGACTATTACCAGGAAGAAGAAGGTTCGCTATCCATCGCGACCACCCACACGCAGGCCCGTTACGTTCTGCCCGAGATCGTCGCCGAATTCCGCAAGCGCTTTCCAAAGGTCGGTCTGAATCTGCACCAGGGTACCTCTGAGCAAATCGCTGACATGGTTTCTTCCAATAACATCGACTTTGCCATCGCAACCGGATCGACTGAACTGTTCGGTGATCTGATGCTGGTACCAAGTTATCGCTGGGACCGTTCGATTGTCGTTCCAAACGGCCATAAGCTGGCAGCGCTCGATCGCAAAATCACTCTTCAGGATCTTGCCGAGTATCCGCTGGTTACCTACGTCTTCAGTTTCGGTGGCCAGTCGTCGCTAAAACGCGCCTTCGCCGACCAGGGCCTGGAACCCGACGTCGTCTTCACGGCGCGCGACGCCGATGTCATCAAGACCTATGTGCGCATGGGTCTCGGTGTCGGAATTGTCGCCAGCATGGCAGCGGACTGTGCGGACAGGAAGGACTTGCAGGTTATCGATGCGGAAGGCCTGTTCCCTCGAAGCACCACCTGGATCGGCTACCGGAAGAACACGGTTTTGCGACGTTATATGCTTGATTTTATTAGACTATTTGCGTCACATCTTTCTTCGCAGCAGCTCGAAGAAATGCGCCGCGCAACGACGCAGGAAGAGATCGACGTACTTTGCAAGACTGGCGATCTGCCGGTCCGGGGCGGCTGTGCCGAGGCCGTCAACGCGGCAGCCTGAGGCCGCCGCCGCGGGACTCACGCAGCCGTAAACTTCTCGCCGAAGTTCAGCTCGTGCAATCCGCATTCGCGCTTCAGACCAAAGAAACGAGTTTCCTCCACTGAGTCAACTTCGGCCAGCGACCGGGTCGTGTGCACATCGCCAATTGAAACGTAGCCCTTTTCCCACAGCGGGTGATACGGCAAATCGTGCTTCTGCAGATAGTCATAGACATCCTTGTTGGTCCAGTCGGCAATCGGGTAGACCTTAAATCGGTCACCCGAATTTTCCACGAACGGCGTGTTCGCGCGTTCGATCGACTGATTTCTGCGCACGCCGGAAAACCAGGTGCCGACACCAAGCTCCTCGATCGCACGCTGCATTGGCTCCACTTTGTTGTCCTGGCTGTAGGACTCGAGGCCTGCCAGTCCATCCTGCCAGCGTTTGCCGTGCCGGGCTTCCTGCCATGCGCCGGAAATTCCGGGGCGATAGACCTGCAGGTTTAGATCCAGTTTTGCTGTCAGTTCATCAACGAACTGGTAGGTCTCGGGGAACAGGTAGCCCGTGTCTATCAGCACGACCGGAATATCCGCTTTCTGCTGCGTTACCAGATGCAGCATGACCGCGGATTGAGCACCGAAGCTGGAACTCACAATATGTCGACCCGGCAGGGTCCTGAGCGCTGATGCGACCCTCTCTTCAGCTGTCATGGATATGTCTCCCGGCGCTGACTTTTCGGACCAGACCATTGCGCAGCAGAAAGTCTCCGAAGTGCTCGCCCTCCTTGCGGCCGCTCGAGAAACTCGCGAACAGCGGATTGAGCGCATCGAGAATCTCTGCTTCATTCGCATTGTCGAGATAAGGTGCTCCAAGGCGCTCACCCGCGAATCCCGCGCCGAGAAATACCGTGTAGCGGCCGGGT
>Ga0316195_10001554_pt1 | contig 10388 bp, 11 predicted proteins | sample Phised1_MG_FD_204937 | JGI IMG/M metagenome (GOLD analysis project Ga0316195, IMG submission 204937) | Coastal sediment microbial communities from Maine, United States - Phippsburg sediment 1 | ecosystem: Environmental > Aquatic > Marine > Coastal > Sediment | place: USA: Maine | collected...
GGATGATTTTTGAACTTTTTACGGAACACCAGTTTGATGTTGGCGAAATCTCTAAAATACAGAACCGAACTGTTCAGGAAATCGAACAACTCCTGGAAGCTGCCCGAAAGAGTATTAAGATCAGTTTATACAATAGATTTATAAATGAATAAAAAATATCAAATGAAAACTACCACTTCTAATCCCAAAATAGAATTTTTATTAGGCGCAGGTTTGGATGTGTTACATCAGGAAAGCCAGGAATGGCTGGATACCATAGCCTTATGGAAAGACGAAACCCGGTTTTTTGCCACTTTACTTCAAAAAAGGGAAACCAAAAGGGAAAAAACATCAGAATTAGGAAAGATGCTCAAAAATCTGGATAAAATACACGCAGATCTGTTTGACTATCTGGCAGATGATATCATGCGGCACGAAAGACTTTTGGCCCGTCTTCAGCAAGCAGAAAAAGGATTGGCAGACATAGATTATCGGAATCAACACCGCAAACTACAGAACAAAATGGTTTTTTTCGAGAGTGATTTCCGTGATTTTAAAAAAATGGTTTTTGGTCACGCGAAGAATCTTTAAGAATAAATTACTTTCTATTCGATCCATGTCATTTTTTGTTGCAGGATGAAGATATACCTTAAGAAGTTAGAGCTTTCTATGCAAAGTTCTTAAGAAACAATAAGCGTAGGTTGTATACATATTGTAAAAAGCAGGCATGGCTCCCTACTAATTATTAAATAGCCCCGATTTTGATTCACCGGGGCTATTTCTATTTTAAATTACAGCTATTAGAACTTATGCATATTCAGTATAATACTGTACTTTGAGTTCATTTTTAACGTCAAACACCCCAGGTGCCAAGTAGGCGGCTGTTTCGGCATCTTCCTTTTCCTTGATCGAATGAACTTTCCCTTTCAGGGTGACTTTATTACCTTCTGTTATAACGGTAATATTATTTGCATCAATCTCTGCAGAACGTTCAAATGCTTTTTTAATCCTGTCTTTTACTTCAAAAGGTTTCACATCCTGCTTAATTTTAATATTGTTGATGACACTCCTGACCCCCAATATATTTTCAACTGCCTTCTTGGCCGCATTTTTTTGATAGGACCATTTGACTTCTCCGGACAGATAAACCCATCCGTCTTCTACCTTAACAGTTAATTCATCTTCAGGAACGGATGAGTTCCATTCTAATGCTTGGACAACGGCCTTAGCAATTTCACCATCTGTTTTTTTAAAATCGTCGCCATATTTTACTTCAATATCGCTCGCTAATGCTTTTACACCATATACGTTTTTTACAGCTTTTTCGGAGGCAATTTTTTTAGCATAACTATCAACCACTCCGCTGAGCGTAACTACTCCATCTTCAACGATGACACCAATATCGGTTTCGTCAATATTTGGCTGCCAAGCTAATTCATCCAGTACATCTTCTTTAATTTCAACATCTGTTCTCATCACATTAAATTTTTATGTTAAACAATTAATTATGGCCACAAAGGTATTCAGGAGTCCCCCCTAAGAAAATGATCTTGATCAGTAAAGCTTTTTTAACAAAAAGATAGCAGGAAGAAATGAATAGGCTGGTATCCCGTTACGTAAAATATAGTCGTGCTTTCAATTCCTGCCGGCTGGTTTCCACAAGATCACCAAAATTTGCTCTGCCCTGTTAATTTTGCAGTTTCCAGAAGTCGATTACATATATTTAGTCAGAAAACGGAAGAACTCCTTTTTCAGATCTGCATATATCTGCCGTTGAGTCTCCATTTTATTCCGAAATTCAAGGTGTTTTTTGACGAGTGCGGTATCGAGTACATCCTGTCCCAATTGGCTTTGGCCGGCTATCCTGGTTTCATGTACTTCTATTTCCTCTTTTAGTTCATCTATTATCCCATTGTGCAGGATAAATTCATTCTGGTAATGCTCCAATTGTGCAAGTACCTCCTTCTTGGACCAGCGTGTTATTAGCTCTTTCAACCTGTTGTCAAAGGATTTGAGTTCATCTTCCCAAAAGGCCAGTTCGGACCACCATAGTCGATGTTCAAAATGTAGGTCGGCATTGAAAATAATTTCTTTTTCCATGATATTCAATATTAGTTATTACTTATTTAGTCACTTTCAATTGCTGCTGGCAGCCTGTCCAAAGCTTACAAAACTTTTTTCAGCCTTATTAATATTCTCAATTCCCTGCAAAAGTGCATCAGGATTAAAGGATATACTACTGATGCCTTCATTTACCAAAAACCTTGCAAATTCGGGGAAGTCACTCGGTGCCTGACCGCATAGCCCAATCTTTGTATTAGTCTTTCGAGCAGATGTTATGGCCATGGAAATCATCTTTTTTGCAGCAGGGTTGTTTTCATCGAACAACTTACCCATCAATCCGGAATCGCGATCTATTCCCAGTGTTAATTGCGTCAGATCATTTGATCCGATGGAGAATCCGTCGAAAATTTCGGAAAATTCCTCAGCCAGAATTACATTGCTTGGTATCTCCACCATGGTATATATTTCAAGTCCATTCGCGCCCCTTTTCAACCCGTTTTCTTCCATGATGGCCACTACTTTTTTACCTTCCTCCAATGTCCTGCAAAAAGGAACCATCACTTTAAGGTTGTCAAGCCCCATGGTCTCGCGTACTTTTTTGATAGCAGCACATTCAAGTGCAAACCCTTCTTTGTATAGTTCGCTGTAATATCTTGATGCACCCCGGAAACCCAGCATAGGATTTTCCTCTTTAGGCTCAAAATTAGTGCCCCCTATCAGGTTGGCATATTCATTGGTTTTAAAATCACTGAGCCTGACTATGACTTCTTTAGGGTAAAAAGCGGCGGCGATAGTGGCAATGCCCTGGGAGAGCTGATCAATAAAATAATCCTGTTTATTCTCATAACCCTGGGTGATTTTGTTTATCTGCCGTATTAACCTGGCATTTTTTAGCTCGTTGAATTTAACCAGAGCCATGGGATGTACTTTTACCGAATGGGTAATGATAAATTCCATCCGCAATAAGCCTACCCCGTCATTTGGGTAAAATGATAACTGAAAAGCATTTTCAGGATCGGCCAATATCATTTTAACCTCTGTATGGGGCATCCGTATGTTTGAGAAGTCTATTTCCTCTTCTTTAAAAGGAATTTTTCCCTCATAAACATATCCGGTTTTACCCTGGGCACAGGATAAGGTAATAGTTGCTCCATCCTTTATTGCTGTGGTGGCATTACCACAGCCCACAATGGCAGGAACACCCAGTTCCCTGGCTACAATGGCCGCATGACTTGTTCTTCCTCCCTTGTTTGTTATAATGCCCCCAACCTGTTTCAATACGGGATCCCAGTCGGGTGTGATGGTGTCGGTAACGATAATATGGTCATGGGAAAGATTTTTAGCCTCTTTAGGCATTTGCAAAATACAGGGGGTCCCAACTTTTATTTTTGAGCCTACTGCATTGCCTGTAGTCAATACTTTACCCTTATCCAGCAGTTTATAAGATATATGAAGGTTTTTGTTCCTTCTATGATGCACAGTTTCAGGACGGGCCTGTATGATGAAGAGTTCATTGGTAAGTCCATCCTTTGCCCATTCAATATCCATAGGCTTTTGATAGTATTTTTCTATCGCTAAGGCCCATTTTGCCAAAATAATTATCTCCTTATCAGGTAACACGAATTGTCCCTGCCTGCTGAGTGTGGTATGTTTATTGACTGTTGGATTATCCCTTTTGGATTTGGAATAGATCATTGTTAATTTTTTATCCCCCAATTTTTTCTGAATGATGGGATATTTACCCTGTTCCAGTGTTGGTTTAAAAACATAAAACTCATCCGGGTTCACTGCTCCCTGTACAATATTTTCTCCCAATCCCCAGACCCCCGATAACAGGATGATTTTCTCAAAACCTGATTCGGGCTCAATTGTAAAGCCCACTCCGGAACAGCCTTTATCTGCCCGTACCATTTTTTGCACCCCGACGGAGAGCGCAATCTCATCATGCTTAAATCCATGCTCATCGCGGTATTTTATAGCACGATTTGTATATAGAGATGCAAAGCATTTTTTGACAGCCAAAAGCAGTGCACCTTTACCTGTTATGTTCAAAAACGTATCGTGCTGACCCGCAAAACTTGCATCGGGGAGGTCTTCGGCTGTTGCACTGCTCCTTACAGCAACTGTGCACTTTTCCTTTTCTGATAATCTTTGATAGGCTTCAACTATTTCCTGTGAAAAATCTGGGGACAGTTTTCCACTCATGATCAGTTTACGGGCTTTCTCCCCTATTTCGTTCAAATTGATATAATTTTTTGTATCTAATTGGGATACCAGTATTTGCAAGGGCTTGCGCAATGAATTTTCATCCAAAAACCCCCAAAAAGCTTTTGAAGTAGTCGCAAAGCCGTTAGGCACTTTTACCCCTTGTTCAGCAAGGTTATTGTACATTTCTCCTAAAGAAGCGTTTTTCCCCCCTACTTCGGGAATATGATGTATCCCAATTTCATTAAAATATTTGATGAACTTTTTCATTGCCAGATATTATTTTTTAAACTATTTATTTTGACCGGGAAAACATTTCTCATGGTTCAAATTTCATTTAGATTCCTGTTCATTACCATAACCTTGCTCAGTGGGCTGCAGGTTTGTTTAAAAGCGTCATATCAGAGAGGCCCATTTCTCCTGAAATAACAAATCCCTGTTATTTAGAGGAATCCCTGTATTTACCGCTAATCTCATGTATATTGATCCGATAGACTATTGGAAGACCTTGTTCATATAGTTTGCTTGAAAATTCACTAATAAATTCAGGGTGCGATCCTTCTTTTTCAGCAACTAATTTTTTTACATTTTGGGCAAATTCATGCAATAGATACTTTGCATCAATACCCTGGAGTTCTTCAAACGTACCTTGTGCACGTACAGACCGCCATTTGTTTACAGACGTTACTTCCTCAACCTGGAGTGAGACTATGACATTTTCCCGCATAGCTTTAATTTTATGACCTTCGGCAGAATAACCTATAATTGTATTATTTGCCTGATCATAATAATAGGTAATGGGTATTACAAAAGGTTCCTTTTGCGATATGAATGCCAAATGCCCAATATAATTATTGTTCAATATTTCGATACATTCCCTGGCTTCCAAAGTTTTTATCATGATAGCATTTTTGACAGAAGTCATATTTAGTATTAGTAATCCTTTAAACACAAATTTAGCACGAAGGGAAAACTAATGGAATGATGTAAATCAGTTAGTCGGGATAAATAATACAATAATAACCAGGATAATAAGTCCATTTATAGGATATACGGAGAATATCTAAATGAAAAAAACCATGGAATGACCAAGGTCATTGTTAGGTGCCGAGCATACAAATACTTTTGGTTAGATATTCACTAAAACCAGGACCTGGGCCTAAGGGATAAGAGTAAACGAAAATGGCAATTTACTTTAAGAAAACAGGCCTGTTAAAAGACTTGCCATATTTATTAACACTAAAAAAATTTAACTATGTCAGTATTAAAAGTAATAGAAGTTTTAGGCAACTCCACTGAGAGTTTCGAGGATGCCGTACAGAATGTTATCAAGGAAGCTTCAAAAACGGTAAAGAACATTAAATCAGTTTATGTACAGGACATGCAAGTGAGTGTAAAGGACAACAAGATTACTGAATATCGGGTAAATACCAAGGTTACTTTTGGTATCATGGATTAACAGCCTCTTGTTTGGTTTACATAAAATACCGTTCAAAGCATGATCTCAGCTTTGGGCAGTATCTTTTATTTTGTCAATTTTTTGAGGTTCTATTTAAAGAATAGCACAATTGTATGTTAAAATCCACCTGACTGATTTAGGTCATTTAGCATTCCCCTTTTTCTTGTCATATTGAAGTAAAAATAAAGATATGGCAACTACAGCAACATTTGACACTCACGTGTCTCAGTATGAAAAATGGTACGATGATCATCCAGAGGTCTATCAATCAGAAGTTTTGGCCCTGCAGGAGCAATTGCTGGAGCTTCCTCAAAACATTTCCGGAATAGAAGTTGGGCTGGGTACCGGGAGGTTTTCAATGCCTCTAGGTATTAAGGAGGGCATAGAACCTTCCAGGGAGATGGCGGCAAAAGCCATAAAAAGAGGAATTGAAATCATGGAAGGGACTGCTGAACATTTACCCTATGCTGCATTACAGTTCGATTTTGTCCTTTTTGTCACGGTCTGTTTTCTTTCCGATGTCAAAAGAGCTATCCGGGAAGCACATAGAGTACTTAAACCCAATGGGGCTATTATTATTGGTTTTTTGGACGAGGAACGCAGTGTAGCCAAACAATATATGGCTAAAAAACACCATAGTAATTTCTACGGAAATGCCAGGTTTTATACAGTTGACCGATTGACCAAATTACTTAAAAGTGCCGGATTCAAGGATTTGGTGTACAATCAGACCATTTTTGGTAACATGGAAGAAATCAGGGAAGTGCAGGTTCCTAAAGCAGGATATGGAGAAGGTTCATTCGTAACGGTAAAAGCAATAAAGAAATGAACTATTTGGTGAAGCATACCGCTGACGTTGAAATAAAAGTTAGCGGTAGTTCACTATAAGAGTTTTTTAAGAATAGTCTGGCGGATATGCTGACCGCCTCTGGAATAACCAAAAAAGTTGGAAAACTCAGGTAATCCTTTGTACAAATAGGTTAGCCCGGTTTGTACTCGTAGCTTTCTTGTAACAACTTTATTGCTTCTTCGTCTGAGACCTGGTCAAAAAATTCGTAAAACTGGCCTACTGCCATAAAATCATATGGCGTATGTAAACAGATTACCTGGTCAATATAAGCAGAGTCCTCCAGGCTTTTAATAGACGATTTGGGGGCTACAGGAATGGCAACCACCACTTTTTTCGGTTTTTGAGCCTTCACCATTTCCGCGGTTACACGAATAGTGTTGCCTGTAGCAATACCATCATCTATAATAATTACAACCTTATCTTTTAAATCCTGCGGCTTCCTGTTTTTATAGTATTGCTGATGTCTTTTCTTTAATATTTCCCTTATACGAGTTGTTTCTTCCTGTATATAGCTTTGATGGACTCCGGATACATCATTCAGAACTATTTGATCCATGCTTACTGCTCCAATGGCATATTCCCTGTTATATGGATGTCCTATTTTTTTGGAAAGTGCTACATCCAAAGGAGCCTGAAGAGTTTTTGCTACAATAGACCCCAAGGGTAGTCCTCCCCGGGGTATAGCCAGGATCACTACTTCTACATCCTTAAATGGCAGTAATTTGTCTGCCAACTGAATCCCTGCATCAATTCTATCTGTGAACATTTTTAGTCAATTTCATTTATAGATATTTTGAAAACCATTTTGCGGATAAGGCGGCCACTTCTTCTAATTTACCCTCTTCTGCGAAAAGATGTGTCGCTTTCGGAATAATTTCAAGTTTCCGTTCACATGTTAATTTATCATATGCTTTTTGATTTAGCCCTATTACGACATTGTCCCATTCACCCACAATAAGTAATGTAGGCGCTGTAACCTTATCCAATTCGGACAGGACCATATCAGGCCTGCCTCCCCTGGAAACAACAGCGCTAATTTGATCGCCAAAGAATGCGGCCGCAGCTAATGCAGAAGCAGCCCCGGTACTGGCACCAAAATAACCCAATGACAAACCTTTGATCTTTTCTTGTTTGTGTATCCATTCTGTTACAGCAATCAATCTTCGGGTCAACAGCTCAATATTAAAACGCGTTTTGTAGATCAGGTCTTCTTTTTCGGTTAACAGGTCGAAGAGCAGTGTAGCCAAACCTTCCTGCTTTAATACATTTGCTACATAGTTATTTCTGGGGCTCAGCCTGCTGCTACCGCTACCGTGTGAGAAAATAACCAAAGCCCTGGCGTTAGCAGGTACAGAGAGGTTTCCGTTTAAAACTATTTTTTTTAAGGGAATTTCAATCGTTTTATCTGTATCATTTAACAACATTATTCCTCTATTTTATAATTTTCTTCCTTTTTTTTTGTCGTATAAATCATGTTGGTGTTTCAAAGTAATGGAACGCCCGCAAATCACGCAATGATTATGGTCATTCTCATATACCCAATTTAAACTGATACATGTCATACCATTTGATAGGGAAATGAATTAGATTTATAAGGAAATTAAAAAATCAGGACCCGGGCTTATGAAAGAAATGAAAACCGTATTAGCAGAAATTATCGAGCTTACCACCACCATTGAGATGAATTACCCGGAGCTTTATCAGTTTTTGGATGAAGAGCCAATGGCCATTCCCGCTACCAATCACCCTAATATTGATAGTGTTGTATTAAAGGAATATCTGCAGAGTTTAAAGGGATTACTACAGCATCATCTGGAGACCCATAGTGAAAATTAGCTGGCTCCTTATATGATGTCTGGTTGATTTTCAGAAATAATTTCCTTGTCTTTTTCAAACATTTCCAGTATCCATAAAGGAGGTTCTTTCTTTTTTGATACGCCAACTTCCTGCATAATCTCAGAAAGAATACTTGGTACATCTCTCTTCCAGATCAGTGCCCTGGTAATACCAATTGCTTTGAGTTCACCCCCTTGCTCAAAATTGTGAATATGATAAATCCATTTATCATCCCAACCGGCAGTGGTCAGAATAACATCAAACTTTGTCCAAAGTTTTAATGGTTTCCTATAAATAATCTTTTGAGAACCCAGGGTTGGTGCCAGCCCCCTCTTTACAATTGCCTGGTACAATTTTGATCTGGCAATAAGTTCCCATCTCATAAAATCCATATATACCGGATATTTCCATGCCGTCATTACCCGAAGACCATCGCAATCAAATAATCTGACTTTAAATGTTCGTTTTAGGATCTCCCCTGGTCCTACGGAGCTTTGGAAATTTCGCAGCATCAAAATTTTCATAATTGTAATCCAATAATGTATCATGTATTCATTTTAAAATTAGTAACGGCCCGACGTAAGCTATAAGTTGATGAGTAGTGATAAATGACTTTTAAGTAAGCCGAGGTTGACAATAATATCTTGTAAATGAAGTTATCCACATGAGAAGTATATGATTAAAGATAGGTAAGTTTAATTATTTCCTGGTTTTTATCCTGACAGCAAAAGCAATTTAGGAAGCGCATATAGACAACCTTGGATTAAAATTTTTCGAATTAAAAGACTGGTTAAATCATATATTAGCTGCCACATAAAAAGTCCAAAATTGATATCTAAAAAATGTTTTTTCTATTTATTCTTCAAAAAATAACCTACTTTCAGAAAAAATTTTCCCAAAAAGGAGTACAAAAGTTCTTTTTAGCTTAAAAAACACCAAAGCTCCATAAATACAGGACTTAACGAAAACCCCCAAGAAGAAAAACAGTTCCTTTAATTAGGTCATACAACCGATAATTAACTCAATTTATCGAAAACCTATGAATTTTTGCTAGGTCATTGTCCAAATCCTTTTGTGATCTTTGGATAATTAATAACCCAATATCTTGACCTATGAAGAATGCTTTAACCTACAAAGTAGCCTTTGGATTTATTGTAACATTTTTGAGCTGTACATTGTATGCCCAGCATCCAGAAAATTCCAAAGCGATAAATTCGGATATCTACGAAGCTAATAAAAGAGCCAGCAACTATCAGGAGTTGTTAAACTTAGGATATACCGATAGAGAAATTTACGAAGATTTAGGGAATGCCAACTTTTTGAGTCAAAAATACGAGACAGCCGTATTTTGGTATAAAAAGCTGATTGCCCTAAGTGAAGATGGTATCCTCAGTAACAGTTATTCTGAACGCTATCAATATGCACTTAAAATGGCTTCTGAATCAAATATAGCCGGTACCAATGATAACAAAGATTGGTTGGCTCAGGTCCAGGCCGACTACCGTGTACATAAAAATTCCCCGGAATACGCTTTAAATCAGCCTTTAGCCAATGAATCCATTAAGGATCTGGCGCAGCAGGTCCTGGAGGCGGAAAATGATTTGGTGGTATTAAACGATAAAACGTTTAACTATGAAAACGCCTATAAAACCCCGATAACGGTTACCGCAGATGGAAATATCGCTTATTTTAGCAAGGCCAGCTATATAAAACCGAAATACGGTGTATTATCCAAAAAACAATTGGTTCATAAAATATACAGGGCAGAAAAGATAAATGGTCAATGGAAGAATATTAAAGAAATGGCCTTGTGCCCAAAATATTATTCCAGCATGCATCCTACAGTTACCCAGGATGGCAAACGCTTGTTTTTTGCCTCAAACATGCCCGGTACGTTTGGAAAATACGATATCTACGTTTCCTCCATAAATAAGGATGGTACTCTTGGTGTTGCAAAAAACCTTGGTGAAAAGGTAAATACCAAAAAGAACGACC
>Ga0316195_10001555_pt1:0-5000 | contig 10388 bp, 7 predicted proteins | sample Phised1_MG_FD_204937 | JGI IMG/M metagenome (GOLD analysis project Ga0316195, IMG submission 204937) | Coastal sediment microbial communities from Maine, United States - Phippsburg sediment 1 | ecosystem: Environmental > Aquatic > Marine > Coastal > Sediment | place: USA: Maine...
TTGTGAGTTTGTGATTTTAAAGTACTTTGCGCAGTACGTACAATACACCTAGTGCGATTGCAGTTCAGCTAGTGTTCAACACGCAAAGAGATTATAAAGTGTGCGCAGTACATAGAATAGACCTAGTGCAATTGCAGTTCAGCTGGTGCTCAACACGCAAAGAGATTAGGGTCGACGGATATTGTGAGTTTGTGATTTTAAAGTACTTTGCGCAGTACGTACAATACACCTAGTGCGATTGCAGTTCAGCTAGTGTTCAACACGCAAAGAGATTATAAAGTGTGCGCAGTACATAGAATAGACCTAGTTTCATCTCTGCAGGCCCAATTCATGCAGATTGCATTGTTGTATGTACTTGTATTATTTTTCTTTTTTAGAAACTAATGTACAGCCATTGGAAAATAGTCTTGCGAGAGCTGATTCATCTCTGCAGGTATAATTCTTGGATTATTGTTGCATTAAGACTTACAACCATACTTAATAGAAAACTTATACCATACTTATCCTTACATTGTATTTATACCATTACTTATAGCATACTTTTAACATACATATACTTATACAGTACTTATACTGTACTTATACTGTACTTATACTCATATCTAATCTATATACATATTGGTTTGTGTACTATTCTTATACTTATACTTACATTGTACTTATACCATTACTTATAGCATACTTTTAACATACATATATTTCTACTGTACTTATACTGTACTTATACTATAGTACAGTTTACTATAGTACAGTATATAGTACTATAGTACTGTACTTATACTGTACTTATACTTGTACTCATATCTATATACATATTGGTTTGTATACTATACTATACTTATACTTATATTGAACTTGTACCATACTTTCAGAATACTTACATCATACTTGGACCATACTTATACTCTTAACTTTGTACATATTGCTTTGCATGCCATAATATGTGATGTTTATTTGCTTTTGCACCTATGCTATACTTATACACTTATTTTGGTTATTTTGGTATGTTTCATTGTGATTTTTAATGAAATAATGGATAAATTAGTTCGCCTTCAGCATATTTTGCAGAAGGTGACAGAAATGACAACAAAGTAAATGTCGCCTTACGTGAAAAACACGCTTTTGGTAAAAGTGAAATATCGCGTTTTAAGGGTTCTAATGATCTAAGAAGGGGTTCTCTAATGGTGGAAAGTGCTTGGGAAGCATAAAAACGAATATTTCGTTTCACGTAATTTTTACGTGGTAGGGAATTCGGCATTGAAAATTGTTGCCCGTGATGTCTATCTGTATATAGAGAGAGGTATGTTGTCAGAGACATTTTCCTAAAAAGATATCGTTATAGGTAGTTTAAGGCGTAGAGCAAGAATATGATAATGATTTGGGTCACAGAAGTTAAGATTTAGTCGATCCTCGATAGTAACTGAGTAAAAATTCCGACTTTGGCAGAATACATAAAGCAAACAAGAAAAAGTTCCCGAATGAGTTGTCGCCTTATGTGAAAAACACGCTTTTGGTAAAAGTGAAATATCGCGTTTTAAGGGTTCTAATGATCTAAGAAGGGGTTCTCTGATGGTGGAAAGTGCTTGGGAAGCATAAAAACGAATATTTCGTTTCACGTAATTTTTACGTGGTAGGGAATTCGGCATTGAAAATTGTTGCCCGTGTTGTCTATCTGTATATAGAGAGAGGTATGTTGTCAAAGACTTTTTCCTAAAAAGGTATCGTTATAGGTAGTTTAAGACGTAGAGCGAGAATATGATAATGATTTGGGTCACAGAAGTTAAGATTTAGTCGATCCTCGATAGTAACTGAGTAAAAATTCCGACGTTGGCTGAATACATAAAGCGAACAAGAAAAAGTTCCCACATGACTTGTCGCCTTACGTGAAAAACACGCTTTTGGTAAAAGTGAAATATCGCATTTTAAGGGTTCTAACGACCAAAGAAGGTGTTCTCTGATAGTGGACAGTGCTTGGGTAGCATAAAAACAAAAATTTCGTTTCACGTAAATTTTACGTGTTAGGGAATTCGGCATTGAAAATTGTCGCCCATGTCGTCTATCTATATATAGAGAGAGGTATGTTGTCTGAGACATTTTCCTGAAAGTGTGTCATTATGGGTAGTTTAGGGCGTAAAGCGAGAATATAATAATGAATTGGGTTGCAGAAGTCAAGATTTGGTCGTTTCTCGATAGTGACTAAGTAAAAATTCCAACTTTGGCGGAATACGTGAAGCGAATAAAAAAAATGCCCGAATGAGTTGTCGCCATGCAGGACAAACACGCATTTGGTAAATGTGAAATATCGCGTTTCAGGTGTTCTAATGACCAAAGAAGGTGTTCTCTGATAGTGGAAAGTGCTTAAGAAGCATAAAAACAAAAATTTCGTTTCACGTAAATTTTACGTGTTAGGGAATTCGGCATTGAAAATTGTCGCCCATGTCGTCTATCTATATATAGAGAGAGGTATGTTGTCTGAGACATTTTCCTGAAAGTGTGTCATTATGGGTAGTTTAGGGCGTAAAGCGAGAATATAATAATGAATTGGGTTGCAGAAGTCAAGATTTGGTCGTTTCTCGATAGTGACTAAGTAAAAATTCCAACTTTGGCGGAATACGTGAAGCGAATAAAAAAAATGCCCGAATGAGTTGTCGCCATGCGGGACAAACACGCATTTGGTAAAAGTGAAATATCGCGTTTCAGGGGTTCTAATGACCATAGAAGGTGTTCTCTGATAGTGGAAAGTGCTTGGGAAGCATAAAAACGAAAATTTCGTTTCACGTAAATTTTACGTGGTAGGGCGTTCGGCATTGAAAATTGTCGCCCATGTCGTCTATCTATATATAGAGAGAGGTATGTTGTCTGAGACATTTTCCTGAAAGTGTGTCGTTATGGGTAGTTTGGGGCGTATAGCGAGAATATAATAATGAATTGGGTTGCAGAAGTCAAGATTTGGTCGTTTCTCGATAGTGACTAAGTAAAAATTCCAACTTTGGCGGAATACGTGAAGCGAATGAAAAAAGTGCCCGAATGAGTTGTCGCCATGCGGGACAAACACGCATTTGGTAAAAGTGAAATATCGCGTTTCAGGGGTTCTAATGACCAAAGAAGGTGTTCTCTGATAGTGGAAAGTGTTTGGAAAGCATAAAAACGAAAATTTCGTTTCACGTAAATTTTACGTGGTAGGGCGTTCGGCATTGAAAATTGTCGCCCATGTCGTCTATCTATATATAGAGGAGAGGTATGTTGTCTGAGACATTTTCCCAAAAGTGTGTCGTTATGGGTAGTTTGGGGCGTAAAGCGAGAATATGATATGCTTTCTGCTCATATAGAACGAAAAAATACAAAACTTGATGTTTAACATGTAAAAAATCGCAGAGCGTTAAATTTGTGACAAGCGATTTGGAGTGAAAATTCCAAAATCCCGATGCTTGAAAATTAATGGAAAGCGAATGCTAAATGTTGCTCATAGTAAGTAAGTCACTGCGAGGAATAAGCGTATTCAAGCAGATAGAGCAAAGTTGCAAATCTTACTGCAGGACATAGTACGGATAAAGGAATTCGGCATTGAAAATTGTCGCTCATGACGTCTATCTATATATATGAGCTAAGGGGAGGAGTTATTTTTGTCAATTTTTGAAACAAATGTACAGTCAACTCTGCGAGAGAGCATGGCTTCAGATTGCTGCCTGCTAGGCGGTACTAATCTGGCATAAGCCTTTCAGCTGAGGACAAAGATCCGAAGCTTGGGTGCAAATCCCATCTGCAGTTGTTGTACGGAAGGTGAAAAAACCGATTCAATGTCGGCATTAGGGAAAGGTGTTGAGGGGCGATATAACTGATTGAAGGCCAAAGTCGCGAATCGTCGCCCAGAGCGGCGTTTTTGCTTCTGCGGTTCGACTGTTACCTGGTTGATCCTGCCAGTGGTCATATGCTTGTCTCAAAGATTAAGCCATGCATGTTTAAGCAGAAGCCGCACAACGGTAAAGCCGCGAATGGCTCATTACAACAGCCGTCGTTTCTTGGATCTCTAAATTTACTTGGATAACTGTGGTAATTCTAGAGCTAATACACGCACTAAAGCTCTGACCTTACGGGACGAGCGCATTTATTAGAACAAAACCAATCGGGTTTCGGCCCGTTCGTTGGTGACTCTGAATAACTCTGCCGATCGCACGGTCTCGCACCGGCGACGTATCTTTCAAGTGTCTGCCTTATCAACTTTCGATGGTAGTTTATGTGCCTACCATGGTTGTAACGGGTAACGGAGAATAAGGGTTCGACTCCGGAGAGGGAGCCTGAGAAACGGCTACCACATCCAAGGAAGGCAGCAGGCGCGCAAATTACCCACTCTCGGCACGAGGAGGTAGTGACGAAAAATAACGAGACGGATCTCTTTGAGGCCCGTTATCGGAATGAGAACAATTCAAATCCTTTAACGAGGATCTAGCGGAGGGCAAGTCTGGTGCCAGCAGCCGCGGTAATTCCAGCTCCGCAGGTGTATATCTATGCTGCTGCGGTTAAAAAGCTCGTAGTTGGATCTGCGTGCTCGGAACTGGTTGGCTCACTGAGCTCATACTGGTCTCCGGCGCTTTATTGGCTGGTTTTCCCTTGATGCTCTTAACCGGGTGTCTTGGGTGGCTAGCACGTTTACTTTGAAAAAATTAGAGTGCTCAATACAGGCGCAAAGCCTTGAATAGTGGTGCATGGAATAATAGAATAGGACCTCGGCTCTATTTTGTTGGTTTTCGGAACGCGAGGTAATGATTAAGAGGGACAGACGGGGGCATTCGTATTGCGACGTTAGAGGTGAAATTCTTGGATCGTCGCAAGACGGACGACTGCGAAAGCATTTGCCAAGAATGTTTTCATTAATCAAGAACGAAAGTTAGAGGTTCGAAGGCGATCAGATACCGCCCTAGTTCTAACCGTAAACGATGCCAACTAGCGATTCGCAGGCGTTAAACAACGACCTTGCGGGCAGCTTCCCGGAAACGAAAGTG
>Ga0316195_10001556_pt1 | contig 10386 bp, 6 predicted proteins | sample Phised1_MG_FD_204937 | JGI IMG/M metagenome (GOLD analysis project Ga0316195, IMG submission 204937) | Coastal sediment microbial communities from Maine, United States - Phippsburg sediment 1 | ecosystem: Environmental > Aquatic > Marine > Coastal > Sediment | place: USA: Maine | collected...
ATGAGCGCCACTTTTTCTCAATTACGTCGCACTACGATCCGGCACCGCTGTTCACGCATTTCTACCATTGGTGGGAACTCGCGCGAATGGACCTCACACCACACCCGAGCCCGGTTCGGCAAGGCGCCCTGCTCTACAACATATTCGACAGTCGCAACGAGGGCACGGCAACCGGTGTCGAAGAGATGTTCATGCACGCCGGTCTGTATGACGACAGCCCCAGATCACGCGAAATTGTCTGGATCATGCTCGCGCAACGTGCCGCACGAGGCCTGGGTTCGCTCTATGCACATGCCAACGAGATGACGATGGAAGAAGCCGGCAAAGTGCACATGGAGAACACGCCACGTGGGTGGATGAAGACCGAGAAAGAGCTGTTGATCTTCGAACAGCACCTGTACCTTCGGCAGCCCGGCTACGGCACCAGCTATGTGACCGGCAAGTACTTGCTGGAGCGCGCGCTGGCAGACTACGCCAGACAGGTCGAAGACCGCGGCGAGGCTTTCCAGCTCAAGGATTTCTTCGATCGCCTGAATTCGATCGATAGCATCCCGATATCGCTGGCACACTGGGAAATGACTGGCGAGCAGCCATATCCCGATCTATAGGGCCTCAGGCCTGCTTTTACGCTGGCGGTTACAACTCGAAACAGACTTGGCCGCTGGCAGCATGCATCATTCCGATATAAGTAATGGGACCCGTACGTCATGACCAAGTTGATCAGCCGTTTCGCTGGCACCTTCCAGCTGTTATTCGTCGTCGCCGTCGTCGGCTCGGCAATTCTGTTGTCGGTCGCTTTGAAACCAGACCAGACAGCGTCCTACCCCTCAGCGGTTGAGCAGACACTGCCTGTGTCCGTCGTAGAGCCGGCTGTAACAAGCTATCGGCCCAGCGTCAGCCTGAACGGCGTCGTCGAGGCCCGCACCATTACCGATGTGATCCCGCAGGTCTCCGGGCGAGTTATCGAGGTATCGCCCGAGTTCCGTGCTGGCGCGCGTATCCAGAAAGGCGGGCTACTCTTCAGGATCGACCCTGCCGACTACCAACTCGCAGTTGAACGCACGCTCGCGGAGATCGAGGCCGCGCGCAGCGAACTGGCGCTGCTGGAAGCGCAGTCGATGGCCGAAAGACAGGTCTGGAACCAGCAGTTTCCTGATCGCAAGATCCCCGACCTGATCGCCAAGGTACCGCAGATCGCAGCTGCGAAAGCTCGCATCCACAGTGCCGAAGCGGCACGGCAGGCGGCTGAGCTGTCCCTGGGCCGCACGGTCGTGCGAACGCCGTTCGATGCGCGGGTGCTGAATACGCAGCTTGAAGTGGGCCAGGTCGTTAACACCGGCAGCAATGTTGGTTCGGTGTTCTCGGTCGACAGCCTCGAGATCGCCGTGCCTGTTTCGCTGCAGCAGCTGGCCCTGATCGGTAACGCCATCGGCCAGTATGCAGAAATCACTCGAGTTAGCAGCGCTGATGTGGCGCTCAGCGGTGCAGTGGTCCGCCAGGCGGCCGCCCTTAACGAAACAACACGTCTTGGCACGCTATACGTCGCTGCCGAGGAATCCTCGTCACTCATGCTCGGCGAGTTCGTCGGCATCCAGATTGAAGGCAACGATGCGCCGCAAGCTCTGCGCGTTCCCGCTGCTTCGCTGACATCGCGCGACCAGGTCTGGGTCGTCAACAACGGCATGCTGGAAACGCGCCGCGTCGAAGTCCTTGGCAACGACAGCGATGTTGCGATCGTAAAGACTTTCGATATGGCTGACGGCATCGTCGCAGTACCGCCAGCTGAGGGCCGCGTTGGCCTGCCGGTCACCGTACAGATGGATTCCGGTCTCGCGTCGGCCGGCGGCGGTACGGGCAATGCAGCCGAGTAAACCTGAAACTCCGGCAACAGCAAACAGTGGATCGACAAATGGCTTGATCCGCTGGTTTATTGCCAATCCTGTCGCGGCCAACCTGTTAATGGTGCTGCTGCTGGTGGGCGGCGTTTTATCCGCGATGAACCTCCGTTCCCAGGTATTTCCGACGATCTCCCCGGACACGGTCGTCATCACGACGCCGTTCCCGGGTGCGACGCCGGCCGAGGTTGAAGAAGGCATCACGCGCCGTGTTGAAGAGGCAGTGCTGGGCATTGATGGCGTCAAGCGCGTAACGTCGACGGCCTCGGAAAACGTCGGCATTGTGACCGTCGAGACCGCGAGCTTCGCGGATCGGCAACTGGTCAAGGACGATATTGAGTCCGCTGTTGATCGACTCAGCGATTTCCCGCCCGAGAATGCGGAGAAGCCGGTCATCGTCGCGCCGAAGCCGACCGGCGGTGTTGTGACGCTGGCCGTTGTCGGTGATTCCGGAGAGGCTGCACTCAGGCGCACGGCCGAAGAAATCGAACGTGACCTGTTAAGCCAGCCGGGCATTTCGCTGGTCACCATCGAAGGCGCGCGCGACTACGAGATCTCCATTGAGGTGAGCGAAGACACGCTGCGCCGTTACGGCCTGAGCTTCAATGAAGTTGCGAATGCGGTGCGTCGATCCTCCGTCGACCTCGCCGGTGGCTCTATTGTTTCCAGCTCGGGAGAGATCCTCCTGCGCACCAACCAGAAGCGCCAGAATGGCGAGGCATTCCGATCCATTGTCGTGCGCACCCTGGCGGACGGCTCTGCAGTCACACTCGGCGAGGTCGCTACGGTTCGCGACAGCTTCGTGCGGGAGAAACTGTCAAACGAGTACAACGGTCGCCCCGCCGTATTTGTGAAAGTATCGCGCGCCGATGCCGAGGACGTGCTGAAGGTGAAGGAAGCGGTTGATGGCTTTCTCGCCGGTTACTCGGTGCCGGCCGGCATGCAACTCGTGGAATTACGCGACGAAACCAAGCTGTTGCGTGAGCGCGTAAATTTGTTGCTGCGCAACGGGGCGTTTGGTTTCGCGCTGGTTTTCCTGTTCCTGGTTCTTATGCTCGACCTGCGCCTCGCGGTCTGGGTCAGCATGGGTATTGCCACAGCGTTCAGCGGCGGATTCCTGCTGTTCGGCGCACTCGGTGTCACGATTACGATGATCTCCCTGTTCGGCCTGATCATCGTGTTGGGGCTGGTGGTTGACGATGCCATCGTGATCGGCGAGAACATCGATGCCGAGCGAGAGAGCGGTCAGCAAGGCAGCGCCGCCGCGTTGCGCGGCGCTAACGGCGTATTGGCACCCGTTGTCGTCGGTGTCATGACCACAGTCGCGGCGTTCGCGCCGCTGCTGGTCACCGGTGGCACGTTCGGAGATATCACGCGTGCCATCCCCATTGTTGTCATCTGTGTACTGCTCGTTTCATTGCTCGAGGCGTTTTGCATACTCCCCTCACACCTGGCTCACGGTGGAACCTGGTCGCGCGGTCCAATCAAACGCATTCAAACACGCATAGCGGGCGGTCTCGCCTACGTGCGAGATAATGGCGTCAGGCCCGGTGTCGCGTTTGCCGCACGCTGGCGTTATGCGACCGTCGGTCTTGCTGCAGCGTTTTTTATCCTCTGCATCAGTCTGCTGTCCAACGGTCACGTGCGTTTCATTTTCTTCCCGCAAGTCGAAGGCAACTCGATCTCTGCAAGCGTCACGATGCCGGAAGGCACACCCTTTGATCGCACTGACGCCGCTATTCGCAAGATGACGGCCGCAGCAAACGCAGTCGCCGAAAAGGCGCGTGAGGAGACCGGCGAAGAGCTGTTCGTATCAATCACATCAACCAGCGGCGGGCGTGCCTCAGGTGGCGGCGGTCCGGGCGCGCAAAGCGGTTTCTCGTCTGCTGAGAACATCGGTCAAATCCGGATCGAACTCACAGCGTACGGCGAGCGGCAGACACCAGCGGCGACCATTAGCAGGAAATGGCGACAGGCGGTTGGTGACATTGAAGGTGCGGAGCGTGTCAGCTTTGCATCAAGCTTTGTGGATTTTGGCTCGGACATCGAGTTCGAGCTTGCGCATCAGGACGAGGACCAGTTGATCGCCGCCGCCAATGAAATGAAACTGCGGCTTGCGGATATTGACGGCGTCATCGACATTGAGGACAGCTTCGACCTTGGCAAACGCCAGCTCGTCTTCGACCTGACCGCTGCTGGTCAGGCAGCAGGACTGCGCCCGGCCGACATTGCCGTCCAGGTGCGGCAGGCGTTTTTTGGTGAAGAGGTGCAACGCATTCAGCGTGGCCGCGAGGAAGTTCGCGTCTACGTGCGCTATCCAGAATCGAGTCGGGCAAGCCTTGATGCGCTTAACGACTTCCGCGTGCAATTGCCAAATGGCGAACGCGCGCCACTGTTCACCGTGGCAAGCATTGAAGAAAGTCGAGCCTATTCATCGATTCGGCGAGTCGACGGGCGACGGGTCGTTACGGTCACCGCCGACGTGGACGAGGCACTGACCACACCGAATGTTGCCAACCAGATCGTTACATCGGAGCTGATGCCGGCACTTGTCCAGGAGCGCCCGGGACTGCGCTGGACTGCAGCCGGCACGACCCGCGAACAAAATGAGGACCTTGCGGCTATCGGCAGCGCGTTCATCATCGTGCTGCTTGTTATCTTCGCGCTGGTCGCAACGCAGCTGCGTTCCTACCTGCAGCCGCTAGCCATTATTGTGTCCATTCCACTGGGCGTTGCCGGCGCAATACTCGGCCACCTGGTACTTGGCTTCTCGCTGTCGTTTATTTCGATATTCGGCATCGTGGCGCTGGCCGGCGTCGCGGTGAATGCATCCGTGGTGCTCGTCGATCTTTACAACAAGCATCGCGATGAAGGCGCCGACCCCATCGAGGCCGCCGCCTCATCGGCGGCGCGAAGATTCCGCCCGATCGTGCTCACAACGCTGACAACCGCCCTCGGGCTTGCGCCATTGCTGTTCGAAACCAGTCCGCAGGCGCAGTTCCTGATCCCGATGGCGGTCAGCCTCGGCTTTGGCATCGTGATCTCAGGGTTCATGGTGCTGTTCGTGACACCCGCGGTGGCGGTAATCACCGAGGACCTGCGATCACTGGTCGGCGTTAGCCGCTCACCAAATCCGAACGCGGTCCTCCGGCGCTAGCCACATCCCGTCACCCTCCTGGGTGCCGAATGCCTCATGAAAAGCATCGATGTTCGGGTATGGGCCATTCACACGAAACTCGAGCGGCGAATGCGAATCCGATGATACGCGGCTGATCAGCGCCTCGTCCGTGTACTTACCTTTGCGCGACATCGCATAGCCGATAAAGAAGCGCTGCGCACCCGTGAAGCCATCGATAACCGGCGCTTCCTTGCCGTTGAGGCTGCGAATGTAAGCGCGATACGCCATCGCAATACCCGACAGGTCGCCGATATTCTCGCCAAGCGTCAGCTCACCGTTAACGTACATGCCATCGACCGGTGAGAACTTGTTGAACTGTTCCACCAGCACTTTGGTACGTTCTTCGAAGGCGACTCGATCTTCCTCGGTCCACCAGTTGGACAAGTTGCCATCTCCATCGAACTGGCTGCCCTTGTCGTCGAAGCCGTGGCTGATCTCGTGACCGATCACGCCGCCGACAGCACCATAGTTGATAGCGTCATCCGCGTTCAGCTGGAAGAACGGCGGTTGCAGCCTGGCGGCCGGAAACACGATTTCGTTCTGCGTCGGGCTGTAATAGGCGTTAACGGTCTGCGGGTTCATGTGCCATTCGTTCTTGTCGACAGGCTTGCCCAACTTGTCGAGATCCTGCTGGTAATTCCATTCGGCTGCACGACGGATGTTGCCCACATTGTCGCCGGCAACAATCTGCAGGGTCGAATAGTCTTTCCAGACGTCCGGGTAACCGATCTTCGGCGTGAATTTCGACAGCTTGTCACGCGCCTTGACGCGAGTCTCCGGACTCATCCACTCAAGCTCATCAATACTGATCTCAAGCGTCGCGATTACATTGCCGACCAGCTCTTCCATCTTGGCCTTGGCTGCCGGCGGGAAGTGTTGTTCGACATAGAGTTTGCCGACTGCCTCTCCCGCAAGAGCGTTGACCAGGGTGATGCCGCGCTTCCAGCGAGGCTGCTGTTGTTCCTGACCCGACAAAACCCGGTTGCGATAATCGAACCTGATCATTGCCGTCGTGTCGTCGAGAGCTATCGCTGCGTCGTCAAGCACACGGAATACGAGGTAGTTCCTCCAGGTTTCCATCGGCGTTTCGGCGAGAATCCTGTCCAGCCCCTCGAAGTAACTGGGCTGCTCAACGATGATCTTCCCGGCACTCGCCAGTCCGAGACCGGACAGCACGTTATCCCAGGGCATGTTATCGCCGAGCTGCACAAGCTCGTCAGTCGCATAGGGGTTGTAGATCAATTGCGGGTCCCGATTGCGTACCGAATCCCATTGCGCTGTTGCGATTGCTTCTTCGAGGGCGTAAACATCTGCCGCAGCTGCATCGGCCGCATCCACGTCCATTCCGGCACGCACCAGTAGTCGAGCGATGTACCGGGGAAGCTCCTCTCGTGCACGAGCGAAATTGTCGTTGTCTTTGTCAATGTAGTAGTCACGATTGGGCATCGTGATTCCGCCCTGACCGAGATATACGGCATTGATCGATGATGCCTTCAGGTCAGCGTAGAAGGTCACGTTGAACGGTACATCGACACTCTCCCGTGCCAGCATCGCGATTGCTTCACCCAGCCCATCGATCGAGTCGATGGCCTGCATCGCGTCGAGCAGGTCCTGCACGGGCGCAATGCCCTTGGCGTTTATGGTGTCAATGTCCATCCAGGTGCTGTAAAGGTCGCCAACCTGCTGCGCTTCGCTACCGGGCAGGTTGTCGCCCCTGGCAGCGTCTTCGATGATCGTGCGCAGCGACTCATCAACCCGCTCGCGGACTTCGTGGTACACCGTATAACCCGAATAAATTTCGGGTATCTCGGTGCGGTCCAGCCAGCCGCCGTTGGCGAACTGGTAAAAGTCGTCCTGCGGACGAGTCTCGCGGTCCAGTGCGTCGAGGTCGACGCCGGACACCATGGTGGCCTCCTCTTTCTGCGCGCATGCGGCCGTCACCAGCAGTGCGGCAAGGACAAGTAGTAGTTTGCTTTTCATAGATAATCTCCTGCGGCAAGATTATCACGACCCGGCAGACTGACGAGGATTGGACGAAGCGTCCGTTGACACCGATACTAGGCGCCATGAAATCGGTCAAATACGAACTGAATGATGGTGTCGCGACCATTGTTATCGACGATGGCAAGCGCAACGCGCTTTCGCCCACAGTCTTGAGCGAAATCAATGCGGCACTCGACCGGGCGGAGGCGGAGGCCGCAGTCGTGATTATTACCGGACGCCAGGATGTGTTCTCAGCAGGCTTCGACCTCAAGGTAATGAAGCGCGGCGGCCGGGACGCCATCGGCATGCTGCGTGCCGGCTACAAACTCACGGCTCGCGTGCTGTCGTACCCGCACCCCGTCATTGCTGCATGCGGCGGGCATTCGATGGCGATGGGCGTATTCCTGATGTTGTCCGCAGACTACGTGATCGGCAGCCGCGGCGACTACAAGATCTCGGCCAATGAAGTAGCGATTGGCATGACCATGCCGCGCGTCGCGGCGGCCGTGTTGAAAAATCGACTGAATCCTGGCGCCTACCAGCGCGCGGTCGCACTGGCCGAGTACTTCGACGTTGAGGGCGCGCACCGTGCCGGGTTCTTTGACGAACTCGTTGACGTGCCTGAACTGCGCTCACGCGCCGAGGCCTGGGCCGAACATTTCAAGACACTCGACAGTACCGCGCACCGCGTCTCGAAACGCCGCATGCGCGCAGCACTGGTGCGCAGGATCCGTTTCAGCCTGCCACTGGACCTGCTTGACGCAATGCTGGTCGGACTACGCCGCGCTCGGTAAAACTAGCGGCCGGCAGTATCCCGGGTCTTTTCCAGCAGTGCCTCGACGAAACGACTTCGCCACGCGGTAATGTCATTGCGCCTGAGTGCGCCAATCATGGCCGCATGGCGTTCGCGGCGCTCCGCGAGCGGCATGTTTAGCGCCGTCGCGATGCCATCTGCAACTTCGTCCCTGTCGTGCGGATTAACGATGACAGCATCTGTCAGCTCACAGGCCGCGCCAGCCAGGCTCGACAGCACGACCATGCCGGGATCTTCCGGATCCTGCGCTGACAGCTGCTGAATTTCATCGACGTCTACACCGATCGGAAACACGTCGGCTACCAGTTCACCATTGCCGACTGCAACGTGATTGTGGTCCTTGAACTCTGCATCCACGATCGGCTCGCGAATGCTTGTCTGAAAGGCCGCAAGATCCCCCTGCGTGTGAAAGCCGATCAGCTGCTCATCAGCCCTCACCTCGGAGGGCGTATCGCAAATTTCCAGCAGCGTCCCGTCGACATCCAGGAACAATGCGCTGGCTGCGGGATCAATTATTTTCGGGGCATCGCTCACCGGCCTACACTAACAAACCACCCTACTCGCGTGAACTGCAGGTATGCGAAGTCGCGCAGATCAACTGCCGGTCTTTTGTGACTGCGCCAGACCATGAACGGCCCGATGTGCCTCTTCGATCGCTGATTCTGTCATGGCATTTGACGCCGCATCGGTTCCGGCAAACGCAATATTGCCGATGCGTTGTCTCGCGTCGACCCAGGGACGACGCTCGTGTTGCCACCAGTCCGTCCACCAGGCGACATCGCCCGACTCCGGATCAACCGAATACGCGTAGCCATGCGGCCAGCGATTGACGGTGATGCCAGCGATGTCACGGGCAGGATCAAATCCCGCTGGCGCAAGCATGCGGCCGAGCTGGTCACGGACGTTACGCTCAAACGTCTCGAAGGGTGTCGCGAGCAAGGTCTCACGCCCGGCCCTGAACTGTTCGACTGCGGGGAGTCCCGGCGACAGCGGTATGTGCTGCATGTGCAGAATCATGGGTTCATCGGGCGATTGGGCAAATCGGTAATCACCCATACTCACGGGATGTGCAGGCATTATGGTCTGGAAGAAACTGCCCGGGCAGTACGCTCGGCGGAAGCCTTGCCTGGCAAGGCTCTGCCAATTGCGGACAAGCACATTGGTGTAAACCAGCGGCGAGCGAACCGAACTGCCCAACGCTGCAGCCTGCTGCTCTGGCACGTCGGGGCAGATGTGCGGCAGCATCGCGTGATAGCCAGCCCATACGACCTGTCGCGACGTGATGGTTCGAGCCTCGGCGCCAGTGACATAGGTAATCTCAACGTCGGCGTCGAGATTTCCGTTCCTGTGACCCAGTGCCACGGCCGTGCTGTTCAGGCGAATACGCGTCGGGTTATCCGCCAGGTCGAGCCTGGAATAGTCGAAACGTGCCGTGACGACATCTTCCATGGTGTGACCAGGCGCAACCTCAGGTATCAGCTTGCGCACCAGCAGACGTGCAATTGAGGCGTTGCCGTCGGGAAAGTAGAAGTCGCCACCGCTCGCCTGTTCCGTTTCCTCGCCTGAATGACCAATATCCATGCCAGCGAATCCCGGGTACTCCTCAAGCCATGCCATCCACGCAGGCAGTGCATCGGCGCCGATGGACCACACGCCGTGCGACCACTTCTGCACAAACGCGAGTACTTCGTCCCCGAAGCCGCCGAATTTTTGAAGGTACTCCCGCCAGCTGTGTGAATCGAGCACCTCGCGCCGCTGGGCCGGCGTCATGCCCTCCAGGTAGTCTTCTTCATCAGCGAATAAGCGCCCTATCTCTTCCTTCGCCGCGGCCGACAGCGGCAGGCGATCCATGGAGTCACCGATACCGTGCTTGCCGGTTGCGAGAAAGTCGGCACCAAACGTCTCCTTGTCGAAGAAACTCGCCCTGTCGCTGCCGGAGGCGAACAGATCTTTGGCATAGAACTCGCTGTTGCGCGAAGTATCGATGCCGAGCTCACGAATCAACTGCGTAGCGACCGCCGGATAGGTATTCGATTGCTCCATGAGCATCGTGCCGCCATAGCCAATATAGGTTTTGCCATCGAGCGTGAATTCATTACGCTTTGCGTGGCCGCCAAAGTCATCGTGGTTGTCGAGAACCAGGATACGAGCATCCGGATTGATATCTCGCCGGTGGATGTAAGCAGCCGACAGGCCACTAATGCCGGCACCCACGATGACGAGATCGTAGTGCTCACCGGTGTTCTCAGCTGCCCATTGCTGCCCCTGCACGGTTGCGTGGGCAATCTCGAACGAACCCGGGTGCGAGCCGCGCAGGCCGGTCTTTGCTGGCGGGTAGTATGCCGGCGCCGGATCGAGTGCAGGACTCCCGGTCTTGCCACAGCCAGGGAGCAGCGTTGCACCGATCGCCACGCCGACACCATTCAGGAAATCACGCCGTGTGATTGCCTGCAGCATGCCGAGGCGCTTGTCACGCTCGTCCATTGACTACTCCTCCTGCGGAATCTCGCTGTAGT
>Ga0316195_10001557_pt1 | contig 10385 bp, 11 predicted proteins | sample Phised1_MG_FD_204937 | JGI IMG/M metagenome (GOLD analysis project Ga0316195, IMG submission 204937) | Coastal sediment microbial communities from Maine, United States - Phippsburg sediment 1 | ecosystem: Environmental > Aquatic > Marine > Coastal > Sediment | place: USA: Maine | collected...
CAGATCCTGTTCCTGTACAATGTGATCGCCACCATCGTGGCTGGCAAGAAGGTGTCCGACCCCAAAGTCTGGGACGGCGCGGAAGGCCTGGAGTGGACATTGCCCACACCAGCGCCCTACCACACCTTTGAAACACCCCCGGCGATTAAATAAGGCGCAGGTAGTGCTGAAACTGAGCAACAATCCCATTATCGACACCGTAACCAAGCTGGTTGCGGTGACGGTGGTGATGTTTGCTTTTGTTTTTGTAGTGATGGTGCCGCTGTACAACGTGCTGTGCCAGGCCCTGGGGATCAACGGCAAGACCAGCGGCGAGGCCTATACCTCGGTGCAGGCCAGCGTCGATGAGAGCCGCCTGGTTACCGTCCAGTTCGTGGCAACCAACAATGCGGGTATGCCCTGGGAGTTTGGTCCCACCGTTGCGGTGATGAAAGTACACCCCGGTGCGGTCAACGACACGCTGTTCCATGCCCGCAACACGCTTGCGAAGGATATGGTCGCCCAGGCGATACCGAGTATTTCGCCCTCCAGGGCGGTGGAATATTTCCACAAGACGGAGTGTTTTTGTTTCAACCAGCAGCCCCTGGCTGCCGGTGCCGCCGCGGAGCTGCCGCTGCAGTATATTGTCGACCGGGACCTGCCGGCGGACATTCATACCATCACGCTGTCGTACACGATTTTTGATGTAACAGATATGGCGAAGGGCGCAGTAGCTAATCGCTGACGCGCGGGTCCCCGAGCCCGCGTTACTACACGGAGAACAGAGAAAATGACAAGCCAGACATCCGCAGGCTACCAAAAGTACTACGTGCCGGAGAAGAGCCGGCTGGCCATGTGCGCTACGATCGGCCTGATCCTGAGTATTTTTGGCGCGGCCAGCATCATGAATGACATGACATTCGGCAAGCCTGGCCAGGAGACGAACTCCTGGACGATCTTCACCATCGGCATGCTGTTTTTCGTGGCAACCCTGTTCGGCTGGTTTCGCACCACCATCAGGGAAAACATCGCCGGTATGAACAGCCCCCAGCTCAAGAAATCCTATGTGCTCGGCATGTTCTGGTTCATATTTTCCGAGGTCATGTTCTTTTTCTGCTTTTTCGGCGCGCTGTTTTATGTGCGCAATCTGGCCGGCCCCTGGTTGGGCGGTGAGGGCGAGCACGGGCGCATGAACCACATTCTCTGGGAAGGCTTCACGTACAGCTGGCCCCTGGTCCAGACGCCCCAGGAAGCAGTGGGCGGCGCGGCCTCCCAGATGATAGCCAACAACGGTACGTTTACCGGCGCCGAGACCAGCATGTCCTTCAGGGACGCCCATTCCTGGTGGGCCTGGCTGCCACTTTGGAACACCGTAATCCTGCTGTCGTCCAGCTTCACCTGCCACCTTGCCCACATGGGCATCCTCAATGGCAACCGGAAAAAGTTCAACTTCTGGCTGGCGGTGACCGTGCTGCTGGGTATCGCGTTCATTGCCCTGCAGTTCATGGAGTACCACGAGGCCTATGCAGAGTTTGGCCTCACCCTCAACGCGGGGATCTACGGTTCAACATTCTTCATGCTGACGGGATTCCACGGCTTCCACGTGTTCATGGGGATGACCATGCTGCTGATCCAGCTGTTGCGCTCGGTCTTCGGCGGCCAGTTCACGGCGACCGATCATTTCGGTTTCGAAGCGTCGAGCTGGTACTGGCACTTTGTGGACGTGGTATGGGTGTTCCTGTTCCTGTTTGTCTACATCCTTTAGGGCCGGCTACTCGGGCTCAGTTTGCTGGGACGCGCCGGGTTTCGGCCCGGCCTCCCAGGGGTTGCCGTGACCCAGTTGGCCTGTGGCCACACCGTAAACGATCACGGCCGCCAGGCAAATCCCCAGGGCCAGCCTGACCCCCAGGGAATGCATGGTGCGACGCTTGGTCCGGTCGCCCTGGTCTACCATCAGGAAATAGAACCCGCTTCCCAGGCTGGCGATCAGCGCCAGCATCAATACTATGATCAAAGCTTTTAGCAATGGATGTCTCCTTGGGTAATTCCCGGCAGTATAAACCAGCTCCGGCCCGGTTGTGGCATAACTGAAATGACGGGTACCGGCCGCGGTTTCAGCTTCGACCTTGAATGGCGCACTACGGTGTTCACCTTTGTGATGCTGCCCTTGCTGGTGGCGCTGGGCCTTTGGCAGCTGCAGCGCGCCGATGAGAAAACCCGGCTGGCCGCCTCCTGGGAACTGCGGCGCAGCCAGCCGCCGGCGCCATTGCCGGAATTGTGGGACAAACCGGCACAAAGCCTGGCCAATCTGCCGGTGAAATTGTCAGGCGTGTTTATCGAGGATAAATATTTCCTGCTGGACAACCGCATCCTGAACGGCCATTACGGTGTCGAGGTGCTGGGCATAATGGAGCTGGATGGGAACCAGGGGCTGGCGCTGCTGGATCGCGGGTGGCTTGCTGCTGACCCCTCCCGGCGCGAGTTGCCGGCAGTCCCGCCGGTCGGGGGCCGGGTGGAATTGACAGGGCACGTATACGTGGCGCCCGGCGCCCCTTACCTGCTCGGGGAACAGCAGCTCGGTTCTGGCTGGCCGAAAATGCTGCAGGCGGTGGAAATGGGGAAGATAACCCCGCCGGTGGAGGCGCTGGGCGGGGGCCGGGTGTTCCCTTTCCCCATACGTATCGCCGCGGGGGAGCCAGGGGCGCTGACAGTGGACTGGCAGGTAGTCAACGTGAGCCCGGAAAAGCACCGGGCCTATGCGGTGCAATGGTTTACCATGGCGCTGGTCCTGCTGGTCTTTTTCGTGCTGCGCAGCAGCAACCTGTGGCAGCTGCTGAGGCCTGCCGGGCGCAATTGAAGTTCTGGGCGGAGATACTGTAGATCATGGAAAATATGGATAACAGGGCCAACAACCGGATGGTACTGCTGCTGATAGCAGGTATCCCGGTAACCATGATTCTCGGTGCCACCTGGCTCTGGTATTTTGTCGTGCGCGGTGACCTCGACGTTGTGGGAACGCTGGGCACCGCCAACCGGGGGATGCTGGTACAACCGCCCAGGCAGATCGCGGAGGTGGATGTCCTGGAGCCCAACGGATCTGAATTCCGCTACCTGAACCTGGAGCCGAAGTGGACCATGGTGATTCCCGGGCAGGCTGGCCACTGTGATACCATCTGCGAAAACGCGCTCTACCAGACCAGGCAGATTCATATAGCGCTGGGCAAGGAATACAACCGCCTGAGGCGCTTCTATGTGAGCGAAACCGGGCCCGACAGCACCCGGCTTGATGTGCGGGAGCTGAGTGACAAGCGCCCCGTCCCCGCCACATTCGCGAGCTTCCTGGCCCAGCAGCATCGCGGCCTGCGTCCGCTCGTAGTCGACGCTGGCGGGATGGATGCCCTTTTTGCCGAATACAGGACCGATCCCGGCAGCTGGTACCTGGTCGATCCATCGGGTTGGATCATGATGCGATACAACAACGATATTTCCTATAAGGACGTGATGGCCGACCTCAAGTTCCTTCTGAAGAATTCCGGGGATTGACGGGACTATGACGGCAACCGGAAATTCAGCCTCCGTCACCTGGCGGGATTACAAGGAGCTTACCAAGCCGAATGTGGTGTTGCTGATGATTCTGACGGCGGCCATCGGCATGTTCATGGCGGTACCCGGGATGGTGCCGATCGATATCCTGGTGTTCGGAAACCTGGGTATAGCACTTTGCGCAGGGTCGGCGGCGACGATCAACCACCTGGTTGACCAGCGCATAGACCGGCAGATGGCCCGCACCCACAAGCGGCCGGTTGCCCAGGGCCGGGTTGGCACGCGCCAGGCCGCCCTTTTTGCCGCGGTTATCGGCGGCCTGGGTATGGCCATTCTGTTCACACTTGTAAATGCCCTCACGGCGTGGCTGACCGTTGCCTCCCTGCTGGGTTACGCGGTGGTCTATACGATGTTCCTGAAGCGGGCGACCCCGCAGAATATCGTGATAGGCGGCCTGGCCGGCGCCGCGCCGCCGCTATTGGGCTGGACCGCCGTGACCGGGCATGTTGATGGCCATGGCCTGCTGCTGGCCCTGATTATATTTGCCTGGACCCCGCCCCATTTCTGGGCCCTGGCTATCCATCGGCGGGAGGAGTACGCGGCCGTGGACATCCCGATGCTGCCGGTGACCCACGGGGTCGCATTTACCAAATTACATATCCTGCTGTACACGGTGATCATGTTCCTTATCACCCTGCTGCCCTTTGCGACGCGCCTCAGTGGTCCCCTGTACCTGCTGGGGGCGGTTGTGCTGGGGGCAGGGTTCCTTTACTGGGCGGTTGAGCTGTTGCGCGACAAGAACCCCAACGCGCCCATGGAGACCTTCAAGTACTCCATCATCTACCTCATGGCGTTGTTTATTATCATGCTCGTTGATCACTACCTGTTTCCGGTGAGTACCCTGTGACCAAACCCGGCACACACACGGCGCGGCAGTCCCGCGGTATAAAACTGACCGTGCTGGCGCTGGCGGTCTTCATCGCCATCATCCTGGCCGGTTTTATCCACCGTATTCAAATGCCGAGAATACTCACAACAGAGGAAATGAAGATAAATGGCCTTTATCTTCTGAAAACCCCCAGGAATTTCGGCGAGATAAACCTGGTGGATCACCATGGCGCTGCCTTCACCAACGCGCGCCTGCAGGGCAAGTGGACCCTGGTATTTTTTGGTTTTACCTATTGTCCCGATGTGTGCCCGACCACCATGAGCTTTCTCAACGGGCTGATGGGCCAGCTGGAGGGAACCGAGGCAGGTGACACCCAGGTGGTCATGGTGACCGTGGACCCGGCCCGCGACACGGTCGAACAGCTCGCGGGTTATGTGCCCTACTTCAATCCCGCTTTTATCGGGGTGACGGGGGAGTTTCTCGACATACACCGCTTTGCCACCGCACTGAATACACCGTTCCGCAAGGTCGTCGGTGAGGGAGACAACTACCAGGTCGATCACAGCGCCAATGTTGTGCTGATAAATCCCCGCGGCGATTACCACGGCTTTTTCAAGGCGCCGCTGGATATGGCCAAGATGAAGCTGACCTACCGGTCGGCACGGGCGATGTGGGACCTGCAACAGGACTAGGTTACCTATGAGCGCAACCCAAACCCCGATCGTGCTGGTTGATGGCTCCTCCTATCTCTATCGCGCCTTCCATGCACTGCCTCCCCTGACCAATTCCGCGGGCCAGGCGACCGGTGCAGTAAAGGGAGTGATCAGCATGATCCGCCGGCTGCACAAGGATTATCCGGGCAGCCCGGTGGCGGTGGTGTTTGACGCCAAGGGCAAAACCTTCCGGGACGACATGTTTCCCGAATACAAGGCCCAGCGGCCGCCGATGCCGGACGAGTTGCGGGAGCAGATCGAGCCGATTCACGCCATCGTCAGGGCGATGGGGTTGCCGCTGTTGTGCGTGGACGGCGTGGAGGCGGACGATGTGATCGGTACCCTCGCCCGCCAGGCCGCCGCGCAGGGCCGCCCGGTGGTTATTTCCACCGGTGACAAGGACATGGCCCAGCTGGTGGACAATAACATCACCCTGGTCAATACCATGACAGACACCGTGCTGGATGTGGCCGGGGTGGAACAGAAGTTCGGGATTCCGCCCCACCTGGTGATCGACCTGCTGGCCCTGATGGGCGACAAGTCGGACAACATCCCGGGGGTGCCCGGCGTGGGGGAGAAGACCGCGCTGGGTTTGCTGCAGGGCCTGGGGGGACTGGACGCAATCTACGCAGGGCTGGATAAAGTGGCCGCTCTGCCTTTTCGCGGGGCCAAAACCATGGCTGCGAAACTGGAGGCGGAAAAGGATAAGGCCTATATGTCCTACGCCCTCGCCACGATCAAGACCGATGTGGCCCTGGAGCTGACCCCGGAGCAACTGCACAATGCGGAACCCGACCGCGAACAGCTGGTCCAGTGGTACACCCGCATGGAATTCAGGTCCTGGCTGGAGGAGTTACTCGCGGCGGGCGATGAACCCGAGCTGGTGGAGGCCATGGCGGTGGACTATGAGACCGTCACCAGCCAGCGGGAACTGGACGACTGGCTGGAACGGTTGCGTTCAGCGGAGCTGTTCGCCTTCGATACTGAAACTACGGGCCTCGACTACATGGAGGCGCGGATCGTGGGCGTCTCTTTCGCGGTGGAGCCGGGCCGGGCAGCCTATGTCCCCCTCGCCCATGACTACCTGGGCGCGCCGGCGCAGCTGGACCGGGAGGCGGTACTGGCCCGGCTGAAGCCGCTGCTGGAGGACGAGGGCAGGGCCAAGGTGGGCCAGAACCTCAAGTACGATGCCAGTGTGCTGGCAAACCACGGCATTGCTCTCCGGGGTATCCGTTTCGACACCATGCTGGAGTCCTATGTACTGGACTCCACCGCCACCCGCCACGACATGGATAGCCTGGCCCTGAAATACCTGGGCCATAAAACCATTCATTTTGAAGACATCGCCGGCAAGGGTGCCAGGCAGCTGACCTTTAACCAGATCAAGCTGGAGCAGGCGGGGCCCTACGCGGCGGAGGACGCGGATATCACCCTGCGCCTGCACCGGGCGCTGTGGCCCCGGCTGGCTGAGCAGCCCGGGCCCGCTTCGGTATTCAGCGACATCGAGATCCCGCTGGTGCCGTTGCTGTCGCGGCTCGAGCGCCAGGGAGCATTGATTTCCCGCGAGTTGCTCGCCGCCCAGAGCGCGGAGCTGGGGGTGCGGCTGGCGGAGCTGGAGGGCCGGGCCCATGAACTGGCGGGCCAGCAGTTCAACCTCGGCTCGCCCAAGCAGCTCGGAGAGATCCTGTTCGACAAGCTGGGTTTGCCGGTCATCAAGAAAACCCCGAAGGGCGCGCCCTCCACCGCGGAAGAAGTACTGGCGGAGCTCGCCCTGGACTATCCGCTGCCCCATTTATTGCTCGAACACCGCAGCCTCAGCAAGCTGAAGTCCACCTATACGGACAAGCTGCCGGAAATGATCAACCCCCGCACCGGCCGCGTGCATACCTCCTATCACCAGGCGGTGGCGGCCACCGGGCGCCTCTCATCATCCGACCCGAATTTGCAGAATATCCCGATCCGGACCGAGGAGGGGAGACGTATCCGCCAGGCCTTCATCGCCCCGGAGGGGTACCGGATCGTGGCGGCGGACTATTCCCAGATCGAACTGCGGATCATGGCGCATCTCTCCGCGGACACGGGCCTGCTGAAGGCGTTCAGGGAGGGGCGGGATGTGCACCGGGCGACCGCCGCCGAAGTATTCGAGGTCGACCTGGACGAAGTATCCGGCGACCAGCGACGCAAGGCCAAGGCGATTAATTTCGGCCTGATATACGGCATGTCTGCCTTCGGCCTTGCCCGCCAGTTGCACCTGGGCCGCAAGGAGGCCCAGCAGTACATCGACCGCTATTTTGAGCGCTACCCAGGCGTGCAGCAGTATATGGATCGCACCCGGGAGCTGGCGCGGGAGCAGGGTTATGTGGAAACCCTGTTCGGACGCAGGCTGCACCTGCCCCAGATCAACGCCCGCAATAAAATGCTGGCACAGGCGGCGGAGCGCACGGCTATCAACGCCCCCATGCAGGGCACCGCCGCGGATATCATCAAGCGGGCCATGCTGGCGGTAGACGCCTGGCTGCAGGCCGATGCGCCCCGCGCCAGGATGATCATGCAGGTCCACGACGAACTGGTATTCGAGGTGGCAACGGACGAGGTGGGGGCGGTGAGCGAGACCATCTGCGGCCTGATGTCCGGCGCCGCGGAACTCGCCGTTCCCCTGCTGGTAGAGGCCGGTGCCGGTGCCAACTGGGATGAAGCGCACTGACCCTGCGCGCCCGGACCTGCAGCGGCGCAGCCAGAATATTTTTCCAGCATCGACGGAACTTCGACCCGCGGGGCCAGTCTGACTGTACGTAGCGATTGCTACACCCCTGCGGGGTGGTTTCTCTCCATGTACCACCCCGACTGAGTCTCTCTTCCCCAGAGACTTGTTACGCCCGGCTGCTGAACCCCTATCAGGCAGCCGGGTTTTTTATGCTTTTTCCGTCAGCCACCCATTCAGCACCGCCAGCAGCTGCTCGTGCCCGGTGTGCTTGAGTGCGGAAAACAGCTGTGCGCTTACCAGCCCCCGGTGCGGTTCGAGTTCCGCCCGGACCTTCAGCAGGGTGCTGGTGGCAGGACCCTTCTTGAGCTTGTCAGCCTTGGTCAGCAGGATATGCACGGGCATGGCCGCCGCCAGGGCCCAATCGAGCATCTGGCGGTCGAACGCCTGCAGGGGATGGCGCACATCCATCAGCAGGACCAGGCCCCTCAGGCACTGTCGCTGTTGCAGGTAATTTTCCAGTTGTTTGGTCCACTCGCGCTTGACCGCCAGCGGCACTTTGGCAAAGCCGTAGCCGGGCAGGTCCACCAGGCGCTGCTGTTCACTCAGTTCGAAGAAATTTATGAGCTGGGTCCTGCCGGGCGTACGGGAGGTTTTGGCGAGCTTGCTGTTCCCTGTTAAGCTATTGATTGCACTCGACTTTCCGGCATTGGACCGGCCGGCGAACGCAACTTCCCAGCCCTCGTCAGGCGGGCACTGGGACAGCTTTGCCGCGCTGGTGAGGTAAGCCGCCTTGCGGTAATTGGGTGGAGCCGGGCCGGGTTCGGGAGAGGTCTCGGACATTGCTGGGTACTGCCTTTTGTGGTGGTAGCATCTCGTATATAATGCCACAGCCAAATTTCTCCCGTCGTAAAATGCATCCCGGGAGATGTCTCCCCAAATGAACTTGAGGTCTTACATGAAAAAGTTGCTCGCCGTTATACTGGCCCTGACTGCCGCGTCTGCCTTCGCCCAGCCCGATATGGCGAAGTACGACAAGAGCTGCAAGGTATGTCACGCAACCGGTGCCGCCGGCGCACCCATGACCGGCGATGCCGCTGCCTGGGCCCCACGGTTAGCGAAGGGCATGGACGCGCTGCTGGCGTCAGTCCACAACGGCTTCAATGCCATGCCGCCCAAGGGCATGTGCTTTGATTGCACCGATGCCGACTACACCGCCCTCATCGAGTACATGAGCGCGCCCGCCAAGTAACCGGCCTCGCCCCAACGATTGATCTGGAACTGAAATGAAAAAAGTCGCAATCCTGTTCGGCCTCGCACTGGGCTGGGCGCAAACCGGTTTTACCGCAGATGCCAGCCTGGTCGGTGATGCCGCCGCAGGCAAGGCGCAGACCGTTGCCTGTGCAGCGTGCCATGGCCCCGATGGCAACAGCGCGGTACCCACCTTCCCGAAACTGGCGGGCCAGGGCGAAAAGTACCTGATCAAGCAATTGAAGGATATCCGCGACGGCAAGCGCCCCGTGCCGACGATGGCCGGCCAGCTGGACGGCAAGTCCAACCAGGAGCTCGCGGATATCGCGGCCTACTACGCCAGCCAGACCCGTACCGGCGGCCAGACCGACCCGGCGTTGCTGGCCCTGGGCGAGTCGGTGTATCGCAGCGGTATACCTGACCGCAAGGTCGCCGCCTGTACCTCCTGCCACTCTCCCACGGGCAGTGGCAATGCACCCGCCGGCTTCCCGTCGCTGGCAGGCCAGCACGCGGAGTATATCGCGGCCCAGCTGACAGCCTATCGCAAGGGTTATGAGGATGACTCCGGCCGGACCAACGACGGCGATATCCGGATCATGCGCATGAATGCTTTCGGCCTGAGTGACAGGGAAATCCAGGCCGTGTCTAGCTACGCAGCCGGCCTGCACTAGCGCCGGGGGTGGTACCTTAAAGAGTAATCCCGCAAACATTAAGGTGGCCAACAGGCCACCTTTTTTATCGGCCACAGAACGCCACAGCAAATTCGCTGTCTTATGTGCATCACAAACATGGAGGTAATCACCTTGAAAAACCTGTTGTTGTCACTGTCCCTGCTGTTGATCGCCCCGCTGCTGGCCACGGCGCAGACGGCGGGTGGAAGTTACGTTGAAGGGGAGGATTATGAACTGATCGCCCCCCCCGTGAGGACGGCCAACCCCGACAAGATCGAGGTGGTGGAGTTTTTCTGGTACGGATGTCACCACTGCTACAATTTCGAGCCGGTCATCGAGCCCTGGAAAAAGACTCTCGCCGGCGATGTCGAGTTTCGCGGCTCTCCCGCGATGTGGGCCCCGGTGATGGAGCTGCACGCGAAAGCGTACTATACGGCTGAGGTACTCGGCATACTGGACACGATGACCCCGGTTCTTTTCAAGGCGATGAATGTCGACGGGAAAAAGCTCGAGGCCGAGGCTGATATCCAGGAGCTGTTTGTCGCCAATGGCGTGTCGGCCGAGGCGTTTTCCAAGGCCTTTGAATCCTTCGGTGTCAGCAGCCAGGTGAAACAGGCGGCCGCCCGGGCCCGCGCCGC
>Ga0316195_10001558_pt1 | contig 10384 bp, 6 predicted proteins | sample Phised1_MG_FD_204937 | JGI IMG/M metagenome (GOLD analysis project Ga0316195, IMG submission 204937) | Coastal sediment microbial communities from Maine, United States - Phippsburg sediment 1 | ecosystem: Environmental > Aquatic > Marine > Coastal > Sediment | place: USA: Maine | collected...
TTTCAAGCCTTTGTAAGCCGAAATCAGGTAATCTTTTCCAGAATAGAGCAGAGCGGGCAGGGCAAGGAGGAACATCAGCCCCCTAAAAAAAGGCTTGAACCTGTTTAACCAGTATTCATCCATTTGAAAATATTCAGGAAAGGAGAGCATCATGATATTGCCAAATGCAAAACCTGCAACGGCTACCTGGTATATCAGTTTTCGGTCAATTTGATTGTCATGAGCAACCGAATCATCCAGGCTGATATATGGCTCATATCCTATGGATGAGATCAGTTCAGCAACTTCTCTCAGGCTGATTTCACTTTTTCTAAATGTAATTCTAACTTCTTTTTTAGGAAAATTTACGAGTGTAACCTTAATGCCCTTGTTCAATTTATGAAGGTTTTCAAGCACCCAGATACACGAACTGCAATGTATATTAGGGACATAAAAATTGACAACTAAAGTTTCCCCGTCATTAAATTCAATGAGTTTAGAAGCAATTTCTTCATTATCAAGGTAATTGAATTTAGTTTTAATCTCATTAGGAATTGATCCGGGCGCTTTTTCAAGATCGTAATAACAACTTAATTCATTAACGTGGAGTATTTCAAAAACAGTTTTACACCCGTTGCAGCAAAAGGGCTTACCATCAAATTGAATTGTGTCTGCCTTACATTCAATACCGCAGTGGTAGCATTTATCTTTAGGCATAGATCTTTAGAAAAGTGAGTAAATTTCTTATAAAAAAATTACATAAAAAAATGAATGCTATCAGAATTTATATAAATTTGCACCAACTAAAATTTAAGGCATGAGAGAAGAATGTGAAAAATGTGTAATTAGGGATCTTAATTCGTTAAGTTCCGTTTCAGCAAACGAACTTCAAGCGATTGCTAGAAAAAAATCAACAATTCACGTTCAAAAAGGCGAGGTAATCTTTAGTGAAGGAACTTCTTTGAGAGGAGTATATTGCTTGAGAAATGGAAAATGCAAACTCACCAAATTGGCGCCAAACGGGAAAGAACAAATAGTAAGATTTATCAGAAAAGGTGAACTTGTTGGTCATAGATCGGTCATTAGCAATTCAGTGGCCCATTTAACGGTCACTGCTTTAGAAGAAATGGATGTATGTTTCATTCCAAAAAATGAAATATTAGAACTTTTCAAGAATAATAGTGAATTTTCAATGGAGATCACCAAGTCTTTGGCTGAAGATTTGGATGAAGCTAATTCTTCCATTGCCAATATGGCGCAAAAGAATGTAAGGGAAAGATTGGCAGAGTCTCTTTTATTTTTTGAAAGAATATTTGGAATTGATAACGATGGTTATATTTCAGTAACCCTTACGCGAGAGGAAATTGCCAATGCCATTGGTACGGCTACGGAATCAACCATCAGGCTCTTGTCTGAATTTAAAAAAGAAGGTTATATTTCATTGTCCGGAAAAAGGATCAGAATTGAAAATAAAGTCAAACTTCAGCATTTGACGGAAGGATACTAAATAAAATGAAATCAATAAAAAAACCCTGTTGCATAGCAACAGGGTTTTTTTATGATTATTGAAATTGTTCAATTCATAGAGGAAATGGTATCCTTAATGATTTCTATACATTCTCTTATTTGCACTTCCGTCATAATGAGTGGCGGGGCAAACCTAATGATATTGCCATGGGTAGGTTTGGCCAGTAAACCATTATCTTTCAACTTCATACAAATATCCCAGGCAGTAGAACTGTCTTCGGTGTCATTGATCAATATGGCATTTAAAAGTCCCTTTCCTCTTACAGCGCTGACAAGTTCATTGCCCTTGGCGAATTCACTTAACTCTTTTCTAAATATCCTTCCAAGTCTCTCTGCATTTTCGGCAAGATGCTCATCCTTAACCACCTTTAAAGCCTCCATAGCAACTGCTGATGCGATTGGATTTCCTCCAAAAGTAGAACCGTGTTGACCAGGTTTTATCACTTCCATGATGTCATTGTTGGCCAAAACAGCAGAGACAGGGTAAACACCTCCACTTAAAGCTTTACCTAAAATTAAAATATCAGGTTTGACCTCGGGAGTTCCGGAGCAATTTTTATCAGCACAATCGCAATTGCCGCAGGTGGCCAATAAGCGACCCGTTCTGGCAATTCCGGTTTGCACTTCATCGGCTATAAAAAGTATATCGTTTTGAGCACAAATTTCTTTGGCCTTTTTCAAATAGCCTTCAGAGGGAACATACACACCGGCCTCACCCTGAATGGGTTCAACAAGAAATCCTGCAACGTTTTTGTCAGCTTTGATTGCCGCTTCCAGTGCAGCTGTATCGTCATATGGAATGGTTTTAAACCCGGGAGTATATGGCCCGAAATTCTTGCGGGCGGTTTCGTCGTTGGAAAATGAAATTATCGTAGTCGTTCTGCCGTGAAAATTGTTCTCACATACAATGATGGTAGCTTTGTTTTCAGGGATCCCTTTTTTTTCATAAGCAAATTTTCGGCATAATTTGATTGCCGTCTCAACGGCTTCAGCACCGGTATTCATCGGTAAAACCTTGTCAAAGCCAAAAAAGTCGGTAACAAACTTTTCATAAATACCCAGCTGGTCATTGTAAAATGCCCTGGAGGTAAGGGTCAATGTTGATGCCTGCTCCATTAATCGATTGATGATTCTTGGGTGACAATGTCCTTGATTCACAGCTGAATAGGCGGATAAGAAATCATAATATTTCTTCCCATCCACGTCCCATACAAAAACACCATCTCCTTTGTTCAATACTACAGGAAGCGGGTGATAATTGTGAGCACCGTATTTGTCTTCAAGCGCAATGGCTTTTATTGAAGCATTATTGTCTTTCACTAACATAAAAATAGAATTGAGTACCTGATTATTTAAGGATAACCAGATTGAATTATACCTGTATAATTCCTTCTTGAGGAGAGGAATCATCCCTAATGCAAATCTATCAAAATTAATGCTTTATTTACTTTATTTAACAATTTTGCATAAAAAAAGGTCTCAAATGCAGAGACCTTCTTTTTCAAATGTCGATTGTTTATTTTAAAGTAAAGGTCATTCTTGCAAACATAAAACGTCCGCCAGCACCAAATTGCTGTGATCTTCTGGAATATTCAAACCGACCGTCGCTGCGATTGGCTTCAATGTTCCTGTCAGGGTAGGTGTCAAAAATATTACTTGAGCCGATAGTGAATCGAAGTGATTCGGTTGCCATATAGCTAAATGACAGGTCATTTACAATTTTTGATCCAAACACCTGTTGATTTTCAACACTGTTGGTGGCCTCAGTGACCTCACCAAAATAAACGCTTCTAAACATAATATTCAATTTATTGATATTATAGTTGAAGGTCAAATTCATTTTAGTTCTGGGAACGGCTTCTTCTAGATAAATTCTGCTTGTTTCGTCAAAATAAGTGTCAACCAGACCGGCGTCTTCCAATATTTTAGAAGCTTTGATATCACCCACCTGGTTGGTTTTCCCAACGGTTAGGGCAAAATCGGTTCTTAGATCACTGTTTTTGAAATTCGCCTTGTGCGTGACAACAAGATCCAAACCGTATGATTCGGTATCAATGGCATTTGCGAAAAAAGTAGCTGAACCGGCATTGGCCTGAGCCAATAACCTTTTTAAGAGCTCATCACCCGGACTACCGTCATTAGAAGGTGAAAATTGACCGGTATAAACAACCCTGTCATTAATGGCAATAAAATAACCATCTAAGGTAAAACTCAGATTTGCGTTTGGTAATTTACCGGTAAATCCTATACTGGCACTTTTAGATTCCTCCTCTTTTAATTGGGGAATTCCCAATAGTTTGGCGGCTCGACTATCATTGGAAAAAGTTCCTACGTCTGTTGGAATTCCATCAACGAAAATGGTCGACGTACTGTTGAAATTTAATTGATGTAAAGAAGGTGCTCTAAAACCGGTATTCACAGAAGCCCTCAATGCAAAGTCATCTCCTAATTTTAATCTTGAAGCGAGCTTAAAGTTTAACGTTCCGCCAAAATCACTGTAATTTTCATATCGAAGTGCTCCACTTAATAAGAAATTATCTGTGATGTCTGCTTCAAGGTCCAAATAGGCTGCAGCACTGTTTCGGGTTTTATTGAGTTCATTTCCGGGATTGAATCCTGGAAATACTTGTGATCCTCCAGGTCTGGTTCTGCCAAAGAAATCTACAACCTCAACGCTCGCAGGATCATTAATATCCCAAACGTCTCCATTGGTATCAAATTTGGCATATGAACCGAGTTCGCCGGCAAAAATTTCGTAACGTTCCATTCTGAATTCACCTCCGAAAGCTACGTTCAATCCAGACATCACCTCAGGATAAAATCGGTTCATGTCAAAATTCGTTGTATTCTGTGTAAATGCAAAACCACCGGCATTAAACTCTACAGGAGTTGCATATTGCATGGTCGCATTTGATGTATTTTGAATATTGTAGTCAAAACTGTTTTGCCCCCAGGTATTGCTGAAGTCCATATTCCATTCTCCTATCTTGCTTTTTATTCCCGCTGAAATCGATTTATCGAGAATCGTAGAATGAATTTCTGGTAAGAAGCCATCAATATAAACCGGAGTAAATGCCCTTTCTTGATTTGGTAATCTGTAGAAACCTGCGGCATCACCGTTTCTTATACTCATTCCCCCAAAGGCATAAAGCGCCCCATTTTCAGATATGGGAACTTCACCATTAAAGAAAAACTTGCCGCTGCGTAGTGCAGATTGTCCGACCTTCATGTTGAAATCCTTTCTTTGCTTCCCTCTGGCATTTAATTCAGATGATGTATTATCAGCCGATAGCACTGTCTGAAGATCTGAAATACTTGTTGCATTATTAACGCCGTTCAATACATCAGTTGGAAGCCCGGCTCCTTGTGCATAGGTTTGTATGGCGTCAAAATCTGTCTGTAAGTCCAAAAGATTAAAGCCGTCTGCATTGGCAACTCTTTCAATGGAATTATAGGAATTGAAAATAGTACCTTCCCATTCTATCATTCTGTTTGTAGGATTTCTTGAATCATACATACCGGTGACATTGATAAATCCCCCCTTATCACCAATAGGAGCACCGTAATTAATGGAAATACCGTTGGTTTCACCATCTGTACCGCCTTGATTATAGCCTCCTGATTTACTGGAAAAATAGGCGCCTGTATTGGCATTTACCGTCAAAGTAGCACTTTTTTTCATCACAATATTGATCACACCGGCAATGGCATCCGAGCCATACTGGGCGGCTGCACCATCACGCAACACTTCAACTCTTTCAATGGCTGCGGTTGGAATGGCATTTAAATCTGTTCCAACTGATCCTCGTCCGAAGGTTCCGTTCACATTCACCAGAGATGAGGTATGACGTCTTTTTCCATTGACCAATACCAAAACCTGATCAGGTCCCAGACCCCGTAAAGATGCCGGGTCGATATGATCTGTACCATCAGAAATGGTCTGCGTATTCGACGTAAAAGAAGGAGCAACATAAGTCAGAATTTGATTGAGACTGGTTTGAGCTCCGGTTGTGATAAGTTCTTGAATATCAATCACGTCAACGGGCACCGCCGTTTCGGTTGCCGTCCTGTTCGGATTTCTTGAACCTACGACAACTACTTCATTGAGCGCGACTCCCGAGGTCATCGAAACATTAACGGTTGAACTTCCATCCATGGTAATTTCCTGAGATTCAAAACCCACAAAGGTAAATACAAGAATGTCGCCAGTAGTTACGTCTAAACTGTAGTTTCCTTCAAAATCGGTTGATGTTCCCGCATCGCCTTCTTTAACCGATATTGAAAGGCCGGGTAGTGCCTCCCCATCTGAATCAGTTACTTTACCGCTTACCTGATACGTTTGAGCCATTAATGGAATTGATAAAAATAGCAGAATCAGAAATGTATATTTCTTAATTTTCATTTGAATTTGAGATTAGATTTGATTAATTAATTTTTGAGTAAAAAGTTTGAAGTTTATGTCCGTATATTTGAATTTCTGTTCAAAAAAACTTCAGTTTTTTAGGTCGGAATGTATGCTTGAATTTTCGTAATATACAAAAAAAAATATCTATACAGTATTTTGGCTGTTGAACCCATAAGGAAGAATGAACTATTTGGCACATATTTATTTATCGGGAAACAATGACATGGTCAGCATTGGCAATTTTGTGGCAGACCATATCAAGGGCAATAAATATGCTGTCTACCCTGAGGATGTCCAAAAGGGTATTTTACTTCATCGTCAAATAGATTCTTTTACTGATAATAATGAGATTGCGAGAAAAAGCAAAAGGCGATTGAATGAACAATTTGGTCTTTATAAAGGAGTAATAATCGATATTTTTTACGATCATATGCTGGCTAAAAACTGGTCCGTTTATTCTGACGTACCCCTTGAAGAATATACAAAAGATTTTTATGCGCTCCTTATGAAGCATTATGAGATCCTTCCCGCAAAGATAAAACACCTTTCCAAGTATATGATTGAAGAAGATTGGCTGAGGAGCTATGCGCATAAGGAAGGAATCCAGAAGGTTTTGACTGGAATGAACAGAAGGACCGGTGGTAAATCCAAAATGAATTTGGCCATAAAGGATCTGGAAGACCATTATGATGACCTGGAAAATGATTTTACGCTGTTTTTTGATGAGTTGCGCGACTTTTCCAATAAAAAATTATCGACTATTAATCAATTATTTCATTAATTTAAAAAGCACACTATGAAAAATACGGGACGCTTCATTATCTTACTATTGATTCTTGTACAATGCAGGGATTCGGCTGTTGAAGTCAAGCCAGTAAAGGGATTAATAGCGAAAAGTGCCATGGTGGTCAGTGCAAGAGAAGAGGCTTCGGCCATCGGTGCTTCCATTCTTAAAATGGGAGGTAATGCTTTTGATGCCATGATCGCCACAGATCTTGCTCTAGTGGTGGCTTATCCGGTTGCCGGGAATATTGGCGGAGGAGGATTTACTGTGTATAGAAAAAGCAATGGGCAAACAGGCGCCCTTGACTACCGTGAAAAGGCTGCGTTGGCGGCACACAGAGATATGTATCTTGATGAACTGGGCAACGCTGACCCTGAAAAGAGCAGGCTGGGCGCCTTGGCTGTTGGGGTTCCGGGTACCATAGCTGGATTGTTCGAAATTCATGACAAACTGGGATCCTTACCATTCTCTGATTTGATCCAGCCCTCCATTGATCTTGCAAGACGAGGAATAAGAGTAACCGAGCAACAGGCTGAGGGATTAAACAATGCGCGTAAATACTTTAAAAAGGCGAATGAGCGTGTGATTTTTATGGATAGAGAATGGGCTGAAGGCGACACCTTGAAAAACCCCCAATTAGCGCTCACCTATGAAAGAATCAGAGATCATGGAAGAAAAGAGTTTTATGAAGGGATTACTGCCGACATGATTGTTAACTGTTTGCAAAATTTGGGAGGTATTGTAACCAAGGAGGATCTTAAAACATATCAGGCCGTTTGGCGCAGCCCGGTTGAATTTGAATATAAAGGACACAAAATTATTTCTATGCCCCCACCATCAAGTGGAGGTATTTGCCTGGGTCAGCTCTTAATGAGCATAGAGCCATTTGACCCTGCTCAATATGGCCATAATTCTGAAAAGTACGTACAATTGATCACCGAAGCAGAAAGAAGGGTTTATGCAGATCGGGCCTATTTTCTCGGAGACCCTGATTTTGTGAACGTTCCTTTAGATTCATTGAAATCAGTTTACTACAACAATAGTCGAATGGAAAATTTTTCATGGGACAGGGCTACCTCTTCAACTGAAGTGGCACATGGTGACATAGAGTTTATTGAGAGCGATCAAACCACGCATTATTCTATCGTTGATCCTTTTGGAAATGCAGTAGCGGTTACTAACACTTTAAACGGGGGCTATGGGTCAAAAGTTTTTGTAGAAGAAGGAGGCTTTTTCCTCAATAATGAAATGGATGACCTGAGCGCCAAGGCTGGGTCTCCAAATATGTTCGGGCTTGTTGGAGCAGAAGCGAATTCAATTGCCCCCGGAAAGAGAATGTTGAGTTCCATGACGCCAACTATTGTTGAAAAAGATGGAAAACTTAAAATGGTGGTAGGTTCTCCAGGAGGGTCTACCATAATTACTTCTGTGCTTCAGAATGTACTCAATGTGATTGAATTTGATATGGGTATGCAGGAGTCAGTGTCAAGCAGCAGGTTCCACCATCAGTGGTTGCCCGACTTGATTTATTTTGAAAAATCTTTTGATACCCTATTTTTTGAGTCGCTTAGAAAAAAAGGCTATCATCTTGATCGTGAAGACCATGAAAATATAGGCAGAGTGGATGCCATTCTGATTTTACCCGATGGAAGGCTGGAAGGCGCCGCCGATCCCAGGGGAGATGATGCCGCCGTAGGATATTAATTTTTGTGATAGATGTATATTTGTTTGTTTATTATTCTTTTTGAAGATCTAAGGGTTTACAATGGCTGTAAAAATGAAAACCTTCACCTATTTATGAAGTAAATTTGCCGGAAAAGCAACAACTTAAAAAATAAAAAAATGTCAATAAAAAAAGGCAAACATACGGTTTGCATCCACCAGGGCCAAATAGAAGACACACAATTCGGAGGTGCGATTTCACCGATTTATATGGCGAGTTCCTATCCTTTTTTGGACGTCGAAAAAAAGCGTTACCCGAGGTATTTTAATACGCCAAATCAGGAGGTCATCTCTTCTAAGGTTGCTGCCCTTGAAAATGCTGAGGATGCTTTACCTTTTTCATCAGGTATGGCCGCCATAAGCACGAGTTTATTTGCCTTCCTGCAGAGTGGCGATCACGTAATTTTTCAAAATGAAATTTATGGAGGCTCCTACAATTTGGTGCAACAGGATTTTGGCCGGTACGGGATAGAATATTCTTTTACAAAGGGGCTGACTTCAAAGGATTTTGAGAATGAAATACGAGAAAACACTAAGGTAATTTATATTGAAACTCCTTCAAATCCGTTACTCAGCATTATCGATGTTCAGGCTGTGGCCGATTTGGCCAAAAAACATGGGATCGTTAGCATGATCGATAATACTTTTGCCTCTCCCTTAAATCAGACTCCCTTAGACTTGGGTATTGATATTTCTATTCATAGCGCCACCAAGTATTTAGGCGGTCACAGTGATATCAGTGCAGGCGTGGTGGCGGGTAGCGCAAAACACATCGAAAAGATCATGCTTCAAGGCAGGAATTTGGGAGGAAATTTAAGTGATTTTATGTGTTTTTTATTGGAGCGAAGTATTAAAACCCTGGCTTTGCGCATTGAAAAACACAATGAAAACGCACAATATATTGCCGATCAATTAAGCGCAAATCCTTTGATCTCCAAAGTATACTACCCCGGGCTTAAATCGCATAAAAATCATGACATTGCCAAATCTCAAATGCACGGTTTTGGAGGGATGCTATCGTTTGATCTGGATAAGAAACTGAACGCAAAAGTATTTCAGCAGAGACTGGCTATGATCAAACCATCCATGAGTCTGGCAGGGGTGGAGTCAACCATTATTCAACCAAGTCTTACTTCACATGCCTTACTTTCAGCGGAGGAAAGGGAAAATCAGGGAATTTCAAATAATTTGCTTAGATTGTCGGTTGGTCTTGAAAATAAGGAAGACATTTTGGCCGACCTTGAACAAGCCTTAAAATGATGCATATGATCAAACTGGATATATTAGCCATTGGCGCGCACCCGGATGATGTTGAATTGGGCTGTGCGGCTACCCTGGCGAAGGAAATCTCCAAGGGAAAGAAAGTAGGTATTTTGGATTTGACCCGAGGTGAATTAGGAACCCGCGGATCAGCGGAGATCAGAGATCAGGAAGCAGCGAAAGCGGCAAAAATCCTGGGAGTGACCCTAAGAGAAAATTTATTTTTTAGAGACGGCTTTTTTGTGAATGATGAACGGCATCAGCTTGAAGTGATCAGGATGATCAGGAAATTTAAACCAGAAGTGGTGCTCTGTAATTCGTTGAGAGACAGACATATTGATCACGGTAAAGGAAGCAGTCTTGTTTCAGACGCCTGTTTTTTATCCGGACTGGTGAAAGTAAAAACAAAGGATGGAGGTGAATCACAGGAAGCCTGGCGGCCCAAACAAGTGTATCACTATATTCAATGGGAGAATTTAAAACCTGATTTTGTGGTAGATGTAACTGGGTTTATGGAGCTAAAAATGAATGCAATAGGCGCCTATGGTTCTCAGTTCTATGATCCCAATTCAAAAGAACCGTCATCACCCATATCGAGCAAGAATTTTATGGAAAGCATATCCTATCGGGCAAAGGATCTGGGCAGGCTTATCGGAAAGGAGTTTGGAGAAGGGTTTAACGTGGAAAGATTTGTTGCGGTGGATAGT
>Ga0316195_10001559_pt1 | contig 10383 bp, 10 predicted proteins | sample Phised1_MG_FD_204937 | JGI IMG/M metagenome (GOLD analysis project Ga0316195, IMG submission 204937) | Coastal sediment microbial communities from Maine, United States - Phippsburg sediment 1 | ecosystem: Environmental > Aquatic > Marine > Coastal > Sediment | place: USA: Maine | collected...
GCTGGTGGCGCGTGTCCCAGCCGCTGTACGAGGCGAACAGCCCGAGCTGGTCCTCGCGCAGTTCGAACCACGGCGATGACACATCCAGCCGCTCGATGCGGCCGCAGCAGGCCAGCAGCGGCACCAGCAGCAGCGCTGCAGCCGTGGTGAGGGCCAGTCGGGAGGGTCGTTTCATGGCGGCAAGGGTCACGCTACGGTGGCGGACTCGGCCGTCCGGGTCCGGTGGACGCAGCGGCCGACCTGGGTCGATGCGCTCGGTCCGGCTCGACTGATCCGGTAATCGTTGGCCGCAGTATAGAGAGGTGGTTGCGGCTTGGGTAGTTTCCAAGGCCTGTTTGAGCGTGTTTGAGGCATGATGAGCGATGGCAACGAAAGAGGTAAGAATTGTGGCGGTGACCGGCGCCAGCGGATTTGTCGGGCGGCATTTGGTCGAACGCCTGCTGCAGGAGGATGATCTGCAGGTGCGCTGCGTGGTGCGGCCCGGCAGCGATCGCACGGCGCTCGAGCGGCTGGGGGGTGACGTGGTCTTTGTCGAGGGAGATATCACCCGGCCTGCAACGCTGCGACACGCGTTCGATGGCGCCTGGGGCGTGGTGAATCTGGCGGGCTATCGGGACTTCTGGGCCCGTTCCAGCAAGCGCTACTATCAGATCAACGAGCGCGGCGCCGAGAACGTGTTTCGCGCGGCCCTGGCGGCGGGGGTTGCCAAGGCGGTGCAGGTCAGCACCCCGCTGGCCTACGGAGTGCCGGCCGCCATGCCGTTCGATGAGGACTCGGCCGCCGGTCGGCATCCCAACCACTACGGCCGCAGCAAGTATCTGGGCGACCAGGCGGCGTGGCGCTTGTACGAGGAGCAGGGCCTGCCCCTGAGCGTGGTCTATCTGGCCGCCGTGATCGGAGCGGGCGACGACACGGCGACGATGGAAGTGCGCCGTGCCGTGGAGCGCAAGCTGCCGGCGCTGGTGGGGGCGGATACGACCTATACCTATGTCTATGTGCGGGACGCCGCCGAGGCCATTGCGAGGGCGTTGCTCTCCGATCACACGGTGGGCGAGCGCTATCTGATCGGCGTCGAGAGGGCCACGACGCGGGAGTATTTTGCCTTGATCGGCGACCTTGCCGGCGTGCCGATTCCCCAGTGGAATGTGTCCGAGAAATGGCTCTATCCCGTCGCCCGGGGGATGGAGTGGGTGGCGGCCTGCACCGGCCGGCGCCCGCAGCTGCCGTTGGACGTACTGAAGACCACGGCGGCAGGATCGTTGCTGTTTGACGGCAGCAAGGCGCAGCGGGAGCTCGGCATGCGCTATGCCGGCTTGGATAAAGCGCTTGCGGAATCCATCTCGGCCATCCAGAATGGATGATTGAGCGCGACAGAGCGGCAGCGTTATGCGTGGGCAGGCTGTCGGGGCGGATCCATACAGCCAGAGACGACGACAGAGGCGGGCATGACGCGACAAGAGAACTTCAAGCCCTACACGCAGGGGCAGGAACGCTTCGGCGAATGGTTCATCAAGAATGTCGGCCGCTGGCAGACCCGGGTCTACGAGGCGACCGGCGGGAGGGTCTGGAACCGCTTCCTCGGGGTGCAGTGCGCCATCCTTACCACCACCGGGCGCAAGAGTGGCCAGCCGCGTAAAACGCCGCTGCTGTACCTGCGCCAGGGCGACCAGGTGGTGATGGTCGCATCCAAGGGCGGCATGACCACGTTGCCGGCCTGGTACGGCAATCTGCGTGCCAATCCGCACGTCGAGATCCAGATCGGCAGCGAAAAAAAGGCGTATGTTGCCAGAGATGCCGACCAGGACGAGGAGCGCCTGCTGTGGCCGCAGCTCGACGCGCTGTACGACGGCTACGCGGAGTATCGCGCCCGGGTCGATGGCAAGCGGCGGGTGCCGGTGGTGATCTTCGAGCCGGTGTGAGGGCAGCGGCCGCGGTTGCCAATAGGAGATCGGAGAAGGCAAGGCACAGGCGATGTGCATTCGCCGCCCTGATGCAGGGCGGGTGAGGGGGGCCGCGCTGCGCAGGCGCGAGGCGGCCTGGTGGATGCAGGTCGAAAGAGAAAGAGATGGCAGCGCTTGGCAAGGCTCGCATATTGATCGCTGACGGCGTGCCCGAGCACAGGGACGCGCTGGTGGTGATGCTGGGCGTCGATTACGACGTCGCAGTGGCGCACGATGGCCCGCAGGCCCTGGTCGCCGCCCAGAGCCCGCGCCCGCTCGATCTCATCCTGCTCGATGTCGCCGTGCCCCTGCTCGACGGCTACGAGGTCTGCCGCCGCCTCAAGGCCGATTGCCGCATGCGCGCCATACCCGTGATCTTCCTGGCGTCGGCCAGCGATGATGAGGAAGTGTTGCGCGGTCTTGATCTGGGGGCACTGGACTATATCGATAGGCCCTACCGCGAACCGCTCGTCAGGGCCCGGCTGGCAAACGCCATCGCGCTGTGCAACCAGCAGCGCGCGCTGGAAACGCGCGTGCAGGAGCGCACCCGCGAGCTTCATGAAACCCGCATCGCCGTGATCGAGCGGTTGGGGCGTGCCGCCGAGTACAAGGATTACGAAACGGGGCTGCACGTGGTGCGCATGAGCCGCTACGCGCGGCTGATCGCCTTGCACGCGGGGGTGCGGGAGGACGCCGCCGAGTTGTTGATGCTGGCCGCACCGATGCACGATATCGGCAAGATCGGCATCCCCGACAGCATCCTGAAAAAGCGCGGCGTGCTCAGTGAGGAGGAGTACCGCCAGATGCAGATGCACACGGCGTTTGGCGGAGAGATCATCGGCGATCACCACAGCGAGCTGTTGAAACTGGCCCGGTCGGTGGCGGTAGCCCATCACGAGAAGTGGGACGGCAGCGGCTACCCGCACGGGCTGGTGGGGGAGAGCATCCCCTGGGCGGCTCGGGTGGTGGCGATTGCAGATGTGTTCGATGCGCTCACCAGCGACCGCCCCTACAAGCCGGCGTGGCCGGTTGCGGCGGCCGTCGACCACATCCAGGCACGAGCCGGCACGGACTTCGATCCGGCGTTGGTCGAGAGCTTCATCGCTGCCATGCCCGAGATGCTGGCGGTGAGGCAGAACCTGGCCGGCGATTGAGCGGGCGCCTGGCGCGCTGCCGGACAGATCGGCAGGCAGATCACACCTGGCTACTGCTCCAGGTCGTCCAGCACGACATCGAGTGCACGCGTCGAGATGATGACCTCGTAGAGGGAGAAAGACAGCGATATCAGCAGCGCAATCACGCTGGCGCCGAAGGCCATGTCGCCGAGGATGGGTTTTTCGAGAAAAATAAAAAACATGGAGGCGGTGCACAGGATGAAGCTGAGCACGCCCCAGGATTGCATGTACTTGATCAGTTTGACGCGCAACCTCAGGTTCGGGATCTGCTGCTGAGCCATGGTGTCGGCTGGATCGCGGGGGGTGGCGTGAAGGACCCGGATGAGGTTGGCCAGCACAAAAAAGCGGTTGGTGTAGGCCAGCAGCAGCAGGCTGATGGAACTGAACAGTAACGCCGGTGTGCTTACGGTCACGGGGCCTGCTCCAGGGTGCCAGCGGCAGTGTCTGGCCTTGCTGAAGGGGTTGCCGCGTCAGGGCCGGTGCCGCTGGGCGAGGTTGGACTGTCCGGCGCGGAGCTGGGCGATGGGGCCGCTGTCGGCGCGGCCGCGACCGGTGCGTCGTTGCGCTTGGCGAAGGCCTCCGATTGCTTCTTCATGTTGTCGCTGACGGCGCGGATGCCGTCGACGGTGGCATGGAATGCGCGCCGGCGGGTCGCCTTGCGGTCGCTGTCGTAGCTGTCGTCGGCGGCCCCGGTTTCGGCCAGCGTTCGCTCCGTGTTCTCGATGCACCGCAGAAACGCGTCGGCCTCGGCCAGGTAGGTCTCGGCGGTCTGGTAGTTGGCCTGGAACTGATCCACGCTCTGCGTCCTGGCGTCCAGCACCGGCGGTCGCTGCGGCTGCAGGCACTGCGCAGAGAGCTGCGTAGCCAGCAGCGCGGTGATGATTGCGACAGAGTGGCGATCGATCATCGCGTCGTCCTCACCTGCGTTGAAGTGTCTGCCCGAGGGCGCTGGACCTGTGCTGCCGCCACTGCGGGTCTGCCCGATTCATCGTCCGGCGCGTGCTGTCCCGGATACACCGCTGCAGCCGCCTGGCACCGTGCTATCGTAGCGCCAAGCGCCGGCAACTACAATCGCGCGCCGTGGCCTGGCCCCTGCGATTCAACAGGGCAGCTCGCGCAGCGTCAACCTGCCGCTGCCGCCGCGGCAGCGCATCTGCGCGATGAACAGCTCCGCAGTGGACAGGGCGTCGATCAGCGCGTTGTGGGCGGGGTAGTCGGGCAGATGGTAGCGCCGGCGGCAATTGACCAGGCGCAGGCTGCCCTGCTCGGGCACCTTGCCCTGGCGTTCCAGCTTGTCGCGCTCCAGCGCGAGCGTATCGAGCAGGGGCAGCAGCAGCGGCGCGCCATAGATCTCGCGGCTCAGGCGGTTGAGATAGGCCATGTCGAGCGGGGCATGGTGCAGCACCAGTATGCGCCCCTGAGCGACCTGCAGCAGGCGCTCGAGCATGGTGCCGGCCGCCATGCCCGCCGTCAGCTCGCAGTCGCGCAGCTGGTGCACGACCGCGCTCTGGCCCACCCCGCGCAGCGTGCGCAGCAGGTGATGCTCGGCTGTGTGCAGTGCGGCGTGTCCCTCCCGGATCACCACCCAGCCGACGCTCAGCAGTTCGCCCTGCCTGGGGTTCAGCGATGACATCTCGGCGTCGATGGCGAGAAACTCGGCGTGCTGCCACTCCGTACTGGCGGGCGGACAGGGCGCGGCCCAGCAGCGATCCAGGGCGGTGCCCCGTGCCCGGGACCGGTACCACCGGCGCTGCAGCGGTAGCTGCCACATGGCGCGCGCCTACAGGCCTGCCCGGTAGCGCAGGCGCGCGGCCGACTGGGCATCGTACAGAATCTTGAAGGCGTCGCGGAGCTGCTCCCTGGCGAGTCTGGGCAGGTCCTTGGGCCTGATGTGGTTGCTGGTCGGCTCGGCGCCGCGCAGCTGGTCGGCCTGAGCCTGGATGCGCAGCTGCATGATGAAGCGCAGGGCATCCCGCAGGTTGCGCCCGTCGGCATCAGTCAGGCTGCCGCACGCGATGAGGGCGTCGATGCGCTCCTCGGTGTTGACGGCAGTGACGCCGCTGGCCAGGGCATGGACCCGCGTGAGGTCGACGATGGGCATGACGCCGCGCTTTTTCAGGTTGAGCGTATCGCGGTGCTCGCCGTTGCGCTCCACCAGGAAGCGGCGGAAGATGCCCAGCGGGGCGGTCGTGCTCAGGGCATTGGCGGCCAGCGCCGCGAGAAAGATACTGTTGCGCGACGCCTCCCTGAGCATGTGCTGCTGCAGCCGCTCACAGAGCCCGGCATCGCCGTAGACGGCGCGCAGGTCGAAAAAAATACTCACCCGCATGACGGCGGCGGGGGTGGGGCTGCGCGTCCAGCGGTCCACGGTGCCGATCCAGCTCGACAGGGTTTGTCGCCACTCGTCCGTGGTCGCCATGACGCCGCCGGGGCAATAGGGGTAGCCGCAGGCGCTCAGGCCGTCGCAGACCCACCGCGCCAGGGCCTCGAACCAGGGCCTGTGCGCTTCCTGGAGGCTGTCGTCGATGAGCAGGCCATTGTCCTGGTCGGCACCGATGAGCTGTTCTTCACGGGCCTGGGAGCCAAAGCCGAGCCAGCAGAAGCGGACCGGGGCGGGTCCCGCCTGCTGGCAGTACAGATCGATCAGGCGCACCGTGACGGCGTCGCTGATGGCGGTGAGAATGTGCGCAGCCTGGGCCGCCTGCACGCCCGCATCGACCCACTGCAGCAGCAGCTTTGGCGCCGATGCCGCGATGGCCCCGATGCCGGCGACGTCGCTCTGGCGCGCGATCTGCTTGACGAGATAGACCGGATCGTCGTTGTGCGACAGTATCAGGTCGTTGGTGGTGACGATACCGGCCAGGCGGCCGGCATCGAGCAGCGGCAGGTGATGGCAACCGTGCCGGGTCATGCAGAGGGTGGCGTCGAACAGGGTCGAGTCGATGTCGATCGCCAGCGGATCGGGCGTCATGATCGCGCTGACCGGCTGCCCGGTCGGCACTCCGGCCGCGACCACCCTGGAGCGCAGGTCCCGGTCGGTGACGATGCCGCGCAGCGCGTCCCCCTCGGTGATGATGACCGACGACACGCCGCGTGCGTGCATGGCCTGCGCGACCGCGGCAATGGTGTCGGTCGGCGCTGCGGTCAGGACATCGGCGCTCATGGCGCTGCTGATCGGGCGCATCATATGGCCGGGCGTGTGCTCCTGCAGCGTGATGCCGTGGAGCCGCCGCGCGCGCTGGTTGCGGAAGAAGAGATCGATGCGCGCATGGCGCTGCCGCAGCGCCGCATAGTCGGCCTGCGGCAGCCGGTAGACGAGGCTGTCCTCGATCATCACCGCCTGGACGCGGGCGTGCTCCTCGTTGAGCCCGCTCAGGTTGAAGCTCTCACCCTCGCCCAGGCGGTCGAGCAGATTGCCCTCGCCGTCGCGCAGCTCCGCGGCGCCGCTGCGCAACAGGCGCAGCCCGCTGTCGTCTGCCGCGGCGGTGAGGACCTGTCCGTGGCAGTAATAGGTGACCTCCAGCTGCGCCGCGATGGCGCTGCACTCGTGGTCGGACAAGGTATTGAAGGGCAGGCATTCCGCCAGGAAACTCGCGATCATCGCCAGTTCCGGGTCCTGAGGGGCGCCTTGCTGCCGGGTGGTCATGGGTCGGGCCTCCTGCTGGGCTGGCGTTGTCCGCTGGGTCGCCTCCGGGCGCATCAAGGCACCGCCTGGCGGCGAAAATCCTTGTGGTAGCTGGTGCGATAGACGGTGAACGCGGTGGATATCTCGCCGTAGTAGTAGCTGCCCCGGGCCCCTGCGGCCAGCAGGATGCGGCTGTCCGCAGCGGTCGGCGCGGGCAGCACCAGGTGCCAGTGCGTGCGCTCCGGCGTACTGGCCTGCATGGTGACGGGGCTGGGGTGCTGCTCGGGCCCGCTCACCAGGGCGAGGGTGATGCCGTCGAGGGGAATGGCGGCGGTCGCGGTCAGTTCGATGCCGCCTGCGCCCAGGTCGCGGGCGGCCAGCTCCAGCACGATGTCGCCGTTGCGCAGCGTGCAGCGCCCGCTCTCGTAGCGGCAGTCGGATTGCTCGGCAAGTTTATAGCTGGCGCCGGGCGCGGCTGGGGCGGGGCGCTCACTGACGGCGCGGTCCACTGCGACATAGGCGATGACGGCCAGCACCGGGGCGATGAGCAGTGCGGCGAGGATGTGCTTGTTGCTGAACATAAGGATCGCTCTGGCGGTGATGAACGGCGGCCGGCCGCCTGCCTGGCAGGGTCGTGGCGAAGTCCGCGCGGTGACGAAAAAGGCCCCTTGCGGGGCCTGTCAGAGGAGGCGTGTGCTGCCATCGATCGAGCGCTGCGGGGTCGCGCAGCGGTCAGTGATCGTGGGCAGCCGCAACGCCCACGGGTATGCGGATGTGCTCCACCAGGTCCTGGATGTGCTCCGGCGGCGGCGCCGTCAGCCGGGACACGACGATGGCCACGGCGAAATTGAACAGCGCCCCGATCGCCCCGAAAGCATTGGGCTCCACGGAGAAGAACCAGTTGGGTTTCATGTCGCCCAGGAACTCGGTGCCGGGGATGAACATGATGCCCTTGTGCTGGAACACATACAGCAGCGTGACGGTGATGCCCGTGATCATGCCGGCCATGGCCCCGTACTTGTTCATGCGCTTGCTGAAGATGCCCATCATCAGCACGGGGAAGATCGACGACGCCGCCAGGCCGAAGGCCAGCGCCACCGTGCCGGCCGCGAAGTCGGGCGGGTTAAAGCCGAGGTAACCCGCCACGCCGATGGCCCCTGCCATGGCGACGCGGCTGGCCATGAGCTCCGTCCGCTCGCTGATGCCCGGCATGAACACGCCCTTGAGCAGGTCGTGGGAGATGGCCGAGGCGATGGCCAGCAGCAGCCCGGCCGCCGTCGACAGCGCCGCGGCGATGCCGCCCGCGGCCACCAGCGCGATCACCCAGTTGGGCAGGCCGGCGATCTCGGGGTTGGCCAGCACCATGATGTCGCGGTCCACCTTGACCATCTCATTGGTGGCGGGGTCGGCGGAGTACTGGATGAGGCCGTCGCCGTTCTTGTCCTGGTACTCCAGCAGGCCGGTGGCCTCCCACTTCTTGAACCAGGTGGGGCGCTCGTCGTAGGCCAGGTACTGGCCCGGCTCCGGCTCGATGGTGGTCATCAGGTTCAGGCGCGCCATGGCGGCCACGGCGGGCGCCGTGGTGTAGAGAAGGGCGATGAAGACCAGCGCCCAGCCGGCGGACTTGCGCGCGTCCGAAACCTTGGGCACGGTGAAGAAGCGGATGATGACGTGGGGCAGGCCGGCGGTGCCGATCATCAGCGACATGGTGTAGACGAACATGTTGAAGTAGCTGATCTGCACCTGGCTGGTGTACTCGGTGAAGCCGAGCTCCGTCACCACCTGGTTCAGTCGATCGAGCAGGTAGGTGTCGCTGCCGGTCATGGTGCTGCCCAGGCCGATCTGCGGCAGAGGGTGGCCGGTCAGCTGCAGCGAGATGAACACCGCGGGTATGGTGTAGGCGGTGATCAGCACGCAGTACTGCGCGATCTGGGTGTAGGTGATGCCCTTCATGCCGCCGAGCACGGCATAGGTGAAGACGACGGCCATGCCGACGATCAGCCCCGTGCCGTACTCGACCTCCAGGAAGCGCGAGAAGGCCACGCCGACGCCCTTCATCTGGCCGATGACGTAGGTCACCGAGCAGATGATCAGGCACAGCACGGCGACGATGCGCGCCGCCTTCGAGTAGTAGCGGTCGCCGATGAACTCGGGCACGGTGAACTTGCCGTGCTTGCGCAGGTAGGGCGCCAGCAGCATGGCCAGCAGCACGTAGCCGCCGGTCCAGCCCATCAGGAACACCGAGCCGCCGTAGCCCATAAAGGCGATCAGGCCGGCCATGGAGATGAAAGACGCCGCCGACATCCAGTCCGCGGCGGTGGCCATGCCGTTGGCGACCGGGTGGATGCCGGCGCCGGCGACGTAGAACTCCTTGGTGGAGCCGGCCCGGGCCCACACGGCGATGCCGATGTAGAGGGCGAAGGTGGCGCCCACTACGATGAAAGTCATGATCTGTAATTCACTCATGGTCGCACTCCCGGGCTAATCGTCGTGGACGCCGAATTCGCGGTCGATCACGCCCATTCTCCATGCGTACACGAAGATGAGCACCACGAAGGTATAGATCGAACCCTGCTGGGCGAACCAGAAGCCCAGCGGGTACCCTCCCAGATGAAAGCTGTTGAGCGGTTCCACGAACAGAATGCCGCAGCCGAAGCTGACCAGAAACCAGATGGTCAGCATGATCGCCATCAGCCTGACGTTGCGCCGCCAGTAGGCTCTGGCGTCCTCCTCGGTTTTGAAAGCCATGGTGCATCTCCTGTGCAAAGGTGCAGTGCTTGGGCCACGCCGTTCGCGTCGAGACCGATGAGGTCACGGCGAGCGGCGGCCTAGAAGGCGTATCTCGCGCTGAACTGCAGGCGGCCCAGGTTGCCGCTGCGCCCGTCTTCCACCTCCCGGCTGGCCAGGATCAGCTCGCCGCCGAGTTGGAATGCAGGGGTGGGCATGTAGTTGAGATTCATATGAAAACTGCGATATTCCTTGGCCCAGCCGTCGACCGTGGTGTTGAGGGCGGCATCACCGAAGGCATCGCTGGGGTTGTCGGCCCAGGCACCCGACAGTGAGAAGGTGCTGCGCCAGCGGTCGCTCCAGAAGTGCCGGTAGGCGATAAAGCCGCCGTACTGATCGAAGGTCTCGATGTTGCCGTCTGCGTCGATATAGCCGTCGTTGAAGCCGTAAATCGCGAAAAAGCGACCCAGGGCGTCGCCGTACAGCGCGCTGAAGCGCAGGTCGTTGCGACCTAGCTGCCACACCCCGGAGAGGTTCAGGCCGTAGCCGAAGGCTGTGTCGTCGGACGCCTGGGTGTTGCCGCCGTTGCTGCGTTTGTCGTAGGCCAGCTGCCGCCCCATGGCGATCGCCGCCCAGCTCAAGGTGCCGACACTGCCATCGTAGCGCAGGATCACGTCGGGGATCACCTCGCTGTCGGTCTGTACATTGACGCGGGATACCGTATCGGCCTGCGTTTTCCCGTTGTCGTCTTCATATTGCCGTTTACAGTCGCCGACGCTTTGTCCGGGCGGGATGTATTCGCCCTCTTGAAACCTGTTGCAGGAGGCATCATCCAGCGCGGTATAGGGATTCTCCAGCGTCACGGTGAAACCATGGGTGGTCCAGCGTATCTGGGGCTGGCGGCTGAAGATGGTGC
>Ga0316195_10001560_pt1 | contig 10378 bp, 6 predicted proteins | sample Phised1_MG_FD_204937 | JGI IMG/M metagenome (GOLD analysis project Ga0316195, IMG submission 204937) | Coastal sediment microbial communities from Maine, United States - Phippsburg sediment 1 | ecosystem: Environmental > Aquatic > Marine > Coastal > Sediment | place: USA: Maine | collected...
CGACCTCGCCGACATCTGGGCGGACTCCACCTACGCCGACCGGGCCAAGGGCGCCAGCGGTGCAGGACCTGCGACCGACCCCACCGACCCGACCGGTCCGCAACCGGTGGTGCGCCTGGCCACACGCACCAACGAGGTCAAGCCCGAGCAGTCCGCCAGGCTCAACCCGCGCTACACCTTCGACACCTTCGTCGCCGGTGCCAGCAACCGGTTCGCCCATGCGGCGGCCGTCGCCGTCGCCGAGCAGCCTGCACGCAGCTACAACCCGCTGGTCATCTACGGGGAGTCCGGTCTGGGCAAGACCCACCTGCTGCACGCGATCGGTCACTACACGCAGATGCTGTTCTCGGGCACCCGTGTGCGCTACGTGTCCAGCGAGGAGTTCACCAACGAGTTCATCAACTCCATCCGTGACGACGCCGCCCTGCAGTTCCAGCGCAGATACCGCGATGTCGACGTGCTCCTGGTCGATGACATCCAGTTCCTGTCGGGCAAGGTGCAGACGCAGGAGGAGTTCTTCCACACGTTCAACACGCTGCACAACGCCAACAAGCAGATCGTCATCACCTCGGACATCGCCCCGAACAAGCTCAAGGACTTCGAGGACCGCATGCGCACGCGGTTCGGCTGGGGCCTGACCACCGACATCCAGCCCCCCGACCTCGAGACGCGGATCGCCATCCTGCGCCGCAAGACCGACCAGGAGGGCATCACCGTCCCGGCCGACGTGCTGGAGTACATCGCCAGCAAGATCTCGCGCAACATCCGTGAGCTCGAGGGCGCACTGATCCGGGTCACCGCCTTCGCCAGCCTCAGCAAGCGACCCGTCGACCTCCAGCTGGCCGAGGAGGTCCTGCGCAATGTCATCCCCAACGAAGCAGGTCCCGAGATCACCGCGCCGGCGATCATGCTGGAGACGGCCAAGTTCTACTCGGTCACCATCGACGACCTGACCGGCCAATCGCGCTCCCGCACCCTGGTGACCGCCCGACAGGTCGCCATGTACCTGTGTCGCGAGCTCACCGACCTGTCGCTGCCCAAGATCGGCGAGCTGTTCGGCGGCCGCGACCACACGACGGTCATGCACGCCGATCGCAAGATCCGCACGCTCATGGCCGAGCGACGTTCGCTGTACAACTCGGTCATGGATCTCACGGCCCGAATCCGCGCCCAAGCCGCCACCCGCTGAGCCGGACGTCGACCCCGATGGGACTCAACCCTGGGACATGGGGCAGGGACACCGCGTTGTCCCATGGACATCTGGCTCAGGCGCGGGTTGTGGACGCCCTTGGGACGGACTCGGCGTGTCATTCGCACCAGCGCCCACGCAGCTGTGGATACGGAGTTGACCAGCTCGCCATCGGCCCGCCTGTCCACGAATTACACGGGTCCGACTCAGGTGCACCCACAGGCGCTGTGAGTCCGAACACGCCTGCGGACCTGCGACGATCCGGCTTATCCCCAGAGTCCACAACCCCTACTACGAAGACTCCATCTACTAGGGAGGGGAACACCGCACAGCCTCCTGTGGGCTGTTGCCTGTGGATGATGGCCCTCACCAGCACCTGCCAGCACCCACCTGCTGTCCTGGACGGCCGTCTTCCGACCACACGCACGACGCGGCGGTGCGGCCCCATGTCAGTGCCTCGTCGTAGGGTGACATCGCACAGCGCTCACCTCAGGAGGAGTTCGTGAAGTTCCGCGTCGACCGTGACCAGTTCGCCGATGCTGTGGCATGGGCAGGCCGGACCGTTCCCACACGTCCTGCGCTGCCCATGCTCTCGGGCCTGCGCCTTGAGTGCGTCGACGGCGCGGACCCCAGGCTCTCGATCGCCAGCTACGACTACGAGGTCTCCGGCCGCGTGGAGATCGTCGCCGACATCGAGGATCCAGGTCTGGCCCTGGTCAATGGCCGGCTCCTCGTGGACATCGCGCGCGCCCTGCCGGCGCAGCCCGTGGACCTCGAGATCGACGGCACCCGACTGCGGGTGCGTTCGGGACGGGCGTCCTTCGAGCTGCCGACCCTGCCCGCAGAGGAGTACCCGCCGCTGCCGGCGATGCCGACCTCCAGTGGTGCCGTCCCTGGGACCGTGCTCGCCGGCGCGGTGGCGCAGGTGGCAGTTGCGGCCGGACGCGATGACGCGCTGCCGTTCCTGACCGGCGTCCGGGTCGAGGTGGATGGGGACCAGGTCACCCTGGCTGCCACTGATCGCTACCGCCTGGCCGTGCGCACCTTCTCCTGGAGTCCGGCCTCTGCGGAGTTCAGCGCTGCAGCCCTGGTTCCGGCGCGCACGCTGGCCGACACTGCCAAGGCGCTGGCGCATGCCGACGAGGTGCACCTCGCCTTCGGATCGGCGGAGGCCGGGGAGGGGCTGCTGGGCATCGAGGGCCTGGATCGCCGCACGACGACCCGTCTGCTCGAGGGGGACTTCCCGAAGTACCGCTCGCTGCTGCCCTCGGAGTCCCCCACCGTTGCCCGGGTGGAGACGGCTGCGCTCACCGAGGCGGTCAAGCGTGTCGCGCTGGTGGCCGAGCGCTCCAGCGCGGTCAAGATGATCTTCAACGGACAGGAGCTGGTCCTCGAGGCCGGTACCGGCGACGACGCGATCGGTGTCGATGCCCTCGAGTGCGTCGTCTCGGGTGAGCCCATGGATCGCATCGCCTTCAACCCCGGGTACCTGCTCGAAGGCCTGGCCGCGATCTCCCAGCCGGTGACGAACATGGCCTTCACCAACTCGAACAAGCCCGCTGTGCTGACCGGCGCCGCCAGCTTCGACGCGGATGCAGCTGACGACTACCTGTACCTGCTGATGCCCGTGCGCCTGCCGTCGTAGCGTGCACGTCACCCACCTGGGCCTGGTCGACTTCCGCTCGTACGAGGCCGTCGAGTTGGACATCCCGGCCGGGGTGACCACCTTCGTGGGCGCCAACGGTCAGGGGAAGACCAACCTGGTCGAGGCGATCGGGTACGCCAGCTCGTTGCGTTCGCATCGCGTGGCCAGCGATGCCCCGCTGGTTCGTCAGGGCGCGGCACGCGCCGTGGTCCGCGTCCATGCCGACCGGGGTGGGCGCGAGGTGGTCGTGGAGCTGGAGATCAACCCGGGGCGCGCCAATCGTGCCCGCCTCAATCGTTCACCCGTGCCCCGACAGCGTGATGTCCTGGGTCAGGTGTCCCGGGTCCTGTTCGCCCCCGAGGACCTGTTCCTGGTCAAGGGGGACCCGGGGGAGCGGCGGTCCTACCTGGACGAGCTGCTCGTGGCCCTGGCGCCCCGATTCGACGGTGTGCTGGCCGACCTGGAACGCGTCCTGCGCCAGCGCAACTCCCTGCTGAAGTCGGCCTCGGCGTTGCGCGGCGGGGGCTCCCGGAGCCGATCGGCTGCGGAGGCGACCCTGTCCATCTGGGACGAGCAGCTGGCCGCACTGTCCGCCGAGGTCATCTCCGGACGCTCGGCCCTCATCGACCGCCTGACCGAGCCGGTGGCCGATGCCTACCGGAAGGTGGCTCCGGGGACCTCCGACCCGGCGGCCCACATCGAGTATGTCCCTGGTGTCCCGGAGTCCATGGGACTCGGACGAGGGGACCTCGTCGAGCATGTCCGGGTCAGCCTCGAAGCCCGCCGTGATGACGAGTTCGCCCGGGGGATCACCCTCGTGGGGCCACATCGTGACGAGCTGGCGATCAGCCTGCACGGGATGCCGGTGCGGGGGTACGCCTCGCATGGCGAGTCCTGGTCCATGGCCCTGGCCCTGCGCCTGGCGTCCTATGACATTGTCCGTGCTGATGCTGGTCCCGGGGGCGAGCCTGTGCTGATCCTCGACGATGTCTTCGCGGAGCTGGACGCCGATCGGCGCGAGCGACTTGCCGATGCCGTGGCCGACGTGGAGCAGGTTCTGATCACGGCTGCCGTCCCCCAGGACGTGCCCGGCATCCTGACCGGCCGCAGCGTGGCTGTGGCCGACCTGATCGAGCCCGCGGCATGACGGCCCAGGAGCAGGGCGCGGGTGGGCAGCCGGAGACCGACCCTGATGCGGCGGCAGGTGTGCCCGATGCCGCTCGGGCGGTTCTGTCACGGATCCGAGCCTCGGCCAGGGCGGCCAGTCAGGCAGCACCTGAGACCCAGCGCCCCCTGCGTCCCCGTCCGGGCCGGGCACGGCAGCGGCGGATCGCCGGTGCCTACTCCGGTCCCGGTCCTGATGACCGCGATCCCCTTGCCGTTGGTGGTGCCTGGTCACGACTCGTGGATGAGCAGGGGTGGAGCACCGGTCTCGATGTGGCGCGCCTGCACGGCCTGTGGCCCGAGATCGTGGGTACGGCCAACGCTGAGCATGCCCCGGTCGAGTCCTTCGACCTGGAGACCGGTCAACTGGTGGTCAGGGCGTCCTCAACGGCCTGGGCTGAGCAGTTGCGGCTGATGCTGCCGGCCGTCCGCACGGCCATCGACTCGCACGTCGGGTCCGGTGTCGTGCGCGACATCCGGATCGTGGGCCCCGCCCCGCCGCGGACCAGGGGCAGGCTGCGGGTGCGGGGGCGCGGCCCGCGCGACACCTACGGCTGAGCCCAGGTGCTCGGCGCGCGGGCCGGCGACCGCAGAATCGCCGCCAAGACGCGTGCTGGGTCTGGGTGTGGGGGGGATCATCCCCGATATCTGAGGCAGCCTGCGCGCGTCCTATGTGGATTTCCGGCGGTCGGAGGCTCAGATCAGGGTAGAATTCAGCCATCACGCGTTCGACGAGTGATCCCCGCGTCCGCTGGGCGTTGCGATCCTCCTCGCGCCGCCCCCGACACACCACCAGTCAGGAGTCCCACGTGTCCTATGACGCCAGTGCGATCACGGTCCTTGAGGGGTTGGATGCCGTACGCAAGCGCCCGGGCATGTACATCGGTTCGACCGGTGAGCGTGGGCTGCACCACCTGGTCTACGAGGTCGTGGACAACTCCGTCGACGAGGCCCTGGCCGGGCACTGCGACCGGATCGAGGTGACGCTGCTGGCCGATGGGGGGGTCCGGGTCGTGGACAACGGCCGCGGCATCCCGGTCGACATCGTGGCCAGTGAGGGCAAGCCCGGCATCGAGGTGGTCCTGACGGTCCTGCACGCCGGTGGCAAGTTCGGTGGTGGCGGCTACGCGGTCTCCGGCGGCCTGCACGGGGTGGGTGTGTCCGTGGTCAACGCGCTGTCCTCGACGTTGGAGGTCGAGGTCCGCCGTGAGGGACACTACTGGCGACAGTCCTATGCCGGCGGGTTCCCCCAGGCCGCCCTGTCCAAGGACGAGGCCACCGAGGACAGCGGGACCTCGATCGTCTTCTGGGCGGACCCGGGCATCTTCGAGACCACCCACTACGACTTCGAGACCCTGTCCCGGCGATTCCAGGAGATGGCCTTCCTGAACCGGGGGCTGACGATTGCGCTGACCGATGAACGGGCGCACCCGACCGATGACATCTCCGTGGAGGACCAGCCGGGTCCCCGGATGGTCACCTATCACTACGACGGCGGGATCGCCGACTTCGTGCGTCATCTCAACGCCAAGCGTGGTGCCGCACACCCGACCGTCATCGAGTTCATGGCCGAGGACGTCGACAAGGGAATCTCCGCGGAGATCGCCATGCAGTGGTCCGACCTCTTCAACGAGAGTGTGTACACCTTCGCGAACACCATCAACACGACTGAGGGTGGGGCCCACGAGGAGGGCTTCCGAGCGGCCCTGACGACCCTGGTCAACCGGTTCGCCCGTACCTGGAACATCCTCAAGGAGAAGGACGCCAACCTCTCCGGGGAGGACATCCGCGAGGGACTCACCGCCATCGTCAGCGTGAAGCTCCGGGAGCCGCAGTTCGAGGGCCAGACGAAGACGAAGCTGGGCAACACCGAGGCGAAGACCGTGGTCCAGTCGGTGGTGTTCGACCAGCTGGGCGCCTGGTTCGAGGCCAACCCCGCTGAAGGGCGCGAGATTGCGCGCAAGGCGGTGTCGGCCAGCCACGCACGGATGGCTGCGCGCAAGGCGCGCGACCTGGCGCGCAACCGCAAGGGTCTCCTCGGGGGCGGTGGGCTGCCGGGCAAGCTGATCGACTGCTCGAGCCGGGAGCCGGAGAACTGCGAGCTGTTCGTGGTGGAGGGCGACTCGGCCGGTGGCTCGGCCCGCCAGGCCAGGGATCCCAAGACCCAGGCGATCCTGCCGATCCGCGGCAAGATCCTCAACGTCGAGAAGGCGCGGATCGACAAGGTCCTGCAGAACAACGAGGTCCAGGCGCTGATCTCGGCGATGGGCACCGGGGTCCAGGACGACTTCGACGAGGCGAAGCTGCGCTACCACAAGCTCGTGCTCATGGCTGACGCTGACGTCGACGGCCAGCACATCCGGACCCTGCTGCTGACACTGCTGTTCCGGTACATGCGCCCCCTGATCGAGCACGGACACGTGTACCTGGGACAACCACCGCTGTTCAAGATCAAGTGGGTGAAGGCCCCAGCGGAGTATGCGTACTCCGACCGCGAGCGCGAGGCGCTGACCGAGGCGGGTGTGGCCGCCGGGCGCAGGCTGCCCAAGGAGGAGGCGATCCAGCGGTACAAGGGCCTCGGCGAGATGAACTGGCAGGAGCTGCGCGACACCACCATGAATCCTGAGGAACGTGTCCTGCTCCAGGTGACTCTCGATGATGCGGCCCAGGCCGACGAACTGTTCATGACGCTGATGGGCGAGGACGTCGAGAGCCGTCGCTCGTTCATCCAGCGCAACGCCCGCGACGTGAGGTTCCTGGACATCTGATGACTGAGATCACCGAAGGCCCCGGCGTCCACGGCCGGATCGAGCCGATCGACCTGCAGGTCGAGATGCAGCGCTCCTACCTGGACTACGCGATGAGTGTCATCGTGTCCCGCGCGCTGCCCGACGTCCGCGACGGGTTGAAGCCGGTCCACCGCCGTGTCCTGTACGCGATGTATGACGGTGGCTACCGTCCGGACCGCAACTTCTCGAAGTCCGCGCGTGTGGTCGGCGATGTCATGGGCAACTACCACCCCCATGGTGACCTGGCCATCTATGACACCTTGGTGCGCCTGACCCAGGCCTGGGTGCTGCGCTACCCCTTGGTCCAGGGACAGGGGAACTTCGGGTCCCCCGGCAACGACGGGGCGGCCGCCTCCCGGTACACCGAGTGCCGGCTGGCCCAGCTGGCCATGGAGATGACCCGGGACATCGACGAGGAGACCGTCGACTTCGTCCCCAACTACGACGGCCGGACCATGGAGCCCACGGTCCTGCCCGCCCGGTTCCCGAACCTGCTGGCCAACGGCTCGGCGGGGATCGCGGTCGGCATGGCCACCAACATCCCGCCGCACAACCTGCGTGAGGTCGCAGCTGGGGTGATGTGGGCGCTGGAGAACCCGGACGCGTCCCGTGAGGAGCTGCTGGCGGCGCTCATGGAGCGGATCCCGGGCCCGGACTTCCCGACCGGTGCGCTGATCGTGGGCCGCAAGGGCATCGAGGATGCCTACCGGACCGGCCGTGGCCTGATCACCATGCGCGCGGTCGTGGAGGTGACCGAGGACAACCGCGGACGCACGATGCTGGTGGTCACCGGACTGCCCTACCAGGTCAACCAGGACAACCTGCTGGCCAAGATCGTCGACCTGCACAAGCAGGGCAAGATGTCGGGGATCTCGGACATCATCGACCAGTCCAGCGGGGACACGCTGCGCCTGGAGATCATCCTGTCCAAGGACGCGGTCGCCAAGGTCGTGCTCAACCAGCTCTACAAGCACACCCAGCTGCGTGAGACCTTCGGGGCCAACATGGTCGCCCTGGTCGACGGTGTTCCCAGGACCCTGCCCCTGGACGCCTTCGTCCGGCACTGGATCTCCCACCAGATCACCGTCATCCGGCGGCGGACCACCTACCGGCTGCGGGTCGCCGAGGAGCGGGCCCACATCCTGCGTGGCCTGCTCAAGGCCATCGACCGCATCGACGAGGTGATCGCGCTCATCCGTGCCTCGCGTTCGGCCTCCGAGGCCCAGGCCGGCCTGATCGACCTGCTCGAGATCGACGAGCTGCAGGCGCAGGCGATCCTGGACATGCAGCTGCGCAAGCTGGCCGCGCTGGAGCGCAATGAGTTGCAGTCGCGCTACGACGCCCTCATGCGCGACATCACCGAGTACCAGTCGATCCTGGCCAGTGAGGAGCGCCAGCGCACGATCGTCGGCGAGGAGATGTCGGAGATCGTGGCCAAGTTCGGCGACGAGCGGCGCACGACGATCATCCCCGACGAGGGCGAGATGACCGACGAGGACCTCATCGCCGAGCGGGACATCGTGGTCACGCTCACGCGTGGCGGCTACGCCAAGGCCACCGACGTCGGGCTGTACCGGGCACAGCGGCGTGGTGGCCGCGGAGTCAAGGGCGCACAGCTGCGCGGGGATGACGTGGTCAGCCACTTCTTCGTGACCACGACCCACCACTGGATCCTGTTCTTCACCACGAAGGGCCGGGTGTACCGGGCCAAGGGCTACGAGCTGCCAGATGCCGGCCGGGATGCGCGTGGCCAGCATGTGGCCAACCTGCTGGCCTTCCAGCCCGATGAGCAGATCGCGCAGGTGCTGGACCTGCGCGACTTCAGTGCCGCGGACTACCTGGTCCTGGCCACACGCGACGGCATGGTCAAGAAGAGCCGGCTGCGGGAGTTCGACTCGATCCGCTCCAACGGGCTGGCCGCGATCAACCTGCGCGAGGGCGACGAGCTCATCTCGGCCCAGCTGGTCAGCGCCGAGGACGACATGCTGCTGGTCTCGGCCAAGGGCGCGTCGGTGCGATTCCGCGCCGACGACGCCACCCTGCGCCCGATGGGGAGGGCGACCTCCGGGGTCCAGGGAATCCGGCTGCGGCCGGGGGACTCCACCTTGTCCATGGAGGTGGTCCGGCCAGGATCACACCTGGTGACCGTGACCGACGGTGGGTTCGCCAAGCGCACCGCCCTCTCGGAGTGGCGCACGCAGGGACGCAACACCTTCGGCGTCACGGCGATGAAGCTGGTCGAGCAGCGCGGTTCCCTCGTGGGTGCGCTCATCTGCGAGGAGTCAGACGAGCTCTACGCGATCGCCAGCAACGGTGTCGTGATCCGGACCCGGGTCGACCAGATCCGGTCCACGGGACGCGCGACGATGGGTGTCTCGCTCATGGACCTCGGTCCTCAGGACAGCGTTGTCGGCGTCGCACGTGCGGCCGAGATCAACGACATCGAGGGCGAGGGCGAGGGCGGGGATGGCGGCGAGTCGGGTGCCGCGGGTGCGGCCCCTGATGATGTGCTGCCCGAGACCCACGGGGATGAGGAGCAGGAGTCCGGCGATGACGTCGCCCCGGGTGATGCGCCCGGAAGTGAGTAGGGGAAGTGACAGTGCTGGATCGCGGCGACGACGAGCCCTGGTGGGGATGAGCCGGGCCGTGTCGGCGCGGGCGGTATACCATCAGGGCTGGTCGCGTGGCTGACGGGAGTGACGAGATGGCGGAGCATACGCAGGGTCAGCCCGGCGCTGACCGTGCCGTTGGTCGCCCCGGTCCAGCAGCACGGATGACCGCTCCGGACTCTGCCCGCCCGCGTCCCAGTGTGCTGATCCCACCGGTCACGTCCTCGGGCGGCTCGGCGGCTGCGCAGGCCCCCCCGGTCCCTGCCACCCCGACGCGGCCTGCTTCGGCACCTGCCGCTGCCGCAGCAGGCGCGGCGGCGACGGCGCCCCCCGCCGGGTCCCGTGCTCCAGCCCCGAACAAGCAACCTCCCGCGGCACCTGCTCCCGCGCCGGCTCCGGCTCAGCCGCGAGCACAGCAGGACAGCGCCTCCCGGGTCGTGCGCAGCGCTGTCCGGGCGCCCTCCGGCCCCCGTGCGGCGCGGGTCTACCTGACGCACATCGATCCATGGTCGGTGATGAAGCAGGCCTTCCTGCTCTCCCTGATCCTGGCCATCATCACGCTGGCCGCAGCCGCTGCCCTGTGGTTCGCGCTGGACTCCGCGGGGATCATCGGGGCCATCACCCGGACGGCAACCGACGTCGGGGGTGACAGCGCCGCCAGCGTCACCAGCTACCTCGACTTCGACCGGATCATGGGTGCCGCGCTGGTGGTCGCCGGCATCGAGACCGTCCTGGTCACGGCCCTGTCCACGCTGATGGCCTTCATGTACAACCTCTCCGTGGGGATCGGTGGCGGGCTCGAGGTCACGCTGGCCGAGGAGGACTGACCGGCGTTTGGGTCCGGGATCGCTGCTGGGGTACCCTTTGCGACGGTGCTGAGAGGTACCGGCGGGCCTATAGCTCAGACGGTTAGAGCGCTTCCCTGATAAGGAAGAGGTCAGTGGTTCAAGTCCACTTAGGCCCACTCGGCGCGATCTGATCG
>Ga0316195_10001561_pt1 | contig 10373 bp, 12 predicted proteins | sample Phised1_MG_FD_204937 | JGI IMG/M metagenome (GOLD analysis project Ga0316195, IMG submission 204937) | Coastal sediment microbial communities from Maine, United States - Phippsburg sediment 1 | ecosystem: Environmental > Aquatic > Marine > Coastal > Sediment | place: USA: Maine | collected...
GAAGGCCCGTACGAGATCCGACCAGAGTGCGACAACCCCCGAGGAAGTAGGGAAGATGAGGAGGGACTCCGAGGGTGCCGCGAACCGCGTCGCCGCCAGGAAGAGCGCAGCAACGTTGATCAGCACGATCCAGATCGCTCGCAATCGATACGTTATGGCCGTCCAGGTGACGATGAGGCCGATGGCGAGACCGGACATCACGACGAGCTGCCATTTCGCCCCCGAATCCGTCGGCAGCAACAACCGAGTCAACTCCCAGAACGCGAACCCGATCGATGCGAATCCGGCTATCCAGCTGTAGCGGTAGACCACGCCCGTTCCATTCCTTGTTTCCACGCCGATGCCCAGTGCTCCGGGGATTGCGACGAGACCGTGGTCGCTCCGGCTCGGGCGAACTGCACGAGTGCATCGTCGGATTCGGATCCGGATGACATCACGATCGTCCGGTAGAAGTCGTTCCCAAGCGTCCGATACATGCCGAGAACGGGGTCATCGGGTACACCGGTCGCCAGAACGAGAACACCGCCGGCCACCCCCGTGCGGCGAAGACGTGCGAGAGCCGTCTTCAGGTCGAGAACCGGTGCCGGCTGCACCGCAGCGAGTTCCTCCATGGCGATTCCGTAGCCCTCGCTGCTGCCGACCACGGTCCCCGACCCGTTCCCGATCCACAGCGTCGGCGTGTATCCGTTTCTGAAGAGATGCCTGAACGCAGACGCGACACCTCGAACGGCATGCTCGAACGCCTCCGCGTCCGGATACGCCGTTTGACGGGGATCGAGGAGGACCAGCGCCCTGGATTGCCACGGCATCTCCAGCTGGCGGATCATGAGTTCGCCTCGTTTCGCGGACGACGGCCAATGGACCCTTCTGAGATCATCCCCTTGCTGGTACTCGCGGAGGGTGAAGAAGTCCTCTCCGCCGGTCTGGGAGAAGCTCGCTCGGGAGGTGTTCACGGTCGGGTCATGGCCGCGACCGAGCGGGAGGCCGTCGAGATCTTCCACAGCCGGATATACGACGAGGCGATCGATCTTGCCGGCCGTGCCTCCAGCCTCGCAGAGCGCGAGCGGATCCCGAACCTGGACGATCGAGGGTCCGACGGTATAGACCCCGCGAGGACGACACAACACTTCATAACGGGCGATCATGGGGTTGTGAGGTTCGACACGATCGGCGACGAAGCGTGCCGTGCCCAAACCGGAGACCTCGTCGAGGACGATCGCCTGAGGAATTCGACGACTGGTCGAGAGGGTGAGCTCAATAATCGCTCGGTCCCCGTCGTGAACCTGGAATGGAGTGACGCGGCGCGACACTCCCACGCTCGGAACGGTCGATCGCACGTACGCGATCCCGCTCCCGATCGTCATGACGAGGAAGAGACCGACGCCGAGCATCAGCCTCTCGCCGAACACGACCCACAAGACGATCAGGGCAACACCGGCTCCGAGGGCTGCCCATCCGCGGGTCGTTGGCATCAGCGACCCACCCTCATCCCGCGGCGACGCGCGTCCCGGGCACCGGCACGGTTCCACTGATCCCTTCGAGGACCTTGTCGACGCTCACTCCACGCATCTGTGCCTCAGGTCGCAAGATCAGCCGGTGGTTGAGTACCGGATACAACACACTCTTCACGTCGTCCGGCGCGACGTAGTCACGGCCTGCGATGGCTGCCGTGGTGCGGGCCGCCCGCTGGAGAAACAACGAAGCCCGCGGAGAGGCGCCGAGAAGAAGATCGGGTTCTTCTCGAGTGGCTTCGGCGATGTCGATGATGTACCCCTTCACGACGTCTGCGACGTGGACGTGAAGAGCGATCTCGGCCATGCGGACGACGTCCTCCGCATGGATCACCGGCCGCAGGTCCTCAAACGTCGATCGATCGCCATGGGTGTCGAGCATCTCGAGCTCCTTGGAGCGGGTCGGATACCCCATCGTGAGACGCATCATGAAGCGGTCAAGCTGTGCCTCAGGGAGTGGATAGGTTCCCTCGTGCTCGATCGGGTTCTGTGTCGCGACCACGATGAATGGAGGCCCGAGGGTGCGAGTCACCCCGTCGATCGTCACTTGGAGTTCCTCCATCGCTTCGAGCAGGGCTGCCTGGGTCTTGGGGCTTGCACGGTTGATCTCGTCTCCGAGGACGACGTTCGAGAAGATGGGCCCGGAGCGGAAGACGAACTCACCGATCTCGCGATCCCAGACGGAGACTCCGGTGACGTCGGAGGGGAGGAGGTCGGGAGTGAATTGGATCCGTTTGAACGAGCAGTCGATCGATCGTGCGAGTGACTTGGCCAGGAGGGTCTTACCCACACCCGGGACGTCCTCGATGAGGACGTGTCCGCCCGAGACCAGACACGAAGCGATGAGCTCGACCGTCTCCCGTTTCCCCTGGATGACATGCTCGATGTTGTCGGCGACGGTTCGAAACCGTTCACCAAACCAGGCCAGTTCGTCCGGGGTCGCTTGCACGGGGGAGCCTCCTGGGTATCTTGCATGACCGAGACTAGAGGTTGCGAGACGTTGTGGGGACGGGGAGTGAGGAGAGCGGTAGCGGAGTAGCGGAGTAGCGGAGTAGGAGTGATCTCATGAGCAAGCGGTTGCTCGGCTACTCGGCTACTCGGCTACCTTCCAGCCCATGGAGGCCACATGATCTCGCGCGCTACTGCTCTTGCTCTCGTGAGACGACCCGCCCTCTGGGCTACCGCTGCCGGTGCGGCCATTGCGTTTGCTCGTGTTGGGTGGTGGCGTCGGTCTCCATTTCTCCCGATCCCGGATGCCGAGTTCATCCGATGGCGTACCGCGACCGCCTACGGAAGTGACGACGCCGTCCTTGCCATGGAGGACGTCGTGGCGTATCTTGAGTGGAGGCGACGATCCGCCAAGGGGTAGACGAGGGGAAGTTGACGTGGCCGTTGGAATGCTTCGCGATGACCTGTTGAGCTTGCCCGGCGTCGAGAGTGCACAGCTCGACGGTGATGCCATGGCGCCGACCGGCGTTCGCGTACACCTTGCGCCGGGTGTTGATGCTGGCGCGGTCGGCGACGAGGTTCAGCGAGTGCTCTCTCTCCACGGTCTCCGTTCCGAGGTCGGCGAAGGCTCCATACCACCGGCACCGGCACCGGCACCGGCACCGGCACCGGATGAAGTGGCCGTCGTCGTTCAGGCATCAGTCCGCTCAGCGCTCACGTCGGTTCGGGTCACCGAGGGTCGCGACGGAGTGTTCGTGGAGGCCCTCGCCAATGGTGTCACCGTGTCAGTTCGCGCTGCAGGGGCTGCGGGCCCGGCCTTCGATCAGGCGGTGGTATCGGCGGTTGCAGAATTGGCAGGTGCAACGACCAGTCCGCTCATCCGCTCGGTCGATCTCCGTGACGTTGGCGGCACGTCCGTGGTGACGGTTGTCATCGACGAAGCAGGGGACGCGCTGGTTGGCTCTTCGATCATGCACGGTGGCCGTGCTTACGCCGTGGGTCGAGCCGTGTGGGCGGCGATGTCCTCTCGGTAACTGCCGTGCGGCATGAGTTGAACGATCACATCCGCATCCGTCGGATCGAGAGACTCTCCCGTCGTCTCGGGGAACTCCCTCCGGAATTCATCCACTTTCGCAATCACATCCCGCACGACGAGTCGGGTGTGATCACCGGGCACGTCGAGCAGATCGTCATGGTCGGGTTCGCTGGTCGAGACGATGGTCAATCCCAGTTCTCGCAGGTGACTGAGCATGATCTCCTGGGTGACCTTGTCAGAGGAGAGGACCGAGAGTTCGGAGATGACGAGTGCATCGGCGTTCCCCGATCGTGCAATATCGAGGAGGGCCCGGAACCCGTCCCGTCCCAGCGGATGAGTCGGATCGCGCCCGTCCTGGCACGTGGCGACGAGGTGGTGACCGGAATCGGCCGTCCATCTTCGTATCCGTTCACTCTGCGCGAACGCGGTCTCTCCCTCGGTCAGGCTTGATGCCTCCCGTACGTACCCGACGACGCGCACATCTTCTCCCACGCTCTCGATGCTGCTGCCCACCGTGAGTATGACAGGAGTACAGTGAGTGGTCAACAACTGCCGCTGAGTGGTTTCGTGTCCGCCCTCCGCGCACGATGCCGCTGGTACGCTCTCTGGGTGTCACGAGCCCTCGTCTTGAACGCGAGTCTCGAACCACTCTCGGTGGTTCCCGTGCGGCGCGCACTGGTGCTCGTGCTGCGGGACCGGGCCGACCTCCTGGTCACGAATGGTGCGATCTGGCGATCCGAGGTCGTGTCGATGCCGTCGCCGTCGGTCGTTCGGCTCAGGCGCTACGTGCGAGTTCCCTATCAGCGGCGGGTCCCGGTCAATCGCTCAACCGTCTTCCAGCGTGATGATCACCGGTGCCAGTACTGCGGAAGTCATGCCGAGAATCTCGATCACGTCGTCCCCCGGTCGCAGGGCGGCGAACACTCCTGGTCGAATGTCGTTGCCGCATGCAGGCGCTGCAACACCAAGAAGGGGGGCCGCACGCCGGCCGAGGCAGGGCTCCGGCTCGCTTCTGTACCGCGACCGCCGCGGATCGACACATGGGTGGCGGCTGCGATCGGTGGGGCAGTAGATCCGGACTGGGCGCCCTACGTCACGGCGTAGCCGAGCGGATGAGCAGGACGGGCTTCGGAGACCGGCGAACGATCTTGGTGCCGGTGGATCCGAGGAACCCCTGGAAGCGGCCCTGACCGTGGGAACCGATCACCACGACCTCGGCGTCGAGCGCAACGAGTTGCTCGATGATCGTCTGTGCCACGTTCTCGCTCTCGGCGAAGCGACCTTCGACCTCGATGCCTCGTTCCCGGAGCGCACCAACGAGCGGAGCCGTGTTCTGGCGGAGCTTGTCGGTGAGGTAGCGATCGATCAGCGAGTCGTCACCGGGCCAACCCCTCGGGGTCTCATGTGAGACGGCGGGGGTTTCGACGAAGGTGTAGTCTGCGACGACGCTGGCGCTCTCCCCGGCACTCCACTGGGTGCGCATGTCGTTGAGGAAGGTACGCGGTATCTCGACGACCGTCAGCACGGTGACTCGGCCGTCGGCCCCCGCGAGGGCGGCGGCGAAATCTGCCGCCGCGGAAACCTCGATCGCTCCGTCGGTTGCGATGAGTATGTGCACGGTTCCTCCTGGGGGTATCGATCCTCAGCCTATACGGAGAGTCCTGCCTCGTGCGCGATCTCGATCAAGGTCGGGGTCTCGATGCCGGCTGAGCGGGCATGGCCGATCGCCCGCTCGAGGCGTCTCGGAGCGCTCCGTCCGGTCGTGCCGTGTTCGGGATCACCGTCGATCGCGCGGACCATGGCGTTGATCGCCCGGTCCCGATCGACGGGGGTGCCGACGAGCCAGTCCTGGATGTCGAGGATCTCCAAGGCGACAGCGCTCGCAAGAGGGCGATGCTCGTTCCACAGCCCGGAGACGGTTCCGCCGACTCTCAAGCCGGCGATGTTCGCGGTCAGAATGTAGAGGTTCTTCGCGACCAGGGCGTCGACCAGGGCGTCGTCGGAAATCCGCTCGGCCGGTATGCCGATCGATGTCAACGCCCCGACGAGCAGACCGGCTTCCGGTCCTGCAACCGGCGTCGGGATGAGGACCTTCGTTGCACGCCCCGGTTTCTTCTCGAACCACACGACGGCAACGGTCGGCGACGTGATTGCGTGACGCTCCCAGTCGCGGGGGAGAAGCTCGTTCTGGATCAACCCCACGCGGGACCGCCACCCGTCCGGCATCTGATCGAGGGATGTGTGGAGATCATCCTCTCCGACCGTTACGAGGGCCAGGACCGGTTCGGGGACGACACGGGCTGCATCCGCAGGGGGAGTGGATCGCAGTATCGGGAATACGGGATAACCGGAGCGGAGAAGGGCATGGGAGAACACCGCTCCCATCTCGCCGACGCCGATGAGGGTGACGGATTGTTTCATGGGCCGCAGGCTACCGGGTCACGGGTGGGGACGTCGGGGTGCGTCCGGGGGAGATTGAGTTGACAAGTGGCGCGCAGTGGGCCATAGTGGGGCCTCGTGGTAGATGATGATCGCAGCGCAACGGAGGCGCGAAAGCGTGTTTCTCGGAGAATACAGCCACTCGCTTGACGAGAAGGGCCGGGTCGTGATGCCAAGCAAGTTCCGCACGGGACTTGACGATGGGTGCGTTGTGACCAAAGGCCAGGAGCACTGCATCTACGTCTTTCCAATGGATCGATGGGAAGAGGAGTCGAGCAAGGTCCTCAAGCTGCCGCGCACTGATCGGCGGGCCAGGAACTTCTCGCGGTCCTTCTTCGCCTCAGCGTCGGATCAGGCACTCGATCGGCAGGGACGAGTGCAGATTCCAGAATCACTGCGCCGCTACGCGGGGTTGGAGAAGGACCTGACGGTGGTCGGTGTCGCAGACCGGATCGAGGTCTGGGCGGCCGACACCTGGCGCACGGTGGCGGAGGAGGCCGACGTGTACTACTCCGAGATCGAGGAGGCGCTCTCAGAGGATGGAATATGAGCAAGCGATTCGAGCACCGGGTCACCGACCCCGTACTCGAGCCGACGAAGTGGTCTGGCCTGTGGTCAGTCCCCCGGATGCCAATTGGAAGGCCCCTTACTCCGCCCGCTTCCATGTTGGCGCCAGCGCTCCGGGGGGCTGACCATGGATCAGACCATGGACAGCTACCACGAACCCGTCCTTGTGAGGGAGTGCATCCAGATGTTCGCTCCTGCGGCACACGGCGTGATCGTGGATGGCACGTTCGGCGGCGGTGGCCACACGCGGCATCTTCTCGATGCCTATCCGCACGTGCGGATCATCGGGATCGACCGCGATCCAGATGCGATTGCCAACACGCCGAACGATTCACGGGTACGCGTCGTGCTCGGGAACTTCGCAGAGATCGAACGGATCGTGCACGATGAGTTGGGCTCACCACCTGACGGTCCTGGGGCCGTTGACGGGGTTCTTCTGGACCTGGGCATCTCATCACATCAAGTCGATGCCGCAGCACGGGGGTTCTCCTATCACCGCAGCGGTCCGATCGACATGCGGATGGGTCGGGATGTGTCGCAGTCGGCTGGCGATATCGTCAACGAGTACGACCGCGACGACCTCCGTGATCTCATCCGCCGCTTCGGAGAGGAGCGCTACGCAGGGCGCATCGCGGACGCGATCATCGCATCGCGGCCTATCGGCGACACGACTGCCCTCGCGTCGGTCATTGCGAACGCCGTCCCGGCAGCGGCACGCCGTTCCGGACATCCGGCCAGGAAGACGTTTCAGGCTCTCCGCATCGCCACGAACGCTGAGCTGGACGCACTCTCGACCGGTCTCGAATCCGCCATCCAACTCCTCAGACCGGGTGGGAGGATCTGCGTGATCGCGTACCACTCGCTCGAAGACCGCATCGTCAAGCGACGTATCGCCGAGGGCACGACCGACTGTGTGTGTCCGCCGGATCTCCCGGTGTGCGGGTGCGATCGGCGCGAGGAACTCAAAGACCTCGGGCGATTCCGCCCCTCGGCTGACGAGATCACCGGGAACCCCCGTGCGCGGAGTGCGATCATGCGAGTCGCAGAGAAGGTTTCGCTATGACGGCCGGCGCTCTCCCTCGGTCAACGGCCCGTCGCGTCGGGGCACGAGAACAGACACGCAGACGTCCGGTCGTCCGACCGCTCGTGATATTCACGATCGCAGTCATCTTGACCTTCTTCGCCGTCATCTACTCGCGGATCTCTCTCGACCGAACTGCATTCGAACTCCAACGGCTCGACCGAGAGATCGCTGCGGAGCAGGAGATCCATTGGGACCTGCGCGTCGACTACGCACGACTCCAGGCGCCCGCACTGATCACACAACGGGCCGCCGCTCTCGGGCTCGTCTACCCGGAGGATCGTTACACGATCGAGATCTCCGGCATGGCGGACACGGTCGGCGGCCCAGAGGATCGATGGATGGATCTGCGAGCGCTGTTCGTGGAGCAGCCATGATGATCGAAGGAGGGGAACGATGCGAAGGCCGAACGCTGGCGGCCACGCGACCGACCGTCGAGAGACGCTGAGGGCGGTCTGAGATGGCACGAACGAAGTTTCGCTTCGTCGACCTACGGCTCATCGCGGTCGGACTCGTCTTCGTCCTCGCATGGGCAGGTATCGGCTATCGCCTCTTCCGCGTCCAAGGCGCCGATGCAGCTGAACTTGCACAGCTTGGATTCGATCAACGCGTTCGCCACGAAACGATTCAGGCGAAGCGAGGAACCATCTACGACCGAGAAGGTATCGAACTCGCGGTCACCGTCTACGGGAAAGCGCTCGTCGCTGATCCGAGCCTCGTTGAGGCCCCAGAGGAGGCAGCCGCGATACTCGCTCCGATCGTCGACGTCGACTACGTCGAACTGATCCAGCGACTCGAGGGGGATGGGCGATTCACATACGTTGCTCGCAGGCTCGAGAGCGGCACGGTCGAGCGTGCGCGCGAAGCGATCGAGTCGGCCGACCTGATCGGTTTCTCGTTCGTGGAAGAGCCGCTGCGTATCTATCCCTCGGGTGCCCTCGCGGCTCCGGTCATTGGCATCACGCGGCTTGACGATGGGACCGGCATCGAAGGAATCGAAGCGGTGATGGAGACCGAACTCGCCGGGCACCCCGGCAAGCGAGTCGTCGAACGCGATCAGTCCGGCCGCGCGATCCCTCAAGCGGACTTCCTCCTCGAGCCTTCGGTCGCCGGTTCCGATGTCGTGCTGACGCTGGATCGCGAGATCCAGTACATATCCGAGACGTCGCTCCAAGCAGGGATCGACCGCTCGGGGGCGCTCGGCGGTTCGGTGATCGTCTTGAACATCGCGAACGGCGAGATCCTCGCCATGGTGTCACTCCCGGGCTTCGATGGATCCGACCGGTCGACGCTCGACCCATCGACCCTCCGCAACCGTGCGATCACCGATGTATATGAACCGGGCTCTACCCTCAAGGTCGTTACCGTCGCTGCAGCCCTCGAGGAGGGTGTCGTTCGCCCTGACACGCCGTTCGAGACCCCCAATGAGATCGAGATAGGCGACGAGACCTACTCCGACCACGGAAGCAATCCACCCGTCATGACCGTTTCGGACATCGTCGCTCAGTCATCCAACGTGGGCACCATCAAGATCCAGCGTCAACTCGGGAACGAGGCGCACTACCGGTATCTCGACGCGTTCGGTCTCGGCCGTCCCGCCTCGATCGATTTCGCCGGCGAGTCGACCGGACGCCTCGACCACGTGTCAGAGTGGAACAATGTGGCGGCAGGTCCTTCGGCAGCGATCGGCTACGGCGTGGGAGCGACCCCGCTCCAGATGGCTTCTGTCTTCGCGACCCTCGCCAACGACGGCGAATGGGTCGAACCGCACGTTATCGCGGAGATCGTCGGGTCGGACGGAGGGCGAACGATCACCGAGCCGAGGCGCCATCGGGTTGTCTCCGCCGAGACGGCGCGAACGATGCGGACGATGTTGCGACGAGTCGTTGAGGATGGCACCGGATTTCGCGCCGCCATCGACGAGTTCCCGGTCGGAGGTAAGACCGGAACGACCGACAAATTCGACGTCGCCACCGGAAAGTACAGTGACACGGATACGATCGCCTGGTTCATCGGGATCGCTCCGATCGACGACCCCGAGATCGTGGTGGTCGTCGTCCTCGACTCACCCAGTGGGATGATCGCCGGCGGCTACGACATGTCGTTTGGCGGAACCTCCGCTGCTCCCATCTTCGCCGAGATCGCAGAGTCCACACTTCACCAACTTGGTGTGTCTCCTACACACAACGGCGATGCCTGATCCGGTCCTCCTCTCGGATCTCGTTCGTCGCCTTCCCGGCGGCGGGCGACTCGTTGGTGGGGATGCGCAGATCACCGGTGTGACTCACGACTCGCGCCTTGTGGGTTCTGGTGACCTCTTCGTTGCGATCCCCGGCGAACAGCAGGACGGTCATGACTTCGTGGACCGCGCGATCGCTGCGGGGGCCGCAGCGGTCGTCGTTGAACGCGATGTCGGCAGCCCAAGCCAGATCGTCGTGTCCGATGCTCGGGCAGCAATGCCCTGGATGGCAGCTGCTGTGTATGGAGAGCCTTCCCTCCGGCTCCCGGTGGTCGGCGTAACGGGAACGAACGGCAAGACCACGGTTACGCACATGATCGAACGAATTCTGGTTGCGGCCGGACGCACCGCCGCCATCGTCGGCACCGTCGGTGCGAGGATCGGCGATACGCCGAGGTCGGTAGCGAGAACGACACCGGAAGCATCCGATCTCCAGAGGCTGCTCTCCGAGATGGTCGAAGCAGGTGTCGACGTGGCAGCGATCGAAGTCTCGAGCCATGCGCTCAGCCTCCATCGAGTCGACGGGATCCACTTCCGGGTCGCCGCCTTCAC
>Ga0316195_10001562_pt1 | contig 10372 bp, 8 predicted proteins | sample Phised1_MG_FD_204937 | JGI IMG/M metagenome (GOLD analysis project Ga0316195, IMG submission 204937) | Coastal sediment microbial communities from Maine, United States - Phippsburg sediment 1 | ecosystem: Environmental > Aquatic > Marine > Coastal > Sediment | place: USA: Maine | collected...
CCATCGTTGGCGTCGCCAACGGCCATTCGACGATGAACCCCTGCAATGCGGGCATCCAGCCGCTGGTCGACCGCGCCATCGACGCGCTAAAGGCTTCCGGCGCTATGCCGCAGGTATTCGGAGTGCCCACCATTACCGACGGCATCGGCATGGGCACCGAAGCCATGAAGTATTCACTGGTATCGCGCGAAGTCATCGCTGACTGCATCGAAACCGCGGTCAACGGCCAGGCCATGGACGGTGTGCTGGTCTGCGGCGGCTGCGACAAGAACATGCCGGGTGGCATGATCGCCATGCTGCGCATGAATGTACCGGGTATCTACGTCTATGCCGGCACCATCAAACCGGGAAGATGGAAAGGGCAGGACCTGACGATCGTCAGCGCATTCGAGGCCGTCGGCAGTTATGCCGCGGGCAAGATGAACGAAGAGGATTTCGTCGGCATCGAGAAAAACGCCTGCCCGTCGGTGGGTGCCTGCGGCGGCATGTACACCGCCAACACCATGTCGTCATCATTTGAAGCGCTGGGTATGAGCGCGCTCGGCTCCTCGCAGATGGCTTCGCCCGATCCGGAAAAAGCCGACTCGGCGGCCGAGTCCGCCCGCATACTCGTCAATGCCATCAAGCAGGACATCAAGCCGCGCGATATCGTCACGCGCAAATCGATCGAGAACGCAGTGGCGCTGATCATGGCTACCGGTGGTTCCACCAATGCGGTGCTGCATTACCTCGCGATCGCGCATGCGGCGGGCGTCAAATGGACCATCGACGACTTCGAGCGCGTACGCAGAAAAGTGCCGGTCCTGTGCGACTTGAAACCCTCGGGCCGCTATGTTGCCGTGGACTTTCATCGCGCCGGCGGCGTGCCGCAAGTCCTGAAAATGCTGCTCAAACAGGGACTGCTGCACGGAGATTGCGTCACCATCACCGGGCGCACGCTGGCGCAGGAACTCAAAAACGTGCCTGACGCGCCGCGCGCCGACCAGGATGTCATCCGCCCGTGGTCGAATCCGATGTACAAGCACGGCCATCTGGCCATCCTCAAAGGCAACCTCGCACCGGAAGGCTGCGTCGCCAAGATCACCGGCTTGAAATCGCCGAAGATCACCGGACCGGCCCGGGTATTCGATTCCGAGAACGCGTGCATGAAGGCCATCATGGCCAAGAAAATCAAGGCCGGTGATGTGGTGGTGATCCGCTATGAGGGTCCCAAAGGCGGGCCCGGCATGCAGGAAATGCTGGCGCCCACCGGCGCGCTGACCGGTCAGGGTCTGGGTGAGTCCGTGGGTCTGATTACCGACGGTCGCTTCTCCGGCGGCACCTGGGGCATGGTGGTCGGCCATGTCGCACCGGAAGCGTTCGAGGGCGGCCCGATTGCACTGGTGAAGGAAGGCGACTCAATCACAATCGACGCGCACAAACTATTGATCGAATTGCATATTACGAAGACCGAATTCGCTGCGCGCAAAAAGAAATGGAAACAGCCGAAGCCACGTTACACCCGCGGCGTGCTCGCCAAATTTGCGCGACTGGTGTCCACCGCCAGCAAGGGCGCCGTTACTGACTGACGCCAGGCAAGGCCCTACGCCGCCCGCAGCGCCTGCTCGAGATCGGCCACGATATCATCGATATGTTCGATGCCGATCGACAGCCGCACCATGTCCTCGCTGACCCCGGCACTCGCCAGTTCCTGTGGCGACAATTGCCGGTGCGTGGTCGACGCCGGATGGCAGGCCAGTGACTTGGCATCGCCGATATTGACCAGCCGCGTTACCAGTTGCAATGCATCGATGAAACGGCCGCCGCCGGTGGCGCCCGATTTGATGCCAAAGCTCAAAATGCCCGATGCACGACCGCCCATGTAGCGGTCAACCAGCGGCTTGTCCGGATGATCCGGTAATCCGGCATAGCGTACCCAGCCCACTTTAGGATGGTTCTGCAGGCATTTCGCAACAGCCAGCGCGTTGTCGCAAATACGATCCATGCGCACCGCCAGAGTTTCAATCCCCTGCAGAATCAGGAAGGCATTAAACGGCGACAGCGCCGCGCCCATGTTACGCAACGGCACCACGCGTGCGCGGCCGATATAAGCTGCCGCACCCAGCGCTTCCGTATAAACGACGCCGTGATAGGACACGTCGGGCTCGTTCAGCCGACGAAATTTCTTTTTGTGTTCAGCCCACGGGAAGTTGCCGGAATCAACGATAACACCGCCGATCGAGTTGCCGTGGCCACCCAGGTATTTGGTCAGCGAATGCACGACGATGTCCGCGCCATGTTCGAAAGGTCGGCACAGGTACGGCGTTGGCACGGTGTTGTCGACGATCACCGGCACGCCGCGGGCATGCGCAATCGCCGCGAGCACACCGAAATCGACAACGTTGCCCAGCGGATTGCCCACCGACTCACAGAACACTGCCTTGGTTTTGGCATCGATCAGTTTTTCCCAGGCCTTGGGTTCGCGATAATCGGCAAAACGCACTTCGATGCCATATTGCGGAAACGTGTGGGCAAACAGGTTGTAGGTGCCGCCGTACAACGCGCTAGAAGTCACGATGTTGTCGCCGGCTTCGGCAATGGTCATGATCGCGGCGGTAATCGCTGCCATGCCCGAGGCCATGCCCAGCCCGGCGATGCCGCCTTCCAGTTCGGCCACCCGTTTCTCCAGCACGTCGGTGGTCGGGTTCATGATGCGGGTATAGATGTTGCCCTGCACCTTCAAGTCGAATAGGTCAGCGCCATGCTGGGTGCTGTCAAATGCATATGAGGTCGTCTGATAAATCGGCACCGCCACAGCTTTGGTCGTGGGATCGGGCTTGTAGCCGCCATGCACGGCGATCGTGTCGATTTTCATGTTTTGCGCTCCGCAGTCGTGGTTGAGCGGCCCAGTATAAGTGCGCACAAAACGAAACATCAACGGTGGCTCTCGGGAATCGAAAGAGTTTTGGCATAACCCGATCAAATCAATACAGCCGCGGTCCTGAGTCCGCACCTCCATGGCCGACCGCCTTCGTAGAGGCGGGCACGCACGAAGAATCCAGCCGCCTGGAATTGGCCGCGTGCGGACGTGCTGGTGTTGCAAAGCCCGGCAAATCTGCAGCATGGTCTGCGTGGCCTAGCCCCCTGTGCCGCAGTGCTTTCGACGGACGCGCAAAATTAAAATATTAATAAAATCAATTTGTTACATACTTTCATGGCAAAATGGCCGCGAGGCTTGGTGTCAACGCTTGCGCCTGCCACGGCGTTTTCTGCCTGCCGCCAGACCCGGTCGCTGCGGAGCGGGCGGGCGCACTGAATGAACGCGCCGGAACGCTTTGTGCGGCCCGCGGCTTTCGTTACAATCGTCGCTACTTCAGCGCCACACTTTAGGGAACAATCATGAAACATATCTTCATAGCATTCGCCACGGTAGGCGTACTCGCTGCAGGCAATGCCGCCGCCTCGGAAAAACTCGCCCAAACCAGCGGGTGCATGACCTGCCATGCCATCGACCGCAAGGTCGTCGGCCCCAGTTACAAGGACGTTGCCGCCAAATACAAGGGCGACAAAAATGCGGAAGCGAATCTGGTGAAAAAGGTCAAAGCCGGCGGTTCAGGCACATGGGGATCGATTCCGATGCCTCCTAACGCTCACGTCAAGGAAGACGACATCAAGTCCATCGTGCACTGGATCCTTACGCTCAAGTAGTCGTTCATTGATCGACGCACACAGAAAAGCCGGCGATTGCCGGCTTTTCTATCAGCCCATACCGCGACCCCCTAAATTGACAACGCCGCGGGGCCCCCCGATAATCTGGAAATCTCTTTCAGTAACAATAAGTTAAATACGAAATTCACTGCCCGCGGCGGCGCGGTATTGCCGCCCCACCGGACTTTTCACATATTGGAGCCATCATGCACATGCACACGCTACGCCATATCTCTGTCGCCCTGCTCAGCACCGCGCTGATTGCGGGTTGCGGGAAGGACACACCCCCGCCCGCGCCCAAGGCGGCTGCGCCCGCGGTACCCGCTGTGGTGACCGTGAAAATCGGCTCAGCTTCGCCGCTGACCGGCCCGCAGGCACACATCGGTATCGATATCCGCAATGGCGTCCAGCTCGCCATTGACGACGCCAATGCGGCCAACATCGAAATCGGCGGCGCCAAAGCGAAATTCGAACTGGTAGCAGAAGACGACGAGGCTAATCCGACCAAGGCCACCACCGTCGCGCAGAAGCTGGCGGACGCCAAGGTTAATGCGGTTGTCGGTCACTTTAACTCGGGTGCCTCGATTCCGGCATCGAAGATCTACTCCGATGCCGGCATTCCGCAGATCTCGCCCTCTTCGACCAACCCCAAATACACGCAGCAGGGATTCAAAACCACTTTCCGTGTGGTCGCACATGACGACCAGCAGGGCCCGACGCTGGCGCGTTTTGCCGCGAAAACACTGCAGGCAAAAAGTGTTGCCGTCATCGACGACAGTACTGCCTACGGCCAGGGACTTGCCGACGCGTTTGAAAATACCGTCAAGACGCTGGGCATAAAAATCTTGGCCCGCGAGCACACCACAGACAAGGACACCGATTTCCGCGCCATCCTGACCAAGATCAAGGGCACCAAGCCAGACCTGGTCATGTTCGGCGGCATCGACCCGCAGGCAGCGCCGATGGTCCGGCAGATGAAGGAACTCGGCATGAAAGCCAAGTTCATCGGCGGCGACGGCATGCAGACACCCAACTTCATCAAGATCGCCGGCGACGCGTCTGATGGCGCCATGGCCTCAATTCCCGGGCTGCCCAAGGAACAGATGCCCGGTGGCCAGGCTTTCCTCGACAAATACAAAGCCAAGTTCGGGAATGAAGTGGAGCTGTTCGCCCCCATGGGCTACGACGCGGTCATGGTATTCATCGACGCGATGAAACGTGCCGGGTCTGCCGATCCCGCGAAATTTCTGCCTGAACTCAGCAAGACCGATTACCAAGGTGTCATTGGTCCGATTGCCTTTGACGAAAAAGGCGATCTGAAAAACGGGCCGATCACGATCTATGTGGTTAAAGGCGGCAAATGGGAGCCGCTGGAAACCGTCAAACCCGACGCCGACGCGGCAGCGATCAAGTAAGCTCACCATCAGCCGCCAACGGCACCCTCTGCGGTGCCGTTGCCGTCTCTGGCAATGGAAATTTTCGCGCAACAACTGGTCAACGGCCTGGTGCTGGGCAGCATCTACGCACTGGTCGCGCTCGGCTATACGATGGTTTACGGCATCCTGGGATTGATCAATTTTGCCCACGGTGACATCACCATGATCGGTGCGCTGGTGTCCTTAACGGCAGTGCAGTTGCTCGCAGCAGCCGGCGTGCCCGCACCGGCCGTGCTGGTGCTTGCGGGCGGCGCCGCGATAGTCGTCTGTGTGGCCCTTGGTGTTTCGATTGAGCGCATCGCCTACCGGCCACTGCGGCATGCGCCGCGGCTGGCGCCTTTGATCACCGCTATCGGCATTTCCATATTGCTCCAGTATTCCGCCGCCCTGATCTGGGGCAAGCAGTACATCCCGATGCCGGAAATCGTCGAACCCACCCGCATCGTGATCGCGGGCGCACAGTTGACCAGCCTGCAGGTGACCATCTTTCTGCTGGCGTGCGCCATCATGGCGGGCCTGCTGTGGTTTATCAAAGCCAGTCGCATGGGGCGCGCGATGCGTGCGACTGAACAGAATCCGGCCGTCGCCGGCCTCATGGGCGTCAATACCAATACCGTCATCGCGTTCACATTCGTGCTCGGCTCGGCGATCGGCGCCATCGCCGGCCTGATGGTCGTGCTGTACTACGGTCTGGGCCACTATTTCATGGGATTCATGCTCGGCTTGAAGGCGTTCACCGCCGCAGTGCTTGGTGGTATCGGCAACGTTGCCGGCGCCGTCCTCGGCGGCTTGCTTCTGGGAGTCATCGAGAGTCTCGCATCGGGTTATATCGGCGACCTGACGGGCGGTGTTCTGGGCAGCAACTATCGCGATATTTTCGCTTTCCTGGTGCTGGTGCTGGTGCTGGTGTTGAAACCATCGGGGCTGATGGGCCAGCACAGCGGGGACCGCGCATGACCGCAGCGACCACGGCCATCCGGTCTCTTGCCGGCAATCCGCGATATCGGTGGCTGACATGGTTTGCCATCGCGCTGTTACTGCTTGCCGCACCCTTCCTGATTGAAATGACCCTCGGCCGCAGCTGGGTGCGCATCACTGATGTGGCACTGCTGTTCATCATGCTGGCATTGGGGCTGAATATTGTGGTCGGCTTCGCCGGCCTGCTCGATCTGGGGTACATCGCGTTCTTCGCCGTCGGCGCGTACAGCTATGCGCTACTGGCATCGCCGCAACTCGGCGTACACTGGCCCTTTCTCCTGTTGCTGCCACTGGGCGCCGCCGTCGCGGCGCTTTTCGGCATCCTGCTTGGAGGCCCCACGTTACGTCTCCGGGGCGATTACCTCGCGATCGTCACACTCGGATTCGGCGAAATCATTCGTGTATTCCTGAACAATCTGAACCGCCCGGTAAACATCACCAACGGACCCCAGGGCATCACGCTGATCGACCCTCTACAGGTCGGCGGTTTCTCGCTGGCACAGTCACATACCGTCGCCGGCCTGACGTTTTCGCCTGTGCACAGCTATTATTTTGTGTTTCTCGCCTGCGCCGTGCTGTCGATCATCATTTCGCTGCGGCTCGAAAATTCGCGCATCGGTCGCGCCTGGGTCGCCATCCGCGATGACGAGCTGGCGGCTTCGGCGATGGGCATCAATACCCGCAACGTGAAACTACTGGCATTTGCCATGGGTGCGACTTTCGGCGGCGTTGCCGGCGGCCTTTTCGCGTCGTTTCAGGGGTTTGTCAGCCCAGAAAGCTTTCACCTGATCGACTCGATCATGGTGCTGTGCATGGTGGTACTGGGCGGCATGGGCAATGTCGCGGGTGTCGTACTCGGCGCGGTGCTGCTGACCGCTCTGCCTGAAGCGCTGCGTTACGTCGGCCCGCTGCAGCAAAGCTGGTTCGGCGAAGTCATCATCGATCCTGCCGACCTGCGCATGCTGTTGTTCGGCCTGGCACTGGTGCTGATGATGCTGCTCCGGCCGTCCGGCATCTGGCCATCGCGGCGGCGCCGCGTCGCCGGACCGCCTGCCAATGACACGGAGGTGCCCGGTGTCGCCCGCTGAACCACTGCTCTGCGCGACCGGCATCAGCAAGCACTTCGGCGGGCTGGCCGCCCTGTCGGACGTATCGATCACGATACGCCGCGGTGACATTTTCGGTCTGATCGGTCCGAATGGCGCAGGCAAGACCACGTTATTCAATGTGTTGACCGGGATTTATGCCGCTGACGCCGGTGAATTTATGTTTGACGGCACCCGTTTAAATGGACTCAAGCCGCACGAAGTGGCCCGTCACGGAATCGCCCGAACGTTCCAGAACATCCGTCTGTTTAGCAGTATGACTGCCCTGGAGAATGTCATGGTCGGCCGGCATATCCGCACGCACGGCGGTGTGCTGGGGGCGGTGCTCAGAACCGGCCGCACGATGGCCGAGGAACGCGCGATTACGCGTCGCGCCCACGAACTTCTCGATTACTGCGGGCTGGCAGCGCGCATGAACAGTCTGGCGGGCGACCTGTCCTATGGCGACCAGCGCAGGCTGGAAATCGCGCGGGCGCTTGCCACCGAACCGAAACTGCTCGCGCTGGACGAGCCGGCTGCCGGCATGAATGCAACAGAAACGGGGCAATTGAGAACGCTGCTCGAGCGTATTCGCACCGACGGTGTCACGTTGCTGCTGATCGAGCATGACATGAAACTGGTCATGGGCATGTCGCACAGCGTCGCGGTGCTCGACTACGGCGAAAAGATTGCCGAGGGTGACCCGGCCTCAATTCAGCGTGACCCCAAAGTAATCGAAGCCTATCTTGGCGGAAGCCTGGCCTGAGGCGCGCGCATGATGCTCAAGGTCCGGCAGCTCGAGGTGGCATACGGCGGGATCAAAGCCGTCAAAGGCATAGATCTGGATGTAGCCGCCGGCGAACTGGTTGCGTTGATAGGTGCCAACGGCGCCGGCAAAACCAGCACATTAAAAGCGCTCTCCGGCCTGCTCAAACCGGCCACCGGCAGCGTCGTTTATGATGGCACTGATGTCACCGGAAAACCTGCCTATGAGCTCGTCCGGCGCGGTCTGGCCATGGTGCCGGAGGGTCGCGGCGTCTTTCCACGGCTCACAGTCGCTGAAAACCTGGATATGGGCGCATATACGCAAACCGATGCATCAGCCATACGCAGGGATTTCGAGCGTGCGTATGCGCTGTTTCCGCGCCTGGCCGAGCGACGCGGACAAATGGCGGGCACCTTGTCCGGCGGCGAACAGCAGATGCTGGCTATGGCTCGCGCCCTGATGTGCCGGCCACGGCTGCTGCTGCTTGATGAGCCGAGCATGGGGCTGGCGCCGATAATGGTGCATAAGATCTTCGAGACAGTACGCGCCGTCGCAGCGGAAGGCGTGACCATGCTGCTGGTGGAACAAAATGCCAAACTGGCGCTGGAAACCTGCGATCGAGGGTATGTCATGGAAAGCGGCACCATCGTTTTGGCTGATAATGCAAAAACCCTGATGACCAATCCACAAGTAAGGCATGCGTACCTTGGAGAATGAACTCGAAAATCCGGTGCCGGCAATACCCCGAGCACCAGTGCCGCAGCAGCAGATCCTGCCAAAGGGCAGGAATCTACACAACCTTCGCCTGCCACTGATCGCCGTAATAGCGGTTTTGCTGGTGGCGTTGCTCGGCTTTCTCTATCTGAAAAGCCAGGGCGTGGATTACCGCGCACAGGGCGATATTCTTGATTACCTGCGCGAACTCAAGGAAATCGACGGGCGTGGCGATCTTGACGTGCTGCGTGCGCGCGTCGAAGGCGCCTCCGGAAAAATGCGTCCGATCGGAGAACGGAATGCGCGCATACCCGAGCTGCTGCGCCGCCTGCAGCAAGCCACCAGCCTGGTTTCGAGCCCTACATTGAACCGCAGCCTGCCCGCACTGGTGCAGGCTTTTGAGGAAAAAACCGAATTGCTGAATCGTTACCAGGCCGCCGGGGATACGGTTACCGAAGCACTCGGCCGCATGGTCACATTCGACAGCGAAATCGCCGGTCTGGTACGCGGCGCATGGGAAATCTACCCGCAGCGCGATCGTCTGGTCGCCATTGAAAGCACGGCTGCCCTGCTATTCGCGCATGTCATGCGTTACACCGCCGACCCTAATGATGCGCAGCGTCAGAACGTCGAGGTTTTTGCGGCCGACTTGCGCAAGGCCGGAAACGGTACGCCCGCCGCGTTGCGCGAAGGGCTCGCGCGCATGGATACCACCGTGCAGCAGATACTCGGGGCGAAGCCGGTGGAAAACGATCTATTCCAGAAAATCACGATGGCGTCCGCCGGCCCGCGTATCGACAGTCTCACCAGTTCCTTTACTGCGGAAACCGCGAACATCCAGACCGAGAGCGAGCGCTACCGTATTTACCTGATTGCTTACGCCGGTGCGCTGCTGATTCTGATTGGGTATCTGCTCTCGCGGCTGGCTGTCAGCTATCGCGTGCTGGAATCCCGCGTAGAAGAGCGCACGCGGGAACTTTCCGATGCCCTGCGCCAGCTGAAGGAGTCGGAGTCGCAGTTGATCCAGACCGAGAAGATGTCCTCGTTGGGGCAAATGGTCGCCGGTGTTGCCCATGAAATCAACACCCCGCTCGCTTATGTCAAAAATAGCCTCAGTGCGGTCGCCGGCCAGTTACCGGAGGTAAAAAAGCTGATTGTCGAAACCAACAAGCTGCTACGGCTGATGGAGGACAACAGCCCGGACCCGGAACGGTTGCGGACCAAATACACGGCGGTACGCGATCTGGTTCACTATTTTGCCGGTGAGCAGGCACTGGCCGAGATGGGGAAGCTCGCGCAGGACGGCCTCTATGGAATCGAGCAGATCTCTGAAATTGTAGTGAATCTGAAAAACTTCAGCCGCCTGGACCGCAGTAAGGTATCCAGCTTCAATCTGAACGAAGGACTGGAGAGCGCTCTGATCCTCGCCAAGCACGAACTGAAACACCTTTCGGTGAAGAAAAACCTGGGGGATATCCCCGCTATTACATGCTCACCCTCGCAGCTTAATCAGGTCTTTCTCAATCTCATCAACAACGCCGCGCAGGCTATCGAAACGGGTAGCGGCGAGATCACGTTGAGCACCCGGATGGAAGATCCCGAGCACGTTGCCGTGGAAATTGCCGACAACGGCAAGGGCATTCCGCCGGAAATCATTTCAAAGATTTTCGATCCGTTTTTTACGACCAAGGCTGCGGGCAAGGGCA